>JAEEGL013743519.1_pt1 | contig 21924 bp, 19 predicted proteins | sample 9134231 | NCBI WGS metagenome assembly JAEEGL01 (sample SAMN16246548, study PRJNA631951) | gut metagenome | biome: gut microbiome; feature: rumen; material: fiber-attached | host: Bos | place: Iran: Karaj | collected 2018-10 | reverse complement strand
CGGTTCCTTTGCATCAATGTATTCTTTCTTAAAGGCAGCCATAATGGTTTCAGGTTTGACTTCCCCGCCTTCCTGCTCTGAAATATACTGAATAACATCTGCAAATTCTCTCTGCATCTTTTTCGGTAACTTATATCCGTATACCGTATCCATAACAAAGGCAACTCCGCCTTTGCCGGACTGACTGTTAATACGAACCACCGGCTCGTACTTACGTCCGATATCTGCAGGATCGATTGGAAGGTATGGTACCTGCCAAATCTCACTGTTTCTTTCCTTCATCGCCTTAACGCCCTTATTAATGGCATCCTGGTGGGATCCGGAAAAAGCAGTAAAGACTAATTTGCCTGCATAAGGATGACGCAAGTCGACATCCATTTTACAACATCTTTCGTAAACGTCAACTATTTCATTGATGTTCTCGATATCAAGTTCCGGGTTAATGCCCTGAGAAAACATATTATAAGCCACTGTTAAGATATCTACGTTTCCGGTACGCTCACCGTTTCCTAAAAGCGTTCCTTCCACACGATCGGCACCTGCCAAAAGAGCGAGCTCCGTACAAGCCACACCACAGCCTCTGTCATTGTGAGGATGGATACTGATTACCACATGTTCTCTGTCTTCGATGTGGTTGGACACCCATTCCACCTGATCCGCATAGACATTTGGCGTATTCATCTCAACAGTATTCGGTAAATTGAAAATAATCGGCGCATCTGTAGCATGGTTCCATTCTTTCGCAACCGCATTACAGATTCTTGCAGAAAATTCTACTTCCGTTCCCGAAAAACTTTCCGGGGAATATTCCAACTGAAGGTTTCCGTCATATTTATGAAGGCCTTCCTTTACCATACGGGTTCCGTCAATGGCAATCTGAACGATTTCATCCTCGCTCATTCCAAACACCACATCTCTTTGTAAGGTGGATGTGGAATTATAAATATGAAATACTACATTTTTAATTCCTTGAATTGCCTCGTAAGTTCGGTCGATTAATTCCTTACGGCACTGAGAAAGCACCTGAACCTTCACATCATCCGGAATCTTATTTTCCGCAACCAATCGTCTTAAAAAATCAAACTCAATTTGGCTGGCTGCCGGAAATCCGATTTCAATTTCTTTAAAACCAAGTTTGATTAAAAGGTCGAACATCTCCATCTTTTCTTCGACGTTCATAGGCTCTATCAACGCCTGATTGCCGTCTCTTAAATCCACGCTGCACCAAATCGGAGCTTTTTCAATCTCCTTATTGGGCCATGTCCGTTCTTTAAAATCAACCACAGGATTTCTCCTGTAACGCTTGTAATCTAACATGTCAATATCTCCTTAGTTATGTAATCTTTTTCTTTTTTGTAATCTTTAAATCTTTTCTCCGAATCCGCTTTGAACCAAGTTAATCAGGGATTCCAATGCTTCTGTTTCATCTTCTCCGTCGCAACAAATTTCAATCTCGTCACCGTTTCGAATGCAGGCACCCAAAACACTTAAGACGCTTTTTGCATTTGCTTCGCCGTTTCCCTTATATTTGAAAACAATATGGGAAGTATATTTCATAGCCATGTCACAAAATATGCCCGCGGGGCGAAGATGAAGCCCCGAAGGATTATCCACAACAATTTTTTTACTAATCATTTTCTTTGCCCCTAATCAGATGTAGTGGTTGTATTCTTTTTTGAGGCTGTAACCACTACAGATGCAATCTCTTCCGAAATGCTAAAATCACCGGTTGCGCTAAATTTAACGTTTACACTATAAGTACCCGCAGTAGTAATCTTCGACGCATCAATGGTTCCCGTAATGGCATCTGCCTTTAAGGAAGCAAGTGCCGTTTCTTCTCCGGAAACCGTGGCACGAACCGTACTTCCGGTAATACTTGCGCTTAAAGAATCATCCAGTCCGGTAATGGTAATATTCGATGTGGGTACATCAAAGGTAGTGCTCTTGGACACGGATATATCCACCAAAACCGTAACCTTTGTATTGGTAGAATTCTCCACCTTCACCCCATCCGGCAGGTAAGATGCCACATCCACTTCCGTCTCTACATCGGAAGTCAACTGACTTACGTCTATGGCTGTTTTGGGAATCACGATTTGAGACACGGAGTTTAAAACATTGGCTTCTCCGATAATCTCAATTTGCTCCGGTGTAATGGTGACACCGTTAAGAGTAACACCTTCGGCGGTTTCGCTGCTTTCCAAAACGATTGGGACTGTTTTGATATTGGCAAATCGAACCGTAACGTTTACCGTAGCTTCGCTGATTTCCAGTCCGGTAGTATCCATAACGTTGCCGTCGGAATCCAAAAACGTAGGCACCACACTTTCGGAAACAGAAGAGGTAAGACCAGTCACATCACAATACGCCACCACGGAACCAATTGCGGATACCTTATCCGCGGGTCCGGAAACCGTAAGTACATTTGGTGTAACATCCACACTTTCCACCTTATATCCATCAGAAGCAGTTCCGGTTGCTTCTCCGGAAACGATAAACTTCGATGTCATTTGCTCTCCGATATCCACATAGAGATATTTTGTGGAACCTAAAATTGTAACGGAAGACGAAAAGCGGTTGGCCGTAATGGCAATGGGAACTCGCATATCGTTTTCCAATTCTTCCAAATTGGCTTCTGCCGTAAAATCCGAACTGGTAAGCTGTTCCATTACCGTTCGTCTTGCGCTGACGCGGAAGGTTACCGTGTTGGTGTTATCCGGGATGGTGTAATACTTTCCCTGCTCCGTCAAAGCTTCCTCGTTGGTTACTTTCACCATTACCGTAAAGCTTTTGGTCTGAGACGGATTGTCCACATTTACCACGATAAACCACAGTATGATGGAAAAAATAACTGCCAAAATCTTTAGGCCGAAATTATCAAAAACAGCATGAAATATTCTATTTTTCATCCTTTAGCCTCCTTCCCATTCGAGCAAGGAGCTTTTCGGAGTCTTTAAATTTGCTCTCCGGGTCCTGCAGATTTTTTAAAATATCGCTTAGTCCCTCTTTGCTGACATCGCGAATCAATCGTCCCTCTTTCGCCACGGAAACTTTTCCTGTTTCCTCGGAAACCACAATTACCAGGGCGTCACTGGCTTCACTGGCTCCCACTGCGGCACGATGTCTGGTTCCCAAATCCTTGCTTAAGATGGTGGAATCCGTCAAAGGCAAATAGCAGGTGGCCGATACGATTCGATTTCCACGAACCAGAATCGCTCCATCATGAAGAGGCGTATTTTTTTCAAAAATATTAATCAAAAGCTGTCTGGATAAAATCGCATCAATCGGTATTCCCGTACGCTCATATTCTCCCAACTGGGCATTCTGCTCAATCACAATCAAAGCACCGGTTTTTACCGCACCCATTTCAAAGCAGGCCAGCACAATGTCGTTTAATGTACGATCTGAGAAACGCATATCTCCGTTTCGCCCGAAGGCAAAGGGCAGCATACGATTCAGCAGGCTGGAACGTCCCAGTTTTTCCAGAGCGTTACGCAATTCCGGCTGGAACACAACAATCAAAGCAATAAGACCTGCACTAATCAGCTTTTCTCCCAACCACAGAATGGTGTTCATCTGGAAGATGGCGGCAACCACAAAAAAGATAATTATGACAATGATACCCTTTAACAGCATACCTGCTCTGGTATCCTTAATCCACGCAAGGATGTAATAGATAAAAAACGCAATGATAATCATCTCTATGACATCCGTCACATGAACCGTAGGCAAGCCAAAGTTGAAGTAGTCGCTCATGAGATTTTCAATTTTTGCAATGGAACTACTCAACTTCCGTCACTTCCTTTCCTTCCTCTTTTTCTCCGCCAAAATTCATCTTGGCGTTTCTTGCGGAGGGATTTCCTTCCGTAATCTTTTTTACTTCTTTGGCTTCTTTTTCAATCTTAACCTTCGGAACGGCAGTTACGTAATAATAGTAATCATCGTCCTCAAACTGCACCTTTTCCGTACGGTTATAATCCAAATCAAAAAACAAAAAACTGGTTGCAAATGCAACGGCAATGGTAATTATATTCCCAAAAACCAAATACGGAATCTGACTTTCACGATTCAAAATCAAATATCCTGCCAAAAGAATTACAAACTCCACACTGACGCCCACAATGGATCCCAGAATCCACGCATGGGAAATGGTGGAGCAACGCAACACGTAGGTTACCAAAAATGCAGCAACCATAGCCGTTATAAACACGTAAAACATGGTGTTGGAAAGCATTCCGTCCATCAAAATATCAGAGACGGAAACATTGGACTTACTGTCTATAATCTGAGCCGCATGTTCTTTTACGCTTTTAAGATAATAAGCAATCACACTTCCGCAGATTACCGTAATGACTTCCCCGGACTTTCCCAAAAGAGCGCTTTGTATGGGAAGAACATAGGGAATTCGTATCTGATACGCAAGAGGAATTCCAATCACGTTGTAGTAGATTTTTCCTTGATAAACCATGGTAAAGGCATAGGCTGCCGCAAAAAACAAAGCGGCCACCAGTGCAATATCCGCCTGAAGCGATGCCATATGAATTAACAAATAAACAATTACAACCAAAGAAAGGGCGCTTCCCGGTACAAACGCACATAAAACAGCTACCATAATCGGAAGCCAAAGGCTGTTTAACACCGTTGAATAGCCAAAGTTTGCATTGATAATCATAAAACATGCAAACGCCATCAGCCCTTTAAAAATCCGTTCTAATATACGATCATTTTGGGAAATCAGCTTGCGCAGGCCGTCCCTAAACTGTATTTGAGCACTCATGATGTAGTTTTACTCTCCTTTTTCTCGTCCCTTATCTCCTCAGTAGGAAGATACTCCTCCAAGCTCTCCATCACCATGGTTGGAGACTTGTTTTCCTCTTCCTTGATGTACATTTCCTCCAATATATTCCAGTCATCAATACGTTCTTTCAGTGCGGCCTTTGCCACCCGATACCGCTCCTTGGCTATGCGTTTCTGGCTTCCCATGAACACATACAGATACATAAGATATCCAATGATCCCAATCAGCGCCAGCATAACAACAACCATTTTATCCAGATTACCCACCAGGGTATGAAACAACGCAAAGACGATTAAAAGATACAGAAATAAATATGTAACGGTACCAAGAATAAACGCCTTAGTGGAATGCATGGACAAATAATCCTGCTTTGATGTATTCACCACCGACATATACTCTCGGGAAAGCTTTTTCTCTTTCATGGCCATATGTGTCATATGGCGAACTCTTTCCTGATTCAGCATCCTCTTTTACCCCATAAAACATAGTTGTTAATACTATATCATATTTACCTTTTAAATCAAAGAAAAAAGCCGACCATCCAACGGACGGCCGGCCATCATAAACTCTTGATTTATCACTCTTATCTTTTAAATCTCATCTTATCGGTCTCATGTTCCTTCATCTTCGGAACTTCCACCGGAATAGGTTTGGCAAAAGCATCTGTCAAGCTGCTTGCCATATTGTTCTTGCACTTCTCGCAAAATCTTCCGGTTCGAATAGAATCACCGCATTTCTCGCAGTTTAATGTTACCGGAGAATCCTTTGCAAATTCCAAGCGTTCCTCACGTACCCACTGACGAATCTGCTGAATCGTCACATCATTGACTTCGGAAATCTCTGCCATCTGTGCTCCGGGATGTTCTCGAATATATTCTTTTACCTTCTGGAAATCGTCCTCTGTCTTGCTTTTACAAATCGGACAAATAGACGGTCCGCTAAGGTAATTAAACATACGTCCGCAGTTCTTGCAATTTCTAACATCCATAATCTCAACCCCCTAAGTATCAACACCGATGCATATTGTTAGGCAAAATACATTTTCTATGCCGTTTTCTTTCAATACATGTGTAACCGCATCCATTGTCGTTCCGGTAGTGTAAATATCGTCAACAATTAATACGCAATTTAATTTTACATTATATTTACCCATTTTAAAAGCATTTTTCAAATTTTCTTCCCGTTTTTCCCGACTGAGACATTTTTGAGGAAGCGTATTCTTATTTCTTTTCACAAGGTTTGTCAGGCAGGGGACTTTTAATTGCTTGGCAAGAGCCTTTCCAAACACCTCCGCCTGATTATATCCCCGCTGCCGTTTTTTCCGTGGATACATGGGCACCGGAACAACAGCCTGCACCCCAAGAAGTTTTATCCATTCCCCATATTTTTTCTTCGCCTCCGCAGCAAAAAAACGTCCCATATACCTGGCATTGGAATACTTAAAGCGGTACATCGTTTTTTTTATTTCCCCCTGGTATACAAAAAGGGAACGACAACTGATAAATTCATGAGAACGCTTTGTACAGTCCCGACATCGATTTGCCAATGGTGTGTCGATTTCTTTTCCGCATACCCCGCAAATCTTTTCTCCCACACTGTGCAGTCTTTTCCTACAATCCGGGCAAAGCCCTTTTTTTGTGTGCTTTCGTGGAAGAACCCGATTACACACAACGCATACTTCCGGATAAAGCAGATACATGTCTTCCTTTCCGTCTCTTCTTCCATCTCATTATACATGGATATCTGCCCTTAAATTATTAAAAATTTATAAATTTTTCCCTTCCTGCTCCTGCATTTTTTAATGGTAAAGCATTTCATTCGGTGGTAATATAATAGCGTCTGTAATAGGAGGCAAAGAATGAAAAACAAGTTTCTTATCAGCATTTTAGTATGCGTTTTAATAATCACATCCTTCAGCGGATGCAAAAAAACGGACGCAAAAACAGATACGTCCTCATCCCAGGCAAGCACGGAGGAAGAGTCCGAGGTTCAAAAATACAGGATCGGAATCTGCCTGTCAGAGGACAGTGAATACTACAACTATATCAACACCGGTTTCTGTGACGCCTTAAGTGATACATTTCCGGGTCAGAATATAAGCTATGAGATTCAAACCATCTCTCCGGAAAACAGTGGAGAAAGTATTATGCAATACTTTCTGGGCAATAATGTTGACCTGATTTTTGCCGACGGAAGCGCAGCACTTTCCGCTGCATCCATTGCCACATTCGACACCCCCATAGTGGCTGCAGGTGTCATTGATTACAAAACCACTCTCCACTTAATCGGCAAATCCTGGAATCGAAAAACCGGCAGAAACATCACCGGCATTTCCGGTGCACCTTCCGTTTCTTCTCAGTTATCCATGTTACTTGAGACAAAGCCGGATATAAAACGCATCGGAATCTTATACAGTGTGGAAGATACAGATTCCGTATATCAAAACGAATTATTGGAAAACTACTTGGACGAAGCGGGGATTCCGTGGAAAGAATATAAACTCACTTCCACCACCGTTTCCGATTCTCAGTACGAGTTGGAGGAAGACTCCGCTGCCATTATTTTACCGGGCGAGATCGCCACATTTTCTTCCAAAGAAGGTAGCAACCTCCCGGCGGATACCTTTGGAGAAACCAGCTTAATTGACGGCATTTTATCTCCCAACTCCGCACGAGTTCCAAAAACATCGCAGCGATGGGAAGCCTCCTTTGAAATTGCTCCTTTGGAGGAAGCAGAGGATACCCAGGAAGACGCAGCCACAAGAAAAGCAAAAGAAAAAGCCGATAAAGACTTGTCCGATACGCAAAAAGAGAATAAAGCCGCAGTAGAAGAAGCCTGCAAGGAATGTGATGCCCTATACATCTCTGCAGAGTCATCTTTAGACGATCAGATTGAGATGATTACCTCTTTGGCCAACGAAAGCAAGGTTCTTTCCTTCGGCGGTGATATGAAAACCGGTGCTTATACCTTGCTTACCCTTTATACCGATCCTTATGATATGGGGTATCGCGCCGGAAAAATGGTAAACCGTATTTTGGTAAACGAAGAAGAGCCCGGGGAAATTAAAATCTCCCTCCCCTCTTCCAACAATACTAAGCTATATCAGGATGAAGTAGCTCAGATTTTTGAGCTTACCTTCCCCAAGTCCTTCCGGGAATATGATGAGTTTGTGGAGTCCTATGAAGTAGGATCCAATACCAACCGTGTCGCAACTGAAGAAGACGAAGAAGACTAATCACTAAGTCGATTCTTTAAGCCGCTGTAGCGGACGGACTGCTTGGTATTGCGGATCATGTCTGCGAAGACGGCGGGTTGACCTACCAGGACCACACACTTCGAACCGCGGGTGATAGCGGTATAGATAAGGTTTCGATTCATCAGCATTTCCGGACCGCGCAACAGTGGGATCACCACCGCAGGGTACTCGCTTCCCTGAGATTTGTGTATGGTTATGGCATAAGCCAGTTCCAGTTCTTCCTGATTGGAAAAGGGATAGTCCACAATCTTTCCGTCATCAAACTCTACAATCAATGTTTTCGCAAATTCATTAATGTCTGTGATTTTCCCCACATCGCCGTTGAAGATTCCTTCCCCGCTGTTAATCGTAATGTTGTATTTTCCCACCTGTCTCCATGCCAACTGGTAATTATTCTTTACCTGCATGATTTTATCTCCAACCCGAAACAGCTTGTCCTCTCCAAAGGTGTGCTCTTTTTTATTCTTTGCAGGCGGATTCAAATGTGCCTGCAGTTCTCTGTTTAAAAGCTCCACCCCCACATTTCCTTTTTTCATGGGCGTTAACACCTGCACATCAAAAGGAGTGGCATCCACATACTTCGGCATTCTTGTCCCCACCAAAGACTTCATAAGTTCCGTTATTTTCCGAGGATCCGCTTCCTGCATAAAGAAAAAATCCTTACTCTTGTTATCAATTTTCGGAATTTCTCCTTCATAAATCTGATGTGCGGAAACAACGATATCGCTGGTATCTTCCTGGCGGAAAATCTTATTCAATCTGGAGTTTTTAAACAATTTGGATTCCAAAATATCCCGTAAAACATTTCCGGGGCCAACACTTGGGAGCTGATTGGTATCCCCCACCAGAATCAATCGACATCCCTCGGGAATTGCGCAAAGAAGTGCATGCATCAATGTGATATCCACCATGGACATTTCATCAATGATAATTACGTCATACTCTAATGGATTATCCTCATTTTTCTGAAACATCCCCCGCATAATACGATCTTCCTCTGTCGGCATTCCTTTTACCTCCAGAAGTCGATGAATGGTTTTTGCCTCTCTTCCCGTCGCCTCTGACATACGTTTCGCGGCACGTCCCGTCGGAGCGGCAAGTCCCACTTCATACCCCTGTTTTTCAAAGTAACGAATAATTCCACGAATAGTAGTGGTTTTTCCTGTACCGGGTCCACCGGTTAAAACAAAGACGCCCCAAGTAGCGGCTAAAACAATGGCTTCCTTTTGAATCTCATCAAAGCTGATTTCATCCTCTTTTTCGATTTTGGAAATCTCTGTTTCAATAAAAGATATACTCTCATCATAAGACTTATTCAACGCCTTTAACCTGGAGGCAGCATCCGTTTCCTGAAAATAATAAAAGGAAGTATAAATCCCTTCCTCCGTCTGCACCAGTTTCCTTTGCATCAAAAGTTCCTTTAGATTTCGCTCCAGCGAATCCATGGGAACATTTAATACCACCTGGCTTTTTTCCATTAAAACCTCATAGGGCAAAAACGTATGGCCATTCATGGCCTCATTTGACAAAACATATAAGAATCCGCTTTGGATACGATAGTCACTGTCCAAAGCAATTCCCAACTGAGAAGCTATCTCATCCGCATGCTTAAATCCGAAATGAGAAATATCTTCCACCATCTTATAGGGATTAGAGCGCACCACATCATAGACCTTTGGGCCGTAGGTATTATAAATTTTCATGGACAGTCCGGTACTTAATCCAAACTCCGAAAGAAACAGCATGGCATCCCGAATATCTTTTTTCTCCACCACCTGATCGGAAATCTCCATAGCCATACGCTGACTGATACCTTTGATTTCCGCCAATCGTTCCGGTTCTTCTTCCATAATGCGAAAGGTATCTGCTTTAAAACGTTTTACAATGCGTTTTGCCAAGGCAGGTCCGATACCTTTAATGGCGCCCATGGACAGATATCGCTGAATGGCAGCCTCGCCTTTTGGCACAATTACTTCTGATTTCTTGGCGGAAAACTGTCGTCCGTAAGTAACATGATCGACAAACTCCCCCTCCAAACGAAGATGTTCTCCCTCGGAAATCGTGGGAAACACCCCAACGCAAATCACTTCCTGTTCATCCTCCAATTCCTCATCATCCACGATTCCATCCGGAATCAAAGAAATCACCGTATATCCATTCTCAGCGTTCCGAAACAAAAAATGGTCCACAAATCCTATCAGTTCTGCCATAAATTCCTCCAAATTGTTTTTCAGCAAATCCTATTATACCAAAACATAAAAGAGCAGGCATCAGCGAATCTGACTACCTGCTCTATTATGAGTACATGGTCTAATCTTTAATTGTTATTAGTCGAATTCCGGTTTTGACCATTACCGGATGGTGGATTACCGTTAGGCTTTTGTCCGTTGGTTCCGTCGTTTGAAGGCATCTCCGGAAGATCACCTTCTTCCACTCCTTCCGGGAGTTCCGGGCGTTCACCTTCTGTCATTTCCGGCATTTCTCCGGATGGAGCCTGGCCATCCTGCATTTGTTCGCTCGGACCTCCGCCCATCTGACCACCGCCGAAGGAAGATTCTCCAACCGTTACGGATACGGAATCCACTGTAACTTCCGTCTCAGTTTCTCCTGTCACTACCGTATAAGTTTCTCCTTCCGTTAAACCATCACAACTTAAAACAATGGAGTTATAAGATTTCGATGGTGTAAACTGTAATAACACATTCCCTTCGGAATCCTTTAAAATAACTTCTCCTGATACGGTCTCGGTTAAGTTAATTAAAATACTTGCCTGAGAAGACTGGTCGCTAAAGTTTTCTGCCATACCGCTCATTCCCGTTGCTACAATAGAGCCGCCGTAAATATAAGCCTGACTCTGCTCGCCCTTATCCAAAGCACCGTTTCCGTCGTTGGCAGGTCCGTCTACATAGATTTCTCCGCCGTATACATATAAATCACCATTAGAATCGATTCCGTCACCGGAAGCGTTTACGTTAATGGTTCCTCCGTAAATATAAATCTTGCAATCCGTATTGGATGCAGAGAACATATCTTTTCCACCTCCGAATCCGGAAGTCTCACCGGAGGCGTCAGCTCCGCCGCCGGCATTAATACCGTCGTCAGAAGAAGTAATATTAACATCACCGCCGGTAATGGTTACAATCTGTCCTTCCAACCCTTCATAGGCCTGCGCTACATTGATCGTTCCGCCGTCAATTCTGGTTTCCAAATCTGCATGCATACCGTCATCTCCGGCGTTAATGGTAATGGTACCGTCGGCCACATAGATATAACCTGCAGTTGTGTTTTCATCATCCTCATTGGAGGAATGAATTCCGTCTTCGTTTGCAGTAATATTAATGGTTGCACTTGTTATTCTTACGGAATCTTTTCCGGACAATCCGTGATCCGCAGCGTTTACATTTACGGTTCCTCCGGTAACCTTTAAGTCATCCTTTGATACCACTCCGTGTCCGTAATTGGCTTCGATATTTAAAGTTCCGAATCCGTTTAATACCAAATCATCCTTGGAAAAGATAACAGCATCGATATTGTTGTCATCAATTGCCACATACTCGCCGGTTACGGTCAAAGTATTTGTGGATCCTTCCGTTGTTGTGATAAACACTTTGTCTGCCGCTTTTACATAAATACATGCTGAACTTGAATTTACAATAGAAACATTGTCCAACACAATCTGGATCTTCGCGGTTTCATCCTCATTGTTTACTTGAATCTGTCCGTTGGAAAGGCTTCCGGAAATCACATACACGCCTTCCTCCGTAATGGTGATGGTATCCCCGTCAATCTGTACGGAATCATCGCTGGATGTAGATGCACCATCGGACAATTGAATCGTAACTGCCGTACTTTCATCATAACTTGCATCCAAATCCCGATCCGTAAACTGATCTGTTACATCAATGGTGGAACCCTCCACATTGCTTAAATTCACTTCCGCCGTTTCTTCACCTGAAGAAGTAGTTATGGAAGAAAGTGGATTTGTACAACCGGTAAACAAAAGACCGGCTACCAGTGTTGCTGCACCTGCAAGTATAAGTTTATTCTTAATTCTTTTATAACTCATTGACCGAATCCTCCTTCTTCATCATAGATATTTCCAGATTTCCGTTTCTGGTACGAAGAGCATCAATAAAGGCTTTTTCATTCTTTGATTCTTTCATATCAACTACATACTGAAGTTTAAATAAGCTTCCCATATTGGTGGTCTTAACGGAATTTAAAGAGTAAGAATCTGTATACTCCATTAACAAATCATCAAATACTTCCGTATAGTTTAAACTTTCCGGAATAGTAATACTTAAAAGTTTTTCACTGTCAGAACCGTTGCCCTTTAAGATAATGGTAAAGACAAACATTACCGCTGTCATAATTACGGAAAACAGAGCCGCATATGCCAGATAACCCATTCCGCAAATAAGCCCGGTTGCCATGGCCAAAAAGATGGTTCCGATTTCTTTTGCGGTTCCCGGTACAGAACGGAAACGAACCAGAGAGAAGGCTCCTGCCACTGCCACGCCGGCACCCACATTTCCGTTTACCATCATAATTACCATACAAACCATTGCCGGAAGCATTGCCAATGTCAAAAGAAAACTTTTGGAGCATTTGGATTTATAGCTGTAGACTACGGTAATCAATCCTCCTAAGATCAACGCCACCAAAATACATAACAAAAAATTTGGAACGGTAATCACCGATGTTGCTGCTGTGTCAAATAATCCTTGAAATAATGTACTCATAATTTATAACCTCACTTTCGTTTGATGAGCACATCTTACAGGGCAAACCTTAAAGAAACTTAAAAAGAACTGTGTTTTATTTGTGAATTGGAAGCCGTTGATTTAAGAACATAATATGAAAAGAAGTATTTTAAATTTAGATTGTATAAAATTTAATTGACATTCATTTATTTAGATGTTATGATGCAGATACATAAAAAAAGCAATTTAATTAGCAGATAATGAAAGGAGTTTATTATGGCAGCTATTGTATTAAATAATGAAAATTTTGAAAGCGAAGTTTTAAAATCATCTCAGCCGGTATTGGTAGACTTTTGGGCTACCTGGTGCGGACCATGTCAGAAGCAGGGTCCAATCGTAGAAGAGATTGCGGATTCCCAGTCTGAGATTAAGGTTTGTAAATTGGATGTGGATGAAGTACCGGAAGTTGCGGAAAAATACAGTATCATGTCTATTCCAACCGTCATCGCATTTAAAGATGGAGCACCGGTAAACAAAAACGTAGGACTCGCTTCCAAAGAACAGCTGTTAGCATTGTTTAACTAACACTGTTGCAAAGCGTATGTGTAACTTGACTGGCCCTGCGGTTGAATAATTAAGGTCTTGCTCTCTAGATATTCGCCGAATGAAATTACGAACTTTGTTTTGAAATATTTGCACCGTGTCTTAATTCAATCCATTTCACTGCGACACTCTCGTCGCCTTCCATGGCGACTCGTGCAAGTATTTTTCAAAGCAGAGTTCTATTTCATTGGCTCTTATCTCAAAGAGCTTCAACCTTTATTATTCAACCGCAGGGCTATTTTTATTACACTTATCTTCTAAGTAATAGCGAAGTGCAGAAAAATAGCGCATGTAAATTATAAATGCATCGAAACACCTTGAATCTCGAGTTGAGAAAAACTTAAATTATATTTTGTGCAAGAAAAGCACGAGGCGCAAGGATGCGCCGAGAGCGTAGGATAGGAGCATGGATGCGACTTATCTAGCGGTGCTTTTCTTCCAAAATATAATTTACTAGTTTTTCCAATGAGAGATTAGGGTGTGAGATGCTTTATAATTTATATGCGCTATATGTTTACAATTACGCTTTGCAACGACATTATTTTGTTGCGGCTTCATTGTAGCGTTTTATTTCCTTATCCCAGATTGCAGAAAGTTCTGCATCATCTCGGCGATCAACGGCTCCATGTTCCAATAGGATGGGTCCGATGTAATGAGACAGTTTTTCCGCACCGGACAGATTCATATGAAGTCCGCCGTCATAGGTGTCGGTGTTATAATCCACCCCTGTCTCGTCCTGAATATCCAAGAAGTTTATATAAGTCAAATCATACTGAGCGGCATACTCTTCAACCTGAGCCTCGTACTCCGGATACCAGTATGGGTATAAACTCGGTGCCTTAATAAGCACAAGCTCAATGTCGTTTTCTTCGCAAAGCATGCGAATCTTATCCATATACTCCCAAGCTTTATCTCCAAAGGAATAATTCTCCAACGGACGTCCCGTAGGCACATCCTTTGCAGCCAGCACATCGGTACGCATGTAATAACCGTTAAAGGTAATGGGCTTGGTTTGAAACATATACTTCACGTCATCTGCAGAAAGTTCTCTCCAGCGATCATGATAACGAAGCAATGGGAACACATACTCTATAAAGTGTTCATCTTCTGTCATGGAGGCGTTGATTGCGCCTACCTTTGCAGAACTCCATTTCATCCCCTCTAATGTCATACGATTGTAGGCCTCAGACTGAGACTCATCATACTGCAAAGACTGGATGTTAAATACCACCACCTTGGGCTTGTGATAACGAAGGGTATCTTCCAACAAATAATAGGACTGCCAGATGTACTGCTGAGCACTTCCGCGAATATAGCTGTTAATACCATATTCATTCCATAGTGCAACAGGGGAAAAGTTTTCATAGACTTCGCAATCTCCCACGAAAATCACGTCAAAGTTTTTATCCTCTTCCCGATAATACTCTGAAACAAAAGCTCCTTCCACAATCCCCGTAATGTACTTTGGTACAAAAAGACGTTGCAGTAAATATAAAATTATGATTAACACTAACGCCACGGCAATGACTCGCCGCAGAATCACGCTTTTTTTCATGTTTTTCCTCATTAAAACCGATTATAGATAAACTGGGACGCATCATATCCCATGCCGTAAGCTCCGAATAAAAGTGTCACCAAAAACAGTGTCACGCCTACTGTTGCCCGAAATGCAAAAGGCTTTCCTGAAAGCTGAACTCGTACACTTTCCTTTCGTTGGATGAGGCTTACGCCTAACATGGTAAGTGTACCAAGAGTCACTACCAAATAATCTGCTGCCGACAGTCCAAGATTCAGCCAGCCGCCGCTTACCATTTCATCCAAATGGCGGAACGTGAAAGCAGATGCATAGGCCTTAAAGACTAATCCTGCCCGGGTGTAGCAGTCAAAGAGTTTTACAAAGCAAAGCATTACAAAGGTTCGAAGCACCATTACAAAACGCCATGCCTTATGATCTGCGGGAATCACTTTTTCATGGAACTTTTCATACAATGGCTCCAGTTCTTCAGAAACCATTAAAATGAAATAGTTTATAATTCCCCAAACAATAAAGTTTGATGAGGTTCCATGCCAAATACCGGTAATAAACCATACAATAAAAGATGCCACATATACCGGCAGTCGTTTTCCAACGTGATCGCCAAAGTGCTTTCTTAAAAACTTTGAAAAGTTCTGCATGGTTTTTGTAATGGAAATCGGATAAAACAGATAATCGCGGAACCAGGTACTCATGGTGATATGCCATCTGCGCCAGTATTCTTTTAAGGATTTTGAAAAATACGGGCGAATAAAGTTTTCCGTCACATGAATGCCAAGCATTTCGGAAACACCGATGGTAATATCGATTCCTCCGGAAAAATCCGCATAAATCTGTATCATGTATAAAAACATTTCCAGGAAAATATAGGCTCCGTTATAGGTATCAAAATCTCCGGAAATAGTCTTTATTGCGATGGCCAGTCGATCCGCAATTACAATTTTCTTAAAGTAACCCCAAAGAATCCGGTAAAATCCAAAGGAAATATTTTTCCACTCATAGGCATGATTTTCAAACAACGTCTCAGACAATTCCGAGAATCTGGAAATGGGTCCCTGCACCAACTGCGGAAAATAAGAAACAAACAGAGCGTATCGGAAGAGACTCTTTTCCGGCACTTGCTTTTCCCAATAGACATCCAAAAGATAGCCTACAGACATTAAAGTATAAAAAGAAATGCCCATGGGCATCACAAGCCCGAACTGTTTTGGAAGCTTCACAATAATAAGCAACGCCACATTTAAAGCAATCGCCAGTCCGATGATCAACTTTCTTTTGTTTTTTTCTCTTGCTTTATAAGCCTTCTTCGTTTCACGATCAAGATCTTCTTTGTGAGTTTTCAAATACTCTTTTTGAGCATCCCGATTCTTTCCGCATAGCACACCGGCGGTGTAGGTAGAAAGAATGGTCACTCCCAAATAAATGAGATTTGTCCATCCGCTGGCATAATAAAAGAAGACGTTTCCGCAAAATAAAACTATTTTTTGGAAACGCTTCGGCACTGCATAATACAAAATCAATAATACCAGCACAAAACCTAAAAAGGCATAAGATGTAAACAGCATGAACCTCTTATTCCTCCATCATGCGCTCAATCATTTCTACCATGGCATCCAAGGAATTGAAATTCTCCGGCACCATGTCTGCTGCGGTGATTTCCACATCAAATGCACTGTCCAGCTCTGTAACCAAAGTCACTACATCAAAAGAATCCAAAAGCTTGTCATCGATTAATGACTCCTCTGATTCAAAATCAATCTCCGGATGTAACTCTTCTAAGATTTCTAATAATTCTTCTCTAATATCCATTGTTATTCTCCTTTTAGACAATAGTTTCTAATTTTTTACGATCTATCTTTCCGTTGGGTGTAAAACACATCTCTTCCATGCGGTGAACTTTTGCCGGAAGCATGTAACGAGGAAGCATATCCTTTAAAATACCACGTATCTCTTTGTCTTCCACATCTCCTACATAGTGTAGGATGATTTTATCCTTTTCTCTGTCATAGGTACAAGCACAAATCTTAACCTCAGAAAGTTTTGACACATTGGCTTCGATTTCTCCCAATTCGATACGGTGTCCCATATGCTTAATCTGATAATCCTTACGGGATGCAAATACCAATTCCCCATGCTGATTATAGTATCCCATATCTCCGGTACGATAGATCAGTTCCGGATAAAAAGGATTTAACGGGTTTTGTACAAAGACCTCGGAAGTCTTTTCGGGATTATTGTAATATCCCAATGTCACGCAGGTTCCGCGAAGACAAATCTCTCCCGGTTCGCCCTCCGGCACTCTTTGTCCCTTTTCATCCAGCAAAAGTACCTCTGTATTTTTAAAGGGTCGTCCGATTGGAATAGGTTCCTCTTCGGAAAGCTCTCTGTCACATTTAAAATAGCAGCTCATTCCCGTAGCTTCCGTCGGTCCGTATAAGTTGGTAAAGGACGCATTCGGAAGAGCTTTTCTCCAAAGGTTATACTGCTTTCTCTGAAACACTTCACTACCAAAGGCAATGGTATGTAAGTACTCCGGTTTTACCAAGTCAAAGGTTTTAAAAGCAGAAATCATAGTAAGAGCAGATACCACCCAGCAGATGGTATTTACTTTTTTCTCATTTAAGTATTCCACCAGATTCTTTGGCTGAGCAAATAGTTCTCTCGGAATCAAATGAGTGGTGGCTCCAAACATAATGGTAGGATACAATTCCTTTAAGCAGGCATCAAAGTATAAGGGGCTTTGATTTCCAAATACCGTATCCCTGTTAAATCCAAGAACCTCCGACAAATGCTCCACATAATCAATGACGGATCTGTGGCAGGCCACCACGCCCTTTGGCACTCCGGTGGATCCGGAAGTAAATACAATATAAATGGGATCCGTATCAAGGGTAGCATCATAAACACTCTGCAACGCCGCTTCATCGGTTTCGCCTTGCAGCAAATCGGTGTAGTGATATTTTTGTCCGTCAAAGTTTAAGAGATCCACCTTTTCCGCTGTAGCGTCATCAAAAATCACTGCTCTCGGCTTACAGTTTTCTATAATCAAATCGATTCTGGCAGAGGGCATTTCCTCATCGATGGGCACATAAAAGCATCCGCTTCGAATCACACCAAAGAAAGTGCAAATCTCTTCCGGGCTTTTTTCCATAAACACCAAAACCGGCTCTTTCCAATATCCCTTTGAAATCAAATTCGATCCGATACGTTTGGAGTTGTCATACAACTGCTGAAAGGTAAGGGCAGATTTCTCTCCGGAAAACGCGATTTTCCCCGGTACCTCTTTTACTGTTTTTTCCAAATAATCAAGAACGTGCTGAATCATGTTTCCAATCCTTTATGCATTTTAATGCCAATGTCTCCATGACATCCAAAGTCTCGCCTTCCAAAAACTCTTTTGGAATCAAAGAAAGTTCCGTGCAGCCCAAAACCACGATTTCGGTGCCTTTTTCCTTCAAATGAGAAAGGACTTGTTTTACCTTTTGTTCATCCGCGGTTTTATTCGACTTTACACAGTCGTAAATAATATCCATCACATACCCCTGGTGGGTCTCATCCGGATACATGCATTCCATTCCATAGGCTTCCAATGCTTTGGTAAACAAACCGCTTGTTACGGTTCCGCTGGTAGCCATGATACCGACTTTTTTATGTCCAAGTTCCTGCAAACGATAGGCGGCTTCTTCCACCCCATCCATCATAGGAATGCTTAACGCATTTTGAATCTCATCGTGAAAAAAATGACTGGTCACGCAGGGAACCGCTATCTCTGTTACCCCATCCGCCTGTAATTGCAACGCCGCCTCCTTAATATAAGGCGCCGGGCTTTCGTCACTGTTTCCAAGAATAAACGCCGTGCGGTCCGGAATATTCGGCAGATGCCGAACAACCATGGGCATATGCTCCTGATCGCAGGCAGCATCCGTATGTTCAATTATCATTTGTAAAAATAAAGCAGTCGCCATTGGACCCATGCCGCCAATGACACCTAATGTATAATTCGACATTCTCTTTTCCATCCTAACTTCACAAGTATATGTTCTTTCCTATATATAGTCAATGAATTTTCCACCATAAATAATTGTTTTTTCCGCCCTTTTCAACTACAATACTACTGGTAAAAATTGACTTCAAAGACATGCAAATACAAGAATGATATAAAACGAAAGGGAAACATTATGAAAGCAAAAAAACTCATTGGTTTGGCAATTGCACTTACCTGCGTCCTTGGACTCTTTGGATGTTCCTCCAACGATGTAAAAACCATCGACAGCACATCTTCTACCGTTTCAGGCACAGAAAATGCAAATGCCGGATACGTATTTTCTTATAAAGGCACGGATATTCCGGTGGATGCAGACTTTGCTCCGATCTTAGAAGAACTTGGTGAGCCGAACTCCTACTTTGAATCCCCAAGCTGTGCAGCGCAGGGAATCGGCAAGCACTACACTTACAATGATTTTGAAATCGAAACTTATCCTGACGGAGATATCGACAAGGTTTTATACGTTATGTTAAAGTCTGACGCTGTTTCCACAAAAGAAGGCATCAACACTTCTTCTACCAAAGATGATATTATCGCTGCATACGGCGAGCCTACGGAAGAAGTCACCGGATCTATGATTTATCAGCTGTCTGATATGAAATTAAAATTCTTATTTAACGGAGATTCCATGATTTCCATCGAATACGATAGCCCCAAGGCTTAAAAACTACGGAGAAGCAATCGAAACATGAGTGAAAGAAAACCAAGAAGCAGAAGAAGAAAAACAAAAGTACCAAAGGCATTGATTGCAGTTTTTGCCATAACCCTTGTACTTGCCGGAGGATTGTTTGGATTTTACAAATACCAGACCGGCGCAGTTTATAAAGAAATCTATTTGGAAGCGGGAAGCGAAAAACCGGCAGTATCCGAGTTTTTAAAACGAGAAGTAAAGGATGCTTCCTTTGGAAAAGATTCTGACTTTGATCCTTCTGTTCCGGGAGATTATAAAATCACCATCAATTATAAAGCACCATTATTTGGAACGGTATCTCTTCCGGTCGTCCTTCACGTTACGGATACAACCGCTCCGGTGGTAGAGCCCCTTCCGGAATTTACTTATTTTATATATCAATCCGAACAATTCGGTGATCCGGAGCCAAAGGATTTATTGGCATCCGTAACCGACGTCACAGAATGGACCGCATCATTTTCGGGAAGCTATGACTTCGATAGCGAAAGCACCTTTGATGTGGAAATCATCGTAGCGGATGCAGCAGGAAACAACACCACGGTTACGGTTCCCTGCCGCATTATAAAAGACACCACCGCACCTTCCATCGCAGGCGTGGAACCTCTATCCGTATCTCAGGGTGACACCATTTCCTACACGGCAAATATTACTGTCACCGATGATTACGACGAAAACCCAACTTTGGAGGTAGATACATCCGAAGTAAATCCGGATAAGCGTGGTATTTACAATATTACTTATACCGCCACAGATGCATCCGGAAACACTTCTACTGCCACCACCACCATTCAGATTAAGTCCATGGTCATCGCAGCTGCTACGGAGAGTACCGTAAACGCCATGGCTGACGGAATCCTATCCGAAATTGTAAACGACGGCATGAGCCAGTTAGAACAGGCAAGAGCCGTATTTGATTGGGTAGTATACAACATCACCTACTCCGAAAGTGCCGGAATCGATGATTTGTATTCTGCTGCCTATAAGGGTATGTATAACCGTGTCGGCGATTGTACCGTAAAACAAAAAACCGCAGAGGTGATGTTAAACCGCCTTGGCATCAAAAATATGGAAATCGAAAAAATTCGAGATACCCGCGGACATTATTGGTTGCTTATCGACGTAGGCGAAGGCTGGTATCACTATGATCCAAATGCCCAATTGGACGGTTCTTTAATCTTCTACTGGCACGACGCGGATTTGTGGGAATACTCCAACACCCACGGAAATACCCACAACTACGACAAGAGTAAATATCCTACCATTCAATAAGAATTCGGAGGTCTTTATGACATTAAAAGAGATAAAAATCGGTGAATCCGCCAAGGTTTTAAACGTAGGGGGCGATGGTGCCCTACGCCAACACTTTTTGGATATGGGTGTTATCCCCGGAGCCACCATGAAGGTGGTAAAATACGCTCCCATGGGAGATCCGGTAGAATTAATGATTCACGGATATGAGCTTACCCTTCGTTTGGATGATGCAGCAAAAATTGATGTAGAACCTGTGGCATCTTTTGAAGAGGAAACAAAATCAGAGGCAAAGAAAAAAGCCACCGCCCATCCGGGTCTTGGTGAAGCGGGAAAATCTCATCCGGAAGTAAATACCACTCCATTGGATGATGCCACAGAGCTTACCTTTGCCCTTGTGGGAAATCAAAACTGCGGAAAAACCACTCTCTTTAATCAGTTAACCGGCGCCAATCAGCACGTTGGAAATTTCCCGGGTGTTACCGTTGACAGAAAAGACGGTGTCATCAAAGGACATCCAAATACTTTGGTAACAGACCTTCCGGGAATCTATTCCATGTCGCCTTACAGCAGCGAGGAAATCGTATCCCGTAACTTTGTTTTAAAAGATCGGCCAAAGGCCATTATCAATATCGTTGATGCCACAAACATCGAGCGAAATCTTTACCTTACCATGCAGCTTTTGGAAATGAATATTCCAATGGTTGTGGCTCTTAATATGATGGACGAGCTTCGTGCCAACGGCGGCACCATCGACATCAATGCCATGGAGGAAATGCTTGGTGTTCCGGTAGTTCCCATTTCCGCTGCAAAGAATCAAGGTATCGGAGAGTTAATCGAGCATGCCATCCACGTGGCACACTTTAAGGAAACACCCATGCGTCACGACTTCTGTGGAGAAAACGACCATGGTGGTGCGGTACATCGTTGTTTACACGGCACACGCCACTTTATTGAAGATCATGCAAAGGCTGCCGGCATTCCCCTTCATTTTGCAGCCAGCAAATTGATTGAGGGAGATTCTTTAATCACCTCTCAGTTGCAGT
>JAEEGL013414392.1_pt1 | contig 21924 bp, 15 predicted proteins | sample 9134231 | NCBI WGS metagenome assembly JAEEGL01 (sample SAMN16246548, study PRJNA631951) | gut metagenome | biome: gut microbiome; feature: rumen; material: fiber-attached | host: Bos | place: Iran: Karaj | collected 2018-10 | reverse complement strand
TCCACCAGATTGGCCATGGCATCGGCATCGCTCACCATCATAGCGGCATCGCGATTGACCAGAGCAAGCGCATTCTTGGTCTGATGGTCCTCGGCAACATTTGGCGAGGGCACCAGGATAGCCGCCTTGCCCAGCAACTGCAGCTCGGAGATGGAGCTGGCACCAGCGCGCGACACGACAAGGTCTGCGGCACGATAGGCCATATCCATATTGCTGATAAACGGCATCTGTATCACGTTTGCCACGCCCGAGGCACCCAGGGCCTCACGGCATTGCTGGTCATAGAACTTGCCTGTCTGCCAGATGACCTGAACGCCATCGGCCTCACCAATCTTCTTCAAGCCGTCGATGATAGCATTATTGATGGTGCGGGCACCCAGGCTGCCACCGATGATGAGCACCGTCTTCTTGTTGGGGTCAACGCCCATGGCTTGTCGTGCCTGTTCGGGTGTCGCGCCACATTCCAAGAGGTTGCGTCTGACGGGATTTCCGGTGAGCACAATCTTCTCCTTGGGGAAAAAGCGTTCCATGCCCTCATAGGCGACACAGATGCAGTCAGCCTTGGCAGCCAGCAGTTTATTGGTCACGCCGGCATAGGAATTCTGCTCCTGCAGCAAGGTGGGAATGCCCTGTTTCTGTGCCTCCTTGAGCATGGGGCCGCTGGCATAACCGCCCACTCCGATGGCAATGGCGGGTTGGAAATCCTTGAGGACTTTACGCGCCAGTTTCATGCTCTTGAACAGACGGGCGAGAACCTTGAAATTGCGCAACAGGTTCTTGCGGTCAAAGCCACTCACGGGCAGTCCGACGATATTATAGCCCGCAGCGGGCACTTTTTCCATTTCCATGCGTCCCTCGGCACCCACAAACAGGATATTGGACTCGGGATGACGGCGACGCAACTCGTTGGCAATGGACAGGGCCGGGAAGATATGTCCTCCCGTACCGCCGCCACTGACGAGCACATTCAGTTGTTTCTTATTTCCAGACATTTTTAGGAGGTATTTCGGTTGGGTTCTCGGCATCAAGGCCCTCGATAACCGGGGTCTCTTCAGCCTTGTTTTTCTTATTTCCTTGATTGGCGATGGTGCGGCTAACACTCAACATCACGCCAAAAGCGACACAGATCACCATCATCGACGAGCCACCCATCGAGATGAGGGGCAAGGGCTGACCCGAAACCGGGAACACGCCCACATTGATGGCGATGTGGAACAGCGCTTGGAAGGTGATGAATGACGCCATTCCGATGACCAGGAGCGAAGGTAGCACACGCTTGCTGCGCCGCACAATCATCGCTGCCCGGCCCAGTAAGGATAGGTAGAGTATCAGCACAAACAATCCGCCAAAGAATCCTGTCTCCTCGACGATGATCGAGAAGATATAGTCACTGAAGGCCAACGGCAAACGGCTGCACTCACGCGAGCGGCCCACGCCGACGCCAAACAAGCCACCATTGGCCTGTGCCATGCGGGAAAACATCTCCTGCTGGTTCTCGGCAGTGATATCCTTATAGACAAGCGAATCGCTGTTCCACCATTTCCTGATGCGTTCCATACGCATGCCTCCGCGGTCTACATCACCTTTGGCCTCGGCCTTGGCCACCATTTCCTCGACCTCTTCCTTGTCGGCTCCTGGCATGGAGGCTTGCGTCTCGGCTACCAGCCGTTCTTTATCATCATTATGGCTCTTGATAATAAAGAATGTTCCGCCCATGAATCCAAAGAAGACCATGATCAGCACAATCTTCTTGGCCCTGGCACCACCGATGAGCAGCATTGAGCCGCTGATGGCGACCAGCAGCAACGCATTGGTCAGACCGCTCTTAAACATTAATCCGCCATAGACAGCCACTACCACTGCTGCCCATGCCAGACCCTTAATCGAGATGTCTCGGTTCTTCTGGGATTTGGCGAAAATGTAGGACAACAGCGTGACAATAGAGAGTTTGGCAAACTCTGACGGTTGTATGGACGGTAGCCCTCGGATAATGGTCATTGAACGGCGTGCACCGTTGATCAAGTCACCAAACTTCATCACATACACGAGGCTGAACACGGTAAATAGTGCCAATATCGGCACCGCAATATAGAGGAACATGGCGTTGTTGTAGTTCACACGCAGCAAACCGATTACAATCAGCGCACCTATTCCCAGGAAAGCGCATTGCTTGATTAATGGGGCATACAAGCCGACCTTGGCCACTTCACGGCTTGAAGCGCTGTAACTTTCAATAATCGAGATAATGACCAGCATGATGAAGATACCCCAGATCCAGGGGTCTCCATACTTTCTGGAAATCTCGTTATACCTATTCGGCTTTAAATCTTGAGACATGAGTAAAACAAGCGTTTATGGGGGATTATTCTTCGGCTTTAAATTTCTTGACGCACTCCTTGAACTGGTTGCCACGGTCGGCCATGCCATTGAACAGGTCAAAGCTGGCACAGCACGGGGACAGCAGTACAGTGTGACCAGCGTGAGCCAGTGAGCGGCACTTATCCATGCACTCGGTCATGCTGGTGGCATCGGTCACAACGGGCACCTTGCCGTCAAAGAAGGCATGCAGCTTGGCGTTGTCAAGGCCCAAGCATACGATAGCCGTCACCTTCTGCTTCACCAGCGGCTCAATCTGGCTATAGTCATTGCCCTTGTCAATACCGCCCAGGATGAGCACGCAGGGCTCATTGACGCTCTCCAGCGCATACCAGCAGGCATCCACGTTGGTGGCCTTGCTGTCGTTGATGTAACGCACACCGGCGACCGTATCGACATACTCCAGGCGATGAGGCACCGCTTCAAAGTCGGCAAGAGCCTCACGGATGACATCCTTGCGGATATCGAACACCTGTGCCGACAAGCCAGCAGCCATCGTGTTATAGACGTTGTGCAGTCCCTTGAGTGACAACTGTTCGCGGGGGATGTCCCAGCAGTCACCGTCCACGTCAAAGTGGACCGTTCCCTCGTGCAACCACGCTGCATTGCGGTTGTCATCATCGGCAGTAAAGCTCAACAGGCGGGACTCCAGATGATGGTGACGCAACTGCTCGGCAATGATGGGGTCGTTCTTCCAGAAGATGAAGGAGTCCTCGTCGGTCTGGTTGCGCGTGATGCGGAACTTGGCAGCGGCATAGTTCTCCATCTTGTAGTCATATCGGTCCAGATGGTCGGGCGTGATATTGAGCAGCACTGCCACATTGGCCTTGAACTCGTACATGTTGTCGAGCTGGAAACTGCTCAACTCAATCACATACACGTCGTGATGCTCAGTAACGACCTGGAGCGCCAGGCTACGGCCCACATTGCCAGCCAAACCCACATTCAGACCGGCTTTCTTGAAGATATGGTAAGTGAGCTTGGTCGTTGTCGTCTTGCCGTTGCTACCCGTGATGCACACCATCTTGGCATCGGTATAGCGGCTGGCAAACTCAATCTCGCTCACGATGGGGATACCACGCTCGATGGCTTGTGCCACCATGGGTGCGTTATCGGGAATACCGGGGCTCTTAACAATCTCATCGGCATTGAGAATCTTCTCGGGGGTGTGTCCACCCTCTTCCCAATCAACTTTATACTGGTTGAGCAGGTCCTTATAGGTCTGTGAGATGTTACCGGCATCACTCAGCCACACCTCCATACCCTTGACCTTAGCAAGAACCGCTGCACCAGCGCCGCTCTCGCCACCGCCCAATACTACTAATCGTTTAGTCATAACTTCTATCTTTACAAGTTAATTTGTCTGGTTATCTGATCTTTAACGTCACAAACGTCAATGCGGCCAGCAGGATGCTCACCAGGAAAAAGCGCATCACGATTTTAGCCTCGGGAATGCGGTGGTCAGGCGTCTTGCTCTTGTAGTCCCACGTGAGTTTGGCGGGATCGGCCGTGAAGTGATGGTGCAACGGCGTCATCTTGAACAGGCGCATATTCTTGCCCTTGTGACGCTTCACATACCACACCTGCATGATGACAGACAGTTCCTCGATGAGGAAAATGCCACACAGCACGGGGATGAGCCACTCCTTGCGGATGAGCACGGCAAACACCGCGATGATGCCGCCCAGGCACAGGCTGCCCGTATCACCCATGAACACCTGGGCAGGATAGGAATTGTACCACAAGAAACCAATGGTTGCCCCGATAAACGCCGCGGCATATACTACCAGTTCACTGCTATCCGGGATGTACATGATATTCAGGTAGGATGAATAGATGACGTTACCACCCAGATAGCACATGATGGCCAGGGCAACGCCGATAATTGCCGAGGTACCTGTCGCCAGGCCGTCAACACCGTCGGTCAGGTTGGCACCGTTGCTCACTGCCGTGATGACAAAGATGGTGACGAGGATGAACAGGATCCAACCGCCCAGCTGTTTGTACTTGCCCATCCACCCCGTGAAGTAGGCGTAGTCAAAGTTGTGGTTCTTGACAAAGGGCAAAGTGGTCTTGGTGGCTTTCACCGCCTGGGACTTATGGATTTCCACCAGTTCAGGGGTCTCGGTACGACTCGTTACCTGCACGTTCTCGTTCATCACGATAGCAGGACTGAGGTACATCGTCAGGCCCACAATGACACCCAAGCCGACCTGGCCTACAATCTTGAACTTGCCCTTCAGGCCTCGCTTGTCGTGATGGAAGACCTTGATGTAGTCATCGGCAAAGCCCAGTGCGGCGCACCACAGGGTCGATACGATCATGAGCAACATGTAAACGTTGTTGAGCTTTCCCAACAACAGACAGGGCACCAAAATCGAGATGATAATGATGATACCACCCATCGTGGGGGTTCCCTGCTTGGCTGAATTGCCACCCAGTTTCTCCTCGCGCTCCTTGTCACACATCTGGCGCTCCTTGAGTTTGAAGATGATGCGGCGACCGATGACGATGCCGATAAACAATGACAGGATGAAGGCAAAGCCTGACCTGAAAGTGATATACTCGAACAGTCGCGCTCCGGGAACGTGATACTGTTGCAGGAAATGGAAAAGATGATATAACATATCTTTTATGCTTTGAATGTGGTTGATAATCAAACGGTTTCATCGGCAAACACGGCTTCCACCTGTTCGCGGTCGTCAAAGTGGTGTTTCACACCTTGGATTTCCTGATAGTTCTCATGGCCCTTGCCTGCCACAAGCACCACGTCACCCGCCTGAGCCAGCTGGCAAGCGGTGCGGATAGCCTGGCGACGGTCGGTGATGGTCAGCGTGCGGGGACGTGCCTCATCAGGCAGGCCAACCTCCATATCGCGCAGGATCATCTCGGGATCCTCGGTGCGGGGGTTGTCGCTGGTGAGGATGACACGGTCACTGCGCACGGCTGCCTCGCGTGCCATAATGGGGCGCTTGCCAGAGTCGCGGTCACCGCCACAGCCGCACACGGTGATGATGTGTCCACTGGTACCCACCACCTCGCGGATGGTATCAAGCACATTGACAAGGGCATCGGGCGTGTGGGCATAATCGACAATCGCGGTATAGCCACGCGGTGAACGCAGGGTCTGGAAACGACCGGCGACGGGCACCAGCAGGCTCATCTTCACCAGCACCTTCTGAGGATCAAAGCCCAGCAACAACGACGCGCCATAGACCGACAGCAGGTTATAGGCATTGAAGCGGCCGGTAAACATGACTTCCACCTGGTTGCCGTTCAGTTCCAGAGTGGTACCGTCAAGACGCGACTCAACGATGCGGCCCTTGTAATCGGCCATCGAGCGCAATGAGTAGCGATACTTGCCGGCGCGGGTGTTCTGGAGCATGACTTCGCCCACCTTGTCATCGGCATTGACCAGAGCAAACGCATCGGCGGGCAAGGCGTCAAAGAACATCTTCTTGGCGGCGATGTAGTTATCTACCGTCTTGTGGAAGTCCAGATGGTCGCGGGTCAGGTTAGTGAAGATTCCGCCGGCAAAGTTGATGCCCTCGATGCGGCCTTGAACACAGGCATGGGAGCTCACCTCCATGAAGGCATACTCACATCCTGCCTGCACCATCTCGTGCAGCAGTCGGTTGAGGGTCAAGTGGTCGGGAGTAGTCTGCTTGGCTTCCTCCTCGGTCGTGTCGATGATATTCTTTACGGTGGACAACAGTCCAGCCTTGTAGCCCATCAGACGGGTCATCTCATAGAGCAGCGTTGCGGTCGTCGTCTTGCCGTTAGTGCCCGTGACGCCCACGAGTTTCAGATGGCGTGAAGGGTGGTCAAACCATTCGTCGGCAAGTTGCGACAAAGCCTTGAAGCTGCTTTCTACCTGTATGTAGGTGACATCACCATTCAACTGCTCGGGCAGGACTTCGCACACGATGGCGCGGGCACCGGCAGCAATCACATCGCCGATGAAGCGATGGGAATCGACGGCAACGCCCTTGACAGCGATAAACATCACGCCCTCACGGGCCTGACGGGAGTCGTTGATGACATCAGTTATTTCTTTATTGGTGTCGCCCACCACTTGCAGTGGCTTGATGGCGGCGAGTAACTGTGATAATATTTTCATGATTTTTATTAGTGATTTACGAGTTCTTTAATCTGAGGTTGATACGTTCGCCACGGGTAAAATGGGAACCCGGGGTGAGGCTCTGGGCAACAACCATACCCGAGCCCGTGAAGTTCACCTTGAGTCCTGCGCCTTCCAGCAAGCGGATGGCATCGCGGATGTCAAGACCGATGACCTTGGGTACGCCAGAGGTCACCTTCTCGGGGCGGGCATAGCGGTGAGAGTCTTTCAACCCGAGGTCACGCTGCAGGCGTTTGGTCTTTTTGTCATTCAACGTGGCATACAGCGTGGGATGCGTCTTGACCTCTTCAGGCTTAGCGTTCTTCTTGGTCTTGACGGCGGCATAGTCGGGAGCCGAGCCGAGCAAGCCATGGGCATACATCTTGCGTGCGATGTTCTTCAGCACCATACCGCTGCTGGCTCCGGCACCACGGTCGGCACCGAGCATCAACACGATGCAGGAATACTTGGGCTTCTCATAGGGGAAGAAGCCGCAGAAGGCGAGACGTTTCCTGGCTCCGTACTTACCATTGATAACCTCAAAGGCCGTACCCGTCTTGCCGGCAATCTCCACCATGGAGTCCTGCACCCAGTGGCGTGCGGTACCGTGGGAGCCCCACACCACGTCGTGCAACATCAAGCGCAGTTTGCGGGCATTCTCGGGCGAGCACACCTGCTTGCGGATATAGGTTACCGGGATGATGGAGTCGGGTTCACCCGCACGGGACAGTTTCTTGAACAGGCGCGGACGCACATACTTGCCGTCGTTGGCAATGGCGTTGTACATCGCCAGGGTGCACAACGGCGGGATGCGGGTACCGTAACCGTAGGCCTGACGAGAGAGCACAACGCGGCCACCGTCCTTGACGTCAGCCTTGCTGAACTGGGGCGTCTCCTCACCGGCAATACCCAGATGGAACGGCTCAAAGAAGCCCATCTGCTCCAGGCGGGCCTTGAAGCCCGGGGGATTAGCGCCATACTTCTGGGTGATGATCTTCGCCATACCGATATTGGACGAGGTCTCAATAATCTGGCGGGCAGTTCTGGTGGCACCACCATGGGAGTCGGTAATGGGGTTACCACCGGCGTAGGCCCATGAGGAACCCGTCTGCCACGGTTTCTCAATGTCGGTGACAATTCCGTCCTCGAGCGCCACCATCATGGAGATGGTCTTGACTACCGAGCCCGGCTCATAACCCAGCACGGCATAGTTGATGCCCTCGACATACTCATCGGGATTGTCTTCGCTGCGCTTCAGGTTACTGATCGCCTTGATATCACCGGTCGCCACTTCCATGAGTACACAAGTGCCCCACTCGGCGCCCGTCTCAATGCACATGGCGTTGAGCTCATGCTCCACGATGTCCTGCAACTGGACGTTGATGGTCGTCGTGATGTCATACCCCTTGACGGCGGGAACAATCTCAACCGGCGCGATGGCATTGGTCAACTGCAGGTAGTGGGCGATGCCCGGTTTGCCGTACAGCAAGGTGTCAAGGGCACGCTCCAGGCCAGAGATGCCATGGGAGCGGGTGCTGTCCAGGTTGCCGATACTGCGTGCCGCCATGGAGCCGTAGGGCTTGGTGCGGCGCGGTATCTTCTCGCTGTAGAAGCCCGACTCATTGATCGGCTTCCTGAAGAACGGGAAACTGCGCAAACGCTTATACTCCCTGTGGGTGAGCATCTGCGGGAAGAGGCGGTAGGCGTGGTTACGGCGAGGCTTCTGGCTCTTGTCCTTGGGACGCGCCGCATCCAAGATGGCCTTACGGTCAGTCATCAGCTTGGTACGCCACTGCGCAGCCGTCAACGAGGGGTCAAAGGCTGCCAGGCTGTCGCACAACGGGCCGATGTATTTCTTCAGGGTATCATCCACGATACCGTCGGCCAGCCAGTCGATGCGCGCCACATAGAATTCCAAGTTGGCGGCCAACTCGGTGCCGTTGTCGGCGAGCAGTCTGCCACGCTCGGGCGGCGTGTAAATCGTGCTGTCAAGCACCGTGTGTGCCTTCTTGTTCCACAATGGAGCCTGCACAACGGTGAGCTTGAACATATTCCAGATGATCCAGAATGAGAACAAGAGCATCATGCCCACTACCAGTGCATAGCGCCACAGGATGTGTCTTTTATTGTTCTGTTTTGTCTTTGTCATTTTTCAAAACTTTTTTGATGGGGTAACTAGTTTCACTTGGATTTCAACTCATAGGGAGGGTCGAGCGGCGCAGTCAGACCCAAATGACGTTCGTTGATGAGCTTGACCATCTCACTCTCGCGTATCATCGAGTTGTACTTGGCGCTGGAGCTGACGAGGTCGGTCTGGGCATTGACAAGGTCGGTCTTCTGCAACTGCAACAGTTCCTCCATGCTGCTCTGGCATGCGAACTTGTTGCCAATATAGGCGAGTGCCATCGCCATGACAAAGACGACATAGACCCAGTTGCGCTTGAAGAACTCAAGCGAGAAGATGCGGCCCTGGATGATGACTTTTCCAGCCTTCTTTCCCGTTGTCGAAGCGTTATTTTTTTTCTCACTCATAGTGGTTGGTTGTTTGCGTAAACAGTTTTGTTGTGTAGTTATAGCGATGTTTAATCGTGTGAATTGGCCGAGGCGGGCAGCAACTCGGCGACGCGCAGCTTGGCACTGCGGGAACGAGGGTTGCGCGACACCTCATCAGCATCGGGGACAATGACCTTGCTGGTAATCACGCGCCATGGCGTGTTGACGCGGCCATAGAAGTCCTTTTCCTGCCGACCCTCGACATTGCCGCTGCGCATGAAGTTCTTGACCAAGCGGTCCTCCAGCGAGTGATAGGTGATGATGGCGAGGCGGCCTCCCGGTTTGAGCACCTCTAGCGACTGGGCCAACAGTTGGCGCAGGGCATCAAGCTCTCCATTAACCTCTATGCGCAATGCCTGGAACAGCATCGACAGTTCCTTCTTCTCCTGTGAGGCCTTGATAAACGGGCGAACGACATTCAGGAGTTCACCGGTAGTCACCAGCGGACGAGCCTTGACAATCGCGGCAGCAAGACGCCGTGACTGGCGCAACTCACCATAGAGATACAGCACGTCGGCCAGGCGTTCCTCAGTGTAGGTGTTCAGCAGTTCACGGGCAGTGAACGAGGCGGCACGGTTCATGCGCATATCCAAGGGAGCATCGGCACGGAAGGTGAACCCTCGGTCAACGGCATCAAAGTGATGGAACGATACACCCAGGTCGGCAAGGATGCCATCCACCGAATCGACCCCGTAGTAACGCAGGAAATTCTTGATGTAGGCAAAATTGCCGTGTGCAAATGTAAACCTGCCGTCCTCCAAACGGTTCTGCCAGGCATCCATATCCTGGTCCATTCCGATGAGGCGGCCCTTCTCGCCAAGACGCTCAAGAATGGCACGACTGTGGCCGCCGCCACCAAAGGTGGCGTCAACATAAGTGCCATCAGACTTGATTGCAAGCCCGTTGATGCTCTCGTGGAGCAGCGCAGGTATGTGATACACAAGTGGTTGCATGATGTAAACTTTTGCCGTTGGGTGTTCTTCTGACCCCTACTTTTTGGGGACTTCAAAATTACTGCTTTTTTTTGGATAATTTGCAAACACAAACCCCGAAATTTACAAACAAAAAGTTATTTTTTATTAACAGACTTATTAACACCCTGCAACACCATTGAAAATCAGCAATTTAATTTGATTTGTCAGAAATTTACAAGTGCAAAATTCCTGCTTTTTTCGGCAATTTTTCTCAAAGCGCTTTTTTGCTTGTTTCGGTGAAAGATGATGGCGAAGAGACCGACAAAGTGAAAATTTGCATATTTTATGAATTGTAAATATTTTTTTAATAAAATTTTCAATACCTTTGCGCCATCATTCACAACCACTTTATAACCAAAACATCAACTTAACACCATGGTCAACAATAGGACAGACCATCATTTTCCAATGGGCTCACTTCAGCAAGTGTCCACGCCATTTTATTACTATGACATGGACATTCTGCATGCGACGCTCGATGCCATCACACGACAGATTGAAGGCTATCCGTTCAAGGTTCACTACGCCGTCAAAGCCAACGGCAATCCTCGTATAATCAACGAGATAGCACAAAGCGGCTTGGGCGCTGACCTGGTGAGCGGAGGCGAAATCCAGGCAGCCGTCAAGGCTGGTTTCAAGCCTCAGGAGTTGACCTATTCAGGTGTAGGAAAAACTGATTGGGAAATCAGGTTGGGGCTGGACAAGAATATCGGGTGTTTCAATGTAGAATCGATCCCCGAATTGGAGGTCATCAACGCGTTGGCCAACGAGATGGACACCACAGCACGCGTGGCGCTGCGCGTCAACCCCGACATTGATGCCCACACCCACAAATACATTACAACAGGCACTGCCGAGAACAAGTTCGGCATCACCCTAGAAGAACTGGAAAACACTGTTAAACAAGCCATTGAGTTACCCAACATCGAGTTTCGCGGACTGCATTTCCACATCGGCTCACAAATCACTTCGATGCAACCCTATGTGATGCTATGTGAGACCGTCAACAGACTTCAGGACCAATTTGAGCAGCAAGGCATACACTTCCCAATACTCAACATGGGAGGCGGACTGGGCATAGACTACAGCCAACCCGACGAGTGCCAGATTCCCGATTTCAAACAGTATTTTGACGTGTTCAAGCGTCACCTCAATTTCAAGCAAGATCAGCAAGTGCATTTCGAGTTGGGACGTTCCATTGTCGGCCAGTGCGGATCACTCATCAGCCGCACCATATACATCAAGGAAAACCGCAACAAGAAATTCGTCATCCTGGATGCCGGAATGAACGACCTGATAAGGCCCGCCCTATACCAGGCCCAACACGCTATCCAGAATCTGACGTCTCGCGATACCCAGTGTGAGGCCTACGACATCGTTGGTCCCGTCTGCGAGTCAAGCGACGTGTTTGCACGCGACTACCAGCTGCCTGTTACCCATCGTGGCGACCTCATCGCCATCCGCTCGGCAGGAGCCTACGGCGAGTCGATGTCCTCGACCTACAACATGCGTTCCTTGCCCAATTGCATTTTCAGCGACAAGATTTAAACGTTTATTATATACCTAATACACAACCGTTTGCAAGATTACCTTCAAAAAAAAACAAAAAAAATCACTGAATTCTATAGCCTTATTAAAAAAAATAATTACATTTGCGAGTGTTATTAAACCTTGATTTCATGGAAAAGATTGATACACTCGACAAAAAGATTCTTGAAATTATAATGAATAACGCCCGCATCCCCAGCAAGGATGTGGCACAGGTGTGCGGTGTCTCACGTGCTGCAGTACACCAGCGCATCCAGCGCCTCATCGATGATGGCGTCATTACCGGATCGGGCTATAACGTCAATCCCAAGCTGCTGGGCTATTCCACGTGCACCTTTATAGGACTGACTCTCGAGCGTGGCTCAATGTATCGCACCGTGGTGCCCGAGTTGCTCAAAATCAAGGAAGTTGTCGAGTGCCATTTCACCACTGGACACTACACGATGATGATTAAGGTCTATGCCCGCGACAACGAGCATCTCATGTCTCTGGTCAATGACCGCATCCAGCACATCGAGGGCGTTGCCGCCACCGAAACGCTGATTTCCCTGGAACAAAGCATCAGCCGTACGCTGCCCATCTATTTTGACGAATAGCAATCATCAAAATCAAGTCACAAACTATTGGTTACCAGTAGTCTGAGCTAAATTAGGAAAAGCTCGGTCAGTATTTATACGGCATCTATTCTCTCTCTTGGATTTTTATTTGTACCTTTGTGAGCGACAAATAAGTTGTCGGTCAACATCAACCAATTAAACATTACCACCACAATGGATAACAACCGATATTGCGTTATCATGTGCGGAGGCGTCGGCAGCCGATTTTGGCCCTTCTCCAAAACCGCCAAGCCTAAACAGTTCATCGATTTCTTCGGCACAGGACGCTCCTTGCTGCAAATGGCCTTTGACCGCATCGACGGCATTGTGCCCGTTGAGAATATCATCCTGATCACTAACGAGAGCTACGAGCCCCTCATCAAGGAACAATTACCTCAAATCAAGAACAACCAGATTCTGCTCGAGCCCACACGCCGCAATACCGCTCCCTGCATCGCCTGGGCAGCCAACCACATCAAAGCCATCAATCCTGATGCCAAGATGATGGTAGCCCCCAGCGACCATCTGATCATCAATGAGGAGAAGTTCAGGCAGAGCGTCAACAGCGCTTTTGACTTCATCGAGAATCATGACGCCCTCGTTACTATGGGCATCAAGCCCAGCAGACCCGAAACGGGCTACGGATATATCCAAGTGGGCGAAGCTGTTGAGGGTAATTTCTCGACAGTAAAGACCTTTACCGAAAAGCCCAACGAGGACCTCGCTCGCGTATTCCTGGAGTCGGGAGAATTCTACTGGAACTCAGGCATGTTCTTCTGGAGTGCCGACAGCATCCTCAATGCGCTCAACGCTTTTGCCCCCGAGGTAAACGTCATCTTTGAACGTGGCAGTCAGTTCTTTGGGACAGACCAGGAGATGGACTACATCAACACCAACTTTGAAGCGTCACCCAGCATCAGCATCGACTTTGCTATCATGGAGAAGGCGCCCAACGTCTATGTTGAGACAGTGGACTTCGGGTGGAATGACCTAGGCACCTGGCGCTCGCTCTATGACCACTCGCCCAAAAACAAGGACGGCAATGTGACGCAGAACTGCAAAGCCCTGATGTTCAACAGCCATGACAACATCGTTGCCATCAAGGGCGACAAACTGGTGGTGGCATCAGGACTGGAGGGATATATCGTTGCCGACGTCGATGATGCCCTGCTCATCGTGCCCATGGCCGAGGAACAGAAAATCAAGCAATACGTCAATGACGTAAAAGCCAAGTTCGGCGACAAGTATCTATAAACGCCCTGGTCTTTCAACCAAGATAACAAAAAACGACAATCACGTGACTTCTTGACTGAACAAGAGTCACGTGATTGTTTTTTTATTATTTCAAAAAGAAAGAACTTTAGAAAGGTGCTCCTCCTTGCTGATTGCCAGTAGGTTGCTGAGGTTGAGCTGCGGGCTGCTGGGGCGCTGTCGTGGTGGCAGGACGGGCAAGCAGTTCAAAGCTATCAACATAGATCTCGGTGGTGTAGCGCTTCACCTGGTTGCGGTCTTCCCATGCACGGGTGCGCAGACGGCCTTCCAGATAAATCTGGGTACCCTTGCGAATATAACGTTCTGCAACTTCGGCATTCTTGCCCCACATCACGATGTTGTGCCACTCGGTGCGCTCGGGTACCTGCACGCCGTTGGCGTTGGTATAGGCTCTGTCGGTAGTGGCGAGCGTGAATGATGCTACAGGCTGATTTTGTGCGACATAACGCACATCAGGGTCCTTACCTACTCGGCCCAAAAGAATGACTTTATTGACTGACATAACTTAATGGTATTTTTAGATAGTTATTTATATATAATGTGTATCGTTGTAATTCTAACAGCCTGTCGCCTTGAGTGCCAATCCCGCGCGCTCATGAAGACCGAACAACAGGTTCATGATATGCACGGCATTGCCGGCAGAACCCTTGAGCAGGAGATCCATCACGGCATGCACTGTGAGCAGTCCGGTGTGCTCGTCCTTGTCAAGGTGGATAAGGCATTTGTTGGTGTTCTCAACATCGGCAGTAACGATGGGACGGTCCACAATGAACACAAAGTTGTGGTCATCATAGTATTGGTCATACATCTGGCGGACCATCTCGTCATCAACAGCACACTTGAAACGGACTGCTACCGCAAGCGTGCGCCGCTCAGCAAGTTCACTCACGGTCAAAGTGACCGGCTGGTCAAAACTTGACTGGCACTGTCGAAGGGCATATTCCACTTCCTGCCGTTGTGCCGTGGCCCAAGCGTCAACAGCTTGGCCACCGAGCATCTTACCCTCATCATGGAACGCCAACGAGCCTAAAGCCACCTTGATATCCAACGGGCTGTTGAGCATCAGGTTGCGTGCCATGGGCATAACAGCAAGCAACGATGCGGTAGCGGCAGTGCCGGGAATCGTCACACGCTGAGTATCATGCACAAGCACACGGCGCAGCATCTCGGACAGACCATACCTCCAGGGCAAGTCCTCTCCATGACACAGATTATGGCTACCGCTCAGGTCAATGATGCGGGTCTCATCGGGCAGTTCAAGACTGTCAAGCACTGTGGCTGCATTGTCACAGACAAACACGACATTAACCTCATCAAGCGGACCCTCAGAGTTCGCGATGAGATCACATTCGCCGACGATGCCGGTGACAATGCTGTCAAGACGCTCGCCCGGCGGGACGTTTCCCACCGCCCAACGCAATTCCACATCGGGATGGTTGATGAGCACACGCGTCAGCTCTGCTGCACGCAGGGTTTCGCAACCAGTAATCCCGACTTTAATCATTGCCAAACACGTTAGGCGAGTTCTTGGGCATGAATTGCTCAAAAACAGCCTTAGCCTGCTCTTGGGTCACGCCCTCGGCAAGGATAGCCACCACCGTGTCGGCACCAGCGATAGTACCTAAGATTTCGGGGGGACGGCTCATGTCGATGTCATAGGCCAAACCAGGAGCATAGCCATTGCGGGTCTTGATGACAGCAATGTTTCCTGAAAAAGTAACAGACACCAAACCCACCTGCTTGGCAGCATGCGTGTCGGTCTGACGCATACTCAGCAACCTGTCTTGCAACTGATTGCTGTCAGGAATGATATACATGTAAGTGTTACGGTCGGTGGCCACCTTGGAAATCTTCAAGGCCTTTAAGTCGCGTGACAAAGTAGCTTGAGTCACATTGATGTTGTGCTCACGCAACATGTCAGCCAGCTCACTCTGGCTACCGATGCAATTTGTCTTGATCAGATCAGTGATCAACTGTAAACGGTCACGTTTTCTTTTCACGAGTACTTTCTTTTTTCTTGGTTTCTTAATAACTGTTGTAGTCTCCATAAAAAATATATACTTAAAAATTGGTTTGAGTTGCAAAGATAATGACTCTTCACAAATACAACAACATAATTATTGACTTTTTTCAATGAAAATTCAGTTTACCCACCTTTTACTGTGTATTATTCACTATATTCAGTAAGTTTTTTTGCCGTTAATATCACAAAAACGTGAGTCTTGAGTATCAAATTGACAAAATAACAAATGTCTCCCATAAGCATGGATTGATGCTGCTCATGGGAGACATCCGCAGTAAAAAACGGATTTATTTTTTCTCAATCTCATTAACCATACACAAGGGGTCAACCTGGAATTCATCCCAATCTTCCCTGAGTTTTGATTCCAGAGCAATAATGGTTTGGTGGGCGGATGAAAGATTGGTCCGATTCTTCTTGATCTTGTATATGTAATTGAGCAGATTGAAGCAGATGGTGTATTGTCCTGCTGCCATCAGGGCCTGTGGCATCCCTGCGTCTTTGTCCTCCTGGGTAAACCACAGGGTACTGCCCATACTGGCTGCTTTAGCACTGTTTTTCTGAATCTCTATGGATGGGGCAAGATATGCCGGCATAGTGCCATTCTTCGTCATGGAGGCCCAACTCTGGTCTGCCCTCAGTTCATAAATGAGATTGGTGATGGAGCGGTTTATCCACCTTTCATCATCATATATTCTGCCGTAGTTGAGCTGGCGCATTCGCTTGAGGAAGACCTCACTGCTCATGATGACAATCGACCTGGCGCGGTTCATCAGCATAGGCCAAAGGGTAGAGAACTTCACATGGTTAACAAAGCGGGCCCTATCACCCACAAAGGTCGCGGCAATCTTTTTAAACGCCCACTTCTTCAGCCACCAGCCACCGGCATTCAGCAACAGGGATAGCACAAAGAAGACCGTTGTAAAACCAGTCCAAAAACTGCTACCCAAAGCCAAAGCAAGAATCAAGCATGCCAATGTAACGCCACCGGCAATCCAGCAATAGTTACGCAGACGGCCAATGGTCAGCCTGCCCAACCAGTCGGGCAACAGTTTCTTATTGGGAGAGTATCCGTCCATATAAGGGTTAGCAACATCGCTCACGATAATCAGGTCAAGCATCGGGCTTTCATCTTCAGTGCGACCGCTATGATCGGCCATGAATTTCTCGGCCATCAAGATGCTCTCTATGCTCTGATTATCGGCTATGCCACCATCCATGATGCCAAAGCCACGCAATTTTGGCTCGTCTGGATCTTGGTCTTTGTCTTTCTCCACTTCACACCTGTATTTGGCGGCTTCGGGCAACTGCGAGATTTTGAAGTCATCAGGGAACATCATCGGTTCAAAGCCACTGGGGAAACATGACGAGCAAGCCATGGCCTCACCCGGTGTGATATAACGAGCATCCTCGAGGTTGATGCGATGGTCATTGTTGCCAAAGTAGGGATGAGTCTCTTTATTAGTTCTCGTCCGGGCGCCTTCAGTGAGACGGAAACGGAACGGCAATGAACTTTGAAAGTCGGTGGCCAACGCTGTATAGTCCTTGACATGAATGCGGTAAAAATTGTCCATGATGACACCCAAATCCAAAGTCGAATCCTTATTGTCAAACAAGTAAGAGTCATAGATCTCGGCCATGATCTTGATGCTGGATATATTAGGATTGGCCTTCTCTTCTTTCAGACGCTCTAAGGCCTTATCCACCAAGTCCTCCTCACACAAGACACGGAACAGGTCTTTAATCATTCCATCGACTGAGTGTCCTTGTGCCTTGGCGAGCATATACTTCATTGAAGGGATAGTGCCGCCCGACACCGATGACAAGGCAACCACACAATCCAGCAACGTTGTATCCTTATCAAGTTGCACGGAATAAAGATATGACATCACCCCCAGGTCAAAGGTAGCAGCCCTGTAGCCACCACCCGAAAAACACATTCCGATTTTAGGTTTCATCATAACAAATGAAGGATTAAAGTCAACAATTAAAGCCTCTGGCGACTCCTGCCATGATGGAATCGATTACAGCATTGTAACCTCTGCAAAGATACACATTATCTATAATAAAAAGAAACAAAACATTTTAAAAAATCGGTGTTGCCGGGAAAAACCTATGCCCTACCTGACGAGTCTCTCAACTGAGTTGCTTGTCATTCCGTCACCGTACAAAAGAGCCGGGCACCCTTCACGAGGAGTGCCCGGCTCTATACTTTAAGGCTCAATCAACAAGCGCTGGTTTATTCAGCACTCCACTCGCCACTCAACAAGTAGCCGATCAGCGCCGATACATCGGCAATCTTGACTTCGCCATTCATGTCGCAGTCAGCAGCATTAACGTTGACAGTAGATGCGTCACCGCTGAGCAGATAGCCGATCAGGGCCGATACGTCGGCAATCTTCACATCACCACTGTTGTCAACGTCGCCACGCAGGTAAGGAGCCTCGCCGGCAAGCGTTACAGTAATGGTATAGCAGCGAACCTGAGCATACAACTTGAAAGCTACTTCCTGAGCACTGCCCTCCCAATAACCTTGGGTGCCGCTGGAGTTGTAAGTACCAGACTGGCCTGCTGCCATGCCCATACCGCTGGGGGTATAACCACTGATGCCATTAAAGTCAATCCTGATGATGGGGGCACCAGTCGAGGTGAACTTGAACTCGGAGCCCGAATAGATGCGGTAATGGTCGCTGGAAACCAGACCGTCGCCAACAAACATGGTCACGGGTTCCTTCACTACAGTATAGGACTCACGGCCACCGGTGCTGTTACCCTTGTCAATCGCACCGTCGAAGGTTACCTCAACAGTGGTGGCGGGGTTCTTGGTGTAGGTAGCGCTGACAACCTCGCTCTCCACGTCACCCACCTTGGCCTTGGCCCAGATGGTGATGTCATCGGTTACGGGGATGGGATCCACATACTGGCTCCACAACTCATTGTCCAGGCTGTAGTAAATCTTGGCATTGGGGGTGGCGCAGGTCAAGGTCACATCAATGCGATCGTCAAAACCACCAGCGGCAGGAGTGAAGACGGGAGCCTCAACGGTCTGCTCTACCTTGGTGAAGGTAACGGTCACGTAATCGCTGATCTCGTCACCCTTGGTGGAAACAGCGGTGTAGGTCGTGCTTTCGGTAACATAGAACGGGCCATTGTAATAGATCCAATCGCTCTGCTCTTCTTCGGTACCAATCCAGTAGAAGATAGAACTATTCTCGGTGGGACAGGTCAGAGTCACTTCCAGGCTGCCGGTGAACTCACCGCCATTGGGATTGAATACAGGAGCAACCAGCTCGGTAATAGGCTCGGCATCTTCCATGGTGATGACGAGTGTCTGGATGCGGCGGTGGCCAGAGTTGCCGTCAATGGTGAACACAACCTCGGTGGAAGGATCAGAGGAACCGATGGTCCACTGCTTGCCAGCCTTGTTGTAGTTGCCCACATTGCTCAAGATGTCGTTGCTGCCTTCGCCCGACAGGAACGTGAAGTCAATCTTTTTGAGATTAAGAGGAGCAGTAACGGTCATCGTGTTACCGCCATAGAGACGCAGGGCACCACCTGAGGTGTTGGTATAATAGGTGGGCTTGTTGTTGGCGTTAGTGCCCTTGTCAAAGGTCAGCTTCACGCCATCAATTGTGAGGTCGGTCACCAGCGTGTTGGTGCTCCAACCCTGAGCGTTGAAATCAACAGTCACAACCGTGTCTGCCCATGCCGACAGGGTCAGCAGAGCGACAAAAAGGAGAGAAAACAATTTCTTCATAAATCTGAATGAATTAAAAGTTAATTATGTGAATAACAAGTGGGTTCATAATCAGGTTAAACATCAAGTATTGCAACTTGTCTCATTCTGGCTACAAAATTACAAAAATACTCCCAATCAATACCCATTTACAATAAGAAAAACGCAACAACATAGTGCGCCCTCCGAAAGTCTTTTGTCCAACTTTCGGAGGGCGCTTTAATTCTCGCTACTGAGCCAGCTGCTTACTGGAAGGCGTTCTCGCTAAGGCCCTTGCCGCCGATGGCGAGGTCCTTCATGTATTCGGGAACGGGCTTGCCCAGATACTTGTCCACATAGAGCTTGGCAAGGTACTGGCCGAGCATGAAGCCGTGGCCACGCAGACCGGTGAGCAGACCCACTTCGGGATCGATGATGTAGCGCGGCTCGATGTAGTAACCAGCCCATACGGCATGGAAACCGACATTTGCCAAGTTGGGAATCCACTGGGCGAACATCTCGCTGACAATCTTGAGGAAGGCCTGGCTGTTGTACTTCAGGTTCTGGCGTGCCTCATAGGGGTCACAGTCGGGCGATGCACAACCGATAATCTGACCGGTGTGCAGGAACTGCTGTCCATAGACGGCATTGAAGCCCTTGTAGTGACGGCGGTCGATAATCATGTCGAGCGAGTCGCCGTTGACGCCCATGTTGGGCAGACGGCGGGTGATGAATGCCTGGTGCTTGACAGGATAGAGCTGAGTGTCGATGCCGAGCATGTCAGCAAATTTCTCTGAGCCCCAACCCATGGCGTTGACAAAGTGGTCGCAGGTGTATTCCACATAGTGCTTATCGTGGCGGCGCACCAGCACGCGGTATTTGTCACCCACACGCTGAACGCTCAGCACCTCGCAATCCTCGAGCACCTCGCCACCATGCTGCTTACCCACGTTGCGCACATAGTCGATGGTGCGACCCGGCGTGGCCTGCCAGCAATTCTCTGAAATCAAGGCGTGGCTGTAGATGTTATCGTTAGGATTCCAGTAAGGCGAGATAACCTTGGTGAAGTCCTTGCGGTCAATCATGAAGGCTTCGCTCCAGGCGCGAGAAGCGTCGAGGGAACGATAGGTAGCATCATCGTGCACGAGGTTGACATAACGAGTCATCTTCAGGTCGATGTTGCAATGCTGCTGGTCGTCACGGAAGATTTCCAGGTTGTGCATGGCGATGTCGCTGATGTCGGGGTTAGAGAATGCGGGACGACCGCCACCGATGCAGCGCCACGTCGAACCACGGTCATAGTTGACCAGGATGACGCGCTTGCCGGCTTCGGCAAAGTAACGGAATGCGGCGCTACCTGCCATACCACCACCAGCAACGATGATTTCGGTCTCGGCTTTCTCCATGACGGAACCGTGCTCAAATACGAAGGTTTCCTTGGTCTCACCGTTGTAAACATCGCCCAGGGTAACCTGGTTGGCCAACGGGGCACGCGGCGTGCTGTCGCCGGTCACCTCGATGCCATGGGCACGCAGGATTTGTTTAGCACGCGATACACAACGCTTGCCGCTGCAGGGACCCATACCCATGCGGGTCGTGTGCTTGAGCTCGTCCACCGAGATATACTTGCGGTCGCCAATCACAGCCAGCAGGGTCTTCACATCCACATCCTCGCAGTGGCAGACAAATGACTTGCCCTCCTCGGGGTCGGTGAGGGGTCGCAGATTCAGAGGCTCGGGATAGCGCTCCTTGAGAATGAAGCCCTTCACTTGATTCAGGTCTTCTACTTGGGTAGCCTGAACGCGGGCGACATTGGTCTTGTTGTCTTTCTTGAGCACTTTCTCGATGATGCCCTCGCCCACCTTGGCGCCGTTGTCATCAACCAGGAAGACTTCCTTGCCCTCTTCCACCTCATATTCTACAGGCAGGAACACAATATTCTTGCGCTTGTCATAGCCAAAGATGGCGAGACCGGGACAGTGGTTCACACACTGCATACAGCCGATACACTTGTCGTAGTCAACCATCGGTACCGACGATGTGGTGGGCTTGGTGATGGCACCTTGCGGACAGGCAAAGGTACAGGGATTGCAGGCAAAGCCATAGAGACAATTGATCTGCACATAGGGCTTCAGAGCCATGCGCTCCTCATCGGGGACACGCGGTGCGTCAAGCAGGCGCACGGGACGCTGCTGCGAGTCGATATACTGGCGGGAAACTTCCAGATAATCCTCATAGGAGAAACGGAGGCCCATCTCCTGAGCCACCTCATAGGCCACCTGACGGCCACGGAGCACGGCACTGGTACCTTCACCGATGCGAACGGCATCGCCAGCACCATAGACGTTGCGGCCGAAGACTGAGCGGCCCTTCACGAGCAACTGGTTATCGGGAATCAGACCCGTGCAGATATTGATGATGTCGATGTCGTCAATCACGCGCTCGGTGCCAGGAATAGGCTGGAAATTCTTGCACTCGGCAATCACGGCACCGAGAACGCCGGTGTAGTCCTCGTTGGGAATCGCGCGGATGAGCACATGAGATGTCATGATGGGGATGCCCAGACGGCGCACGCGGTTAGCCTGCACGGGGAAACCACCCTCATGGTCCATACCCTCGATGATCGCCTTGATGGTTGCACCTGCCTGCATAGCTTGGTAGCTGGTGAGGTAGCCGATGTTACCGGCACCCACGGTGAGCACGCGCTTGCCCAGCAGGGTGTGCTCCTGGTTCATCATCTTCTGGAACAC
>JAEEGL011348062.1_pt1 | contig 21924 bp, 14 predicted proteins | sample 9134231 | NCBI WGS metagenome assembly JAEEGL01 (sample SAMN16246548, study PRJNA631951) | gut metagenome | biome: gut microbiome; feature: rumen; material: fiber-attached | host: Bos | place: Iran: Karaj | collected 2018-10 | reverse complement strand
TCAATTCTTATTCATTTATTCTGTCGCGCAAAAAATCAATTTTTTCTTTAATAGATTGTCTTCTATCCAAGGTTTTTTGATCTACTACTTTTTCAGAAACATTCTTATTTTCAGTAGATTGTTCTTTTTCTGCTAGTTCTCCTTTTTTAGAATCTATTAAAGTTCCTTTTTCATCAATTACTGTAACTAAGTTTTTGTCATCGTTTACATCAAGATTTACCATATTTTCTGGTATAAATTCTTGCGGTAATACTTTTTGACCATTTTTGATTTTGCGCAATTCTTCAGAATTAGATACGCTTTTTACAATATTTGGTATGACTGTATCGTCTTTTATGGTTGGCCATTCGTTTGGTAATGGGAGAGTTGTTCCAAATCTGTAGCCTAACCAGAGAATATATCGGTCTTTGTTTGGATCTTCAAAAACAATAGATACATAAACGATGTTTTTGTCTGGGTCTAGTTTACTTTTGTGTAACAGATAAAGTCTTAATGGAGCCCAGGAACCAACAACATCAATAAAGGCATCTGGTCTGACGGAATCAGAATATGTATACATTTTGATTGCTAAGCAAGTATCACAAAGTAAACCCTTAGCTAGTTCCACGTCTCTGGAAGATGCTGAGGTTAACACTTCAGATTTTTGTAAATCCAATCCACTTATCACTGATATGAAAGGATATTTGTATATGGCTAGTGGAAGTTTTTCTAAACCAAAATCGTTATTAAGCGAAATTTGAACAGAAGCTGGAGGCAAGAATAATGAGAATGTTGCCGGTTGCTTGTCTGTTAAAGCTTTTGTGATATTCAATGCCTTGGAAGCCCAGGTTGAAACTTTCCCGTCGTTGTTTGCAATTTCAACGGTATCGTCAGAAGAATCACTATCCAAGTCATCTTCCATATAAATAACAACATCATCATTCTTGTCTGTATCAGAAGCCACATTTGATTTATTGAAACCGAGATTATCCAAATAATTGAAAAGCTTTCTCATATCAGATATAGACATTTCTACCCGTGTATCGCGGCAGACAGGAAAACCTAGTTTTAAATTACTACTTGGTTGAACTGTGCTTTTGGTACCATCTGGATTGTAAGCAATTGTAGGATTCTGGTTCAATGCTTCATCTATGTCTTCTCGGAATTCTTTTATGGCTTCACGTTTTAAAATATCCATGCCGTTATTTACTAACTGACGCCACCATCCGATAGAACCTGTCGAATTTTTGTTAGCTATAGCCATAAAATCAGCTTTTTTCTGATTTGGTGGCAGGTTTTGCAGATAAATATAGGCATTTTTAGGATCATTAGGCAGTGCAGCCCAGTTATTAAGATTTCTATTGCAGATTTCTAGGAAATCAGGCGACAGAGTTTGCTGCTTAGCGCCTAATATGCCAAGCATTTTCTGTTTTAGTGCTATTCCTTCTTCGTCTAGAAATACATCCGCAGTATCTTTTATTACATGGATTGAGTTAGAGTAACCTGCGTTAAGCAATGTATTAATCTGACTTGCATTCAAGTTTACAATACTATCTTTGAACTGTTTCCAGTTTCTTGTATTATGGGTAAGGTTGTTTTCAATAAAATGTCCCCAATAATCAATATAGTTCTTATAATAGTTCCTGATTGCGTCCCTGAACAATTCATATTCGTGCATTAATTCTGCTGGAACTGTATAGTTCAATGTTTTTAAACTGATAATAGTCTTTGTTTCTGAACCAACCGCTGTTTGTGGTTCTTTTTGTTCTTTGCTTTTTAAGCTGGAATCATTATTTGCTTGTAACATATATTCAAAGAAAGACTTAGAATATTGGTTTTTACCTTCTATGTTATAGTCAAATTCATTCAAAGCATTTATAGGTCCAAAGCATTCTTCAACCAGATAAAGATTCATGCCAAGAATGCCATCTGGATATCCGTCAGATGCTTTTTTTATTAAATTAACAACGCCTTCTGTATTTTTGGGTGCAGAATAGAAAAAATCTTCAAATAATCTATATCGAACTTCATTGATTCTTGTTTCTAATATGTTTTTGTAAGATAATACACTTTTGCTGATTTCTTCTGTCTTAGGCAAAGTTGCAATATAATCATTTAAGTTAGCCTTCTTTTGGTCTGAATATTTTTCTAACCTAAGTAGCTGGTTTTCAAACAAACAATCTTCGTTTGATTTATTACTTGGAGCATCTGTAATTTCTGAATATTTTTGCAGATTATCTATTATTTTGAAAAGAGGTGATGTTTTTAATGTTTCATTTGGGATGAAATAGCCGTCTTTTACAACAGAAGCACTACGTTCGAGTATTTTTTTCTTTTTTTCTGCTATAGAACTTTTAACAAAGGAATAACTGGTTTCTAATTCTAGAGAAGGATTTTGATTTTGGGAAACCGATGTTTTGTCTGACAATGCTTTGAATCTGTTGAATGAATAATTTCTAGAAAAAGATCCTTCTTTTAGCTTTCTTAACAGAGCAAAATCTTCATCCAAGAGTTTTTCATATTCTTTTGACAGCTTATTTATGACAATCTCGCCTGAGAGTGGCATAAGGTGCTTTGTTACCCAGTCTGCTGAGAAATATTTTTCCATAGGTGGTAACAGTTCTCTTTGTTTGGTAATACAGCTGTCAATTTCAGCTAAGCAAACATAATCGTCAGAATAATTATCTCCTAATTTTTGAGATAGAAATCTGATTTTTTCCTCTAATGTTTTGTATTTTACAGAACCATCAATGCAAGCACATATTTCGCTAAAACCAGAATCAGGATAGATATCCAGATTTTTCCATCTTGTTATTAATTCATTGCTGGCATTTTCTATTGCTTGTTCAAATTCTGGTTTTACAAGTAAAGATGCCAATCCTCTTTTGGTAACAAGAACCCTGCCTTCTTTGTCTATTCCAAAGATGGCTAATTGAGGTTTTGTAACATCTGGTTTCAGGTGTGTCATAATTGCTGCGAATGGCACATTGACATATATATTATCAGTTAATAAAGAAGAAGAATTCTTACTAACGCTTGATGATAATTCTATTAAATCATATATTGCTTGTCGCTTTGTGGCGTCGAATTTTTCGCTGATTGCTTTGTCTGAATTGATGTGTTTACAAAATAGCTCTATAGTAGGAATGAAAACCATGTCTGTGAACAATGTATGTTTACAATCTTCCATTCCGTAACTGGCCATAGAGAAATCCCAAAAAGTATATAAACTAGCAAGATAGTAACCTGGGAAAGCATAAGAGCTTTTGTTTTCTATCATGTATGTGTTAAAAAAGCCGAGTCTGGAATCTGTTATCGAATTAGATTCCATTGGCATTGAATCACAAAAAACAATTTTCCCGTCTTGATCTTCTGCAATAAGTGGAGATTTTTCTATGGCTTTTTCTTTGCCCAAGTTAATTATGTTATTAAATGCCTGTTTTCGCGATTGAATAGCATGCTCAAGATCTTCTTGGTTGTAATACAAAGAAAAAATCCAAATAAATGCAAATACTAAGGCTATTGCACTACCAACATAATATAATGTATTTCTCTTTATGATTTTCAGATTTGTATAACTTGAATTCTTGTTGTCGTTAAATATCAAATCAGATAAAAGACTTTTCACAAAACAAGAATGGTTTACAAACTTTGTTTTCGAAATCAATGGTGAAGATTCAACTGATTTATTGGTAATTTCTGATACTGCTGAACTTAATCTGACTCTGCCGTCGTGGGACATTGTAAAGTATACACCAGAAAGCATAAAAGCTTCGCTGGAAAACCATGTATCAGCACCAAATAAATGATCAAGGTATATGCACAGGTTTTTCTTTAATTTGTCGAACTCATCAGCAAACAAATAGGCATTGCTTGTTATGGACAACCTGTTTTGTCCCTTAGAAAAATTGATATCATGTATTTTTTCATTCAGCATGCCAGATATAGAGCCAGCATGTAGTTTCTTTATCAATTCTTTCCAGTAGTTTGAGAAAGCTTTCTTATCATAATGCCCTTGAGTTTTTGTGTTTCTCCAGCCAAAAACCTGTTCTGTAGCTTCATTTTTTAAGTTGGCAAAATATTCGGCACAGCCTAAGACCATGTCTAGTTTGGTTACAACGATATGACAGGGAAGAATCATTCCTAAGTCATTTACCATTGAATAAATTTTCTTTGCCATAAAAGAACTTTTCTTTGTTGTAATTTCTTCGGTATCAGCAATTAAGGCATCTGCAGGGATAACTACGATAACGCCGGAAAGTGGCTTTTTCTTTTTGGTTTTATCAATAAGATTAACAATCTTTTTCCATTCAGTCATCCGCCCTGAATTGTCTTTTTCAAAGAATTCTTTCCCACCTATATCTAAAATATAGGCACTTCCAGAAAGCCAACATCTTAGAGGCAAATTATCTAAGGCTGTTTTATTGCCTTCTTCGTCTTCATTATCATTACTGGAGCTTGTTTCTAAAAATTCAATATTTGACGACATCAATAACTGGCTTTTACCACTTTGTGGCTCGCCTAACATCATAAACCAGTTTATATCGTCATTCTTTTTCCTGGCCTGTTTGATAATATCAAGGCCACAGTTATAGATATTTTCTATATGTTTAAGCTTTTCAGCTTTTTCTAATTCAGCTTCTTTTTGAGCTTCTTGTTCTTTGGCAAGGTCTTTCCATGCCATCAGATCTTCTCTTATTTCATTACGCTCTTTTTCAACTTTTGCTGCTGCTCTACGTTTCTTTATATAAGCAGGAACCATTGCAAATATAGCAATGACAGCAGAAACGATGAGAACCTCAACCCAGTGGTTGTTCAGGAAAGATGTCACTTCAGACATCAATCTTGAAATAGCACTTTGGGTAAAAGTATTATTTAATATATTTGGTGCACCTTCTGGCATAATTAGGCTCCGAATAGCTTAGTTTTCAAACATTATTTTATGGAAATTGATTCTTTTTCACCCAGATTTTCATGGAAAGTGTCATATACTTTATATGACAAATCCAATAAATTCCTTGTGTGCAAATAATAGTAACCAACATTTATTAGCAAAGCTAAAATAGATAACAATACAGATATCAGCAATATGCTTTTGGCTTTTAAGAAAATGTTTTCGTTCTTTTTTAATATTCTTACTGGTTTCAGTATGTTTTCATCAGACAATAACTCTTTTGATGGGTTAAACCCTATATTAAAGCGTGTAGCACATACTTTCATCCTGCGCTCAATATATTCATGGTCTGTCTGGCAACCATCAAAACCCAACCCCATAAACAAATAATACATATACAGTTGTTCGGAGGTGTCTGGATCATCTAAGGACTCTGTCAGCAAATCAAAAAACTTTTCATCTCCTGAAAGTTCATTATAATCATATGAAAGTTCATGCCAATCACGTTTAAAGGGGAAATGCCCTTCTCTGATTGTATAATCAATAAAGAAAACCAGCGGCCGTTCTATCTTGGAGAATCCCTTTTTTAGTGATGGATCTTCAGCAATCTGTTCCTTTATGGAAGACAGTAAATTTCTGAGGTCAAATTCAACTGTTTCAACGTCAAGAGTTTCACCGGCATTTGCCATCTGCCAATAAATACATAGCTTTGATACTATAGGCCTGCAAAGCTCTTCTAAACGGTTTTCTTTCATGATTATTTACCTGGTTTCTTAGGTTTCAAAGTTATATAAACGTTAATTTTCAAATCTGGGAACATTGTATGAACCCAATCAAAGACAATAGTCTGTTGGCTCTTAATGTCATTCCAGACAACTGTTGATTCTTCTCTTTCTATTTTAAACCAAACAGTATTTACCAATGATGGGAAATACTTTGGTGGATATCTTACTTCAACCAGTTTAGCACCTCTAACTCTCTTATCAATCAGAGTTGGAGGTATAAGTCTGATTTTATCACCTTCTTCAACTGCTTTTGCTACTTCTGTTGAATCTGATTCACTAGTCAGGGCGACATAGTATTCTTCTGCCTGAATAAGGCTTGCATCATCCAGTTTCGCTTTAAACATTCTTCCATCAGGAATAAAATCAAGTTTAATAAATGTTGTTTCTCCTTCTGAGAGCAACATTGATCTAATCTGTAATACTAATTCGTTAAAACCTTCACCACAATCATAGTGTTCGTAGTTTCCTATTTCTGAATAATCTCTCATAGGATACAAAGCAGAAAGCTCACCATGAAAAGCTTTTAAACTAACGAATAAATCAAATATCCTAGAAACTTCTGGTTCAAAAGTAGAAGAAAATATGCCAATATACTTGTTCAGAACCATCAATTGAAGCATATTGTGCGTGACTGTTCCATTCATATGTTCGGGCATGAAGGATGATGAGGACATATCGCTTAAAAGAGTATCTCTACGTCTTCTCATCAAAATCAGCAATTCATTTAGCCTTGGATTTATTGGCCATGATTCGCTGTTCATCCAGAATGGTGGAATGTAATCTGTATCTATCTTGGCAACAGAAGAACCTATGCTTTCTGAATGTGGTAAAATTCTGACCAATGGAAGCAGTTCGTATTCAGAAGTGTCATCTAAGTCTGTTAATAGTTTTACATTTATTCTGTTAACTGCTACTAATGTTTCTGATTCACCAGTATTCTGGTCTCTGACTTTTGTGCTGTCGGTCACATAAATGCGTTTTTCAGAGGTATTTCCGTCGGAACATACGTTTCCGTTTACGTCAGAGAAACAAGGTACTGCAAGATAGACCATCATGGCTGTCTTAATATCTCTAAGTTTCGAAGAGATGTCTATAGACATAACATTGGCATTGCCGGGCATACTTATTTCCAAGCCAGACTTAAAAATCGCTGAAACTTTTTTTAGATTTATTCTGTTTGTATCCAAGGCTTCTTCATCAAGTTCCAGATCGATAAAGCCTTCAGAATAGGGAGCTTCAAGGCTTCTAGAGGCTCTGATTCTGTTCTGTAAATCATGCTGCAAGTATTGCAGATGCTGCTGTTGTAAAAACAATCCTTCTTCCCAGTGCAATGTTTTATTAAATCTCATAATATCCTTCTTCGCTGCATGATGTCGTCTTTTTAAGCTTAATTTGGCCTAGACCCCATGCGAACAATACCCATTGGAGTAATAATAAAATATTTATTTGAATCAACAATTCTACCTTTTTTTACAGGAACAACAATTTTTCTTAAATCTTTAGCCTCTTCTTTTTTTTCTTTGCTGTCTTTAGCTTCCTTGGATTCCTGAACAGGAGGCAAATTGACGAATAGATATAATTCTTTTACTCCCCTTTTTTGAAAACTTTTAAAAATAGAATCTTTTCTGGATAAAACTTTTCTTTCAGTATCCTGATTAGAAAATTTTACTGTATAGTGTTCGAAGTTATTGCGAAAAGGCTTGCTGGGAGAAAAGTAGTCTTCAATAGATAATTGTTTTAGTGCTGCTTTTTCTGCATCGGAAGCTCCTACTATGTCTATTTCCATGGAAGGATACATTACATATTTTTCTTTTAGCTTAGGTGAAAGATAAAACTCCATATCATAAACCCTTAAGTTCTTTTTCTTGGTTAAAGGCTTAAATATCTGCAGAGGATTGAGTTTTTCTATAAGCTTGGCACCAGGAGTAGCATCATCTTGTGCCATTCCTTCTGTGGCAAATAAGAGTATCAAGAAAAGTGAAAGTAATATACCTTTATTATTTTTTTTCATAGAAGCTTTCAATATATTAAATAATCACAGTCATAGCTGATGTTACAGCCAATGGGGAAGCCACTGGCACACCTGTTGCCGGGTTTGTGCCATTGACGATCCCGGTCAGAGCAGCAGGCGGTTTTCCACCTATAACTATCTGTGGGTTGCCAGGTTGAGATATAACACCAACTAGGGCTGCCCCAGAAACCATATCACCAACAAGAGATACCGGTTTCCCTCCAATAATTACATTTGGAGCACCAGGCCCTGTAACAATATCACCAGTACCAGTTTGTCCAGTTAAAGTAACGATTGGGAAAGGCATTATTTTACTCCTTCAATTCAAAGTTAAAAGTAAACTTACCTTCTGCAGCACCAACAGTTGCTGTTTTCAAAATTCCGCCATCCATGGTTACTTTTAAGAATTCAGCACTGACTTCCGGTAACAGGTCATTGTTGATGATTGCATCAATAAGACGGGCACCAGACTGAATATTATTGCAGCGAGATATGATTTCGTCTCTGACTTCAGGAAGAATTATAAGCTCTGCGTTATAATTTTCCTTAACTCTCTTAACAATTTTATTAAGCTTGAGGTCAATAATGCTGTTAAGAGATTTTCTGCCTAATGGATAGTAAGGGATAATAGAAATGCGGCCTAACAAAGCAGCTGGGAATACTTTCAGCATAGCTGGTCTGACAGCTTCTTCCATTTCCTTGCAGGTTGGCAGATTTTCTTCATCCTGACACATATCCATAATTATATTATCGCCAACATTTGTTGTTAGGATAATAAGTGTATTTCTGAAATTAATCATTCGGCCTTCGCCGTCTTCCATCTGGCCTTTATCAAAGACCTGGAAGAAGATTTCATGAACGTCTGGATGAGCTTTTTCTATTTCATCTAAGAGAACAACAGAGTATGGTTTTCTACGAACAGCTTCAGTGAGAACCCCACCTTCACCGTATCCAACATATCCTGGAGGAGCTCCTTTGAGAGTTGATACGGTATGGGCTTCCTGGAATTCACTCATGTTAATGGTGATGAGATTTTCTTCGCTACCATAAATCTGTTCTGCAAGAGTAAGTGCTGTTTCTGTTTTACCAACACCGCTGGGGCCAGCAAGCATAACAACAGCAATCGGTCTGTTAGGATCTGCCAAGGAAGCACGGGAGGTCTGAATTCTCTTAGCAAGCAAATCTAGACCGTGTCTCTGACCTATTACACGCTTATTCATTTCGTCGCCGAGGCTGAGAATAGACTGAATTTCATTCTTCACCATGCGGCCTAGAGGAATTCCTGTCCATTCTGAAATTATAGTAGAAACAGCCTGAGTATCTACCTGCGGGAATACCATTGGGTTTTCGCCCTGAAGAGCTTTAAGCTTTTCACCACACTCTTTAAGAGCCTTAGTATCTTCTTCTGATGGATTATCTTTAGAATCTCTAAGTTTATCTCTTAAAGTAATATATTGCTGAACAAGAGCTTTTTCTTCAGTATTTCTCTTTTCAAGGTCTTCTTTGTTAGCTTTTTCTTTTTCAAGCTTATCTTCTAGTTCTTTTATTTTGTCTGTATGTTCACAGCCAGAAGCTTGTTCGCGTTTCAGAATTTCAATTTCTAGTTCCAGGGCAGAAATTTTTCGACGGCTGAATTCTAAAGGAGCTGGTTCTGTGTTCTGACTCATAGCAACACGTGCACATGCTGTATCAAGAATACTTACAGCCTTGTCTGGAAGCTGTCTGGCAGGAATGTATCTGCGAGAAAGGGTAACTGCAGCTTTAAGAGCCTCATCAAGAACAAGAACTTTGTGGTGCTTTTCTAGTGCACCTATCATGCCTCTCATCATTTGAGTTGCTTTATCGTCATCTGGTTCATCAACCAGAATATTCTGGAAACGACGTGTTAGGGCAGGGTCTTTTTCGAAATATTTTACGTATTCCTGCCATGTTGTTGCTGCAACACATCTTAATTCGCCACGAGCTAAAGCTGGTTTCAATAGATTGGCAGCATCATTCTGACCTGCTGCTCCACCTGCACCAATCAATGTGTGGGCTTCATCAATGAAAAGAATGATAGGAGTTTCTGAATTCTGAACTTCTTCAATAACTTGTTTCAAGCGGTTTTCGAATTCACCCTTCATGCTGGCACCGGCTTGTAAAAGACCAATGTCGAGAGAGCGAAGAACAGTGCCCTTTAAACAATCAGGAACATCGCCAGAAGCCAATCTCTGAGCAAAACCTTCTACAACTGCAGTCTTACCAACGCCAGCATCACCAGTAAGAATTGGGTTGTTCTGTCTGCGGCGCATCAAAATATCAATGATTTTTCGTATTTCTTCATCACGACCAACAATAGGATCTATCTTACCGCTCTTGGCTTTTTCGGTCATGTCTACAGTATAAAGTCTGAGAGCTTCTCCTTTACCCATTGCTGGGTTGGACATCATGCTTCCTGCCTGACCAGTAGCTTTGCTTTCACCCGCTGGAGCAGCTACAGAAGCTTCTGAAGAATCTTCAACAATCTTTCTGAATTCCTGCTGTAGAATATCAGCATTGATTTTCGCAAATTCCATACTGATTTCAAGAAGGGTTCTTGATAATTCAGGGGACTGCTTCAGACCAACCAAAAGATGACCGGTTCTGATAGCACTTTCATTAAATACTAATGAGGCTATCATCCAGCTTTCTTTTATAGCCAGTTCTAATTGTCCGGAAAAGTCAGTGATACTGCTGGCACCTCTTGGTAAAGCATCCATAGCAGCTGTTAAATCTTTTGCTAATTTTGCTTCATCAAGGCCAAAATAACGTATAGCACAATTCCAGTCAGTATTTTCAGCTAAAACAATCTGATTAATCCAGTGAATTAATTCTACATATGGATTCCCACGTGTTTTGCAAAGAATAGTGGCTGATTCTACTGCTTTATAGGCTTTTTGATTAAGCTTACTAAAAAGCTGAATTCTTTTAAGTTTACCCATTAGTATTCCCTTTCATTGGTTTTTTTTAAAGTCTTTTTTCTTGCTTCTGTAAAAATACGGGAAGCCTCTAGCCTTACAACAGGATTTTCTTTTGGTGGATTGCCAATCCAAAGGTTATGCCCAAGCTCTATATCATAATTGCCTAACTTATTCTTGTTAATAGTATCACTTTTTATTGATATCACAAAATCAAAGTATATTATGCTATTGCAGTAAGAAGATATTAAGTAGCATAAACTATTAAATAATTCGCTTTCTGGTAAAAACATTTGATATTCTTTTAAGTCTATGGGCCCTATTTCTATCTCAATTTTCTTAGATATACTGTAATATCTTTTGCCTAGCTGAATGTTTACCCCCAGCGTAGAAGTCTCTTTATTCCCTAATTTAGCGAGATAACGTTCTGGAATCTTATAACTGTTCAGGACCATATCTTTTACCAGGACTGGTCTATCCAGGTATTCAGACAGCATCTTTTCCAATCCAACTTTTGATTTTAATAGTGGTCTGAAATACGAAACAGCACCTGTGATAGCTTTGCTTTGTTCATCAGACATTCCATCTAATAATGCTTTAGGCAAACCGGCAAGGCCTCTGACTATGTAGTCAAAGAGACCTTTTTCTGCTCTGTCAAGTGAAACAGATGCTTCATTCTGTGACCAGGCTCTGTAAAAGTAGGTTAAAAACCTGTGATTTATAATATCTAAGAACCTTTGCCAGGTATAATCATAATGGTTATGGGAACGTTGAAAGACAAAAGAAGTAAAAGCAAGTGGCATTGGACCATTAACGCCAAGAAGCCCAAAAAAATACACAAACATCAATGCTGACGTATTACCATTTCTTTCCTGAATAGAATCAACATCGGAATACGGAAAATTAAGAAATGGTTTTTGTCCAAATCTTAATGGCTCTTGAGAAGGAAGATTGGCATAACCAAGTTTGGGAAGTGCTTCATCAAGCTGCTCAAACCTTCTTACTATTTCGAAAAAAGAAGGTTCAGATTTTCCATAAGCTAAGTCATGGGATATCTGCTTTATATATTTTTTTAGTTTAACTTGGTCCATTCCGCAATCTTACCCTGTTGTTTTGTTTCTAGTTCCATACGTATTGGCATATTTATAGGGCATTGTGATTTTATTAATTTATAAACCAATGCTCCGAAAATATAATAGCCGATTCCCGCAAAATGCGATTCGTCTAATGTTAATTTCAAAGCCCAACCATTTTCAAAGAATACTGATCCATTTCTGACAAATCTAAATGTTTCAGGTTGATTTTCCAAGCCTGTAATGCCATCAGTTATTTCTGCGTCTTGACCTGTTGATGCCCGATAAATCCTTTTTATCATTTCTTTTAAAAAAGTGAGAGGCATTACGCCAGGCTGCCAAAGCATGCTTGAAATATCCAGAGTTAAATAGCTGATTCTTTCCCAACTTTCAAGTCCACCATCAAATATAGCAGGGCCCTTTGGTCTTGTAGGCATGGCAATAAACTTAGCTTGTTTAACAACGTTTTCTAAAGACGAAGTTAAAACAGTATTACCTGTTAAAAGTAATGGTAAATCTCTGTTTGAACAGACCAATTCAGCTGAAAATTGAGCACCTTCATGCTGGTATTTACGGATTATTTTACCAGAAAAGGATACAAAGGTTTCATATCCAATATATGAACTTCTATAACGCTTTCCAGGTATCAATAACCAAGGTCTTCTATGGATGGTATAGGTATCACTGAATCCTCTTGTCCCATAAGTTTCTTTATAAGTATATGCTTCCTTTATCATTGTAATCTGCTTGTTGTTGATGTCGTAAAGCTCGATTCCATTTACTTGAAGGACTTCATAATCAAAGGGGGCAGTTCTGCTGGAAACAACCTGAAACTCATGGTTTATATCTACTTCTACTCGATCTGAGCGCTTTTTAAAGGCATTAACAACTGGAATACAATTAAGCTTGAAAGTTTCTTGATTTATTAGATGGGTTAAGTTTGAATTTCTTCGTTTTAAAGCAAAAATCAGATTTAAATTTCCTGAAGAAGAAAGCAGCTTAGAAAAACCATGTAAATCAATATATTTAAAGGAAGATTGAAAATTAAAAAACCTTCCTAATTCGCTCATTTCTGTGCCTAAGCTTGCAAAAAAATTTTCATCTGAATATTTAGTGTTTTCTGAATTGAAAGGAAATCTAAAGTCTATGTCGTCAGCCTTTACTGCTTTTCCATCTTTTAAGATATAAACAGCTTCTAAATCCTCAATCAATTGATTTTGTAATTCTGAAGTATCAGAGAAAGGCAAATTTATATAAAGTCTTAAATCACCAGTCTTTCCCATATAAGTCTTAAAAACATGAAAGTCCAAAGAAATTGCTGCTGGTGACTTTATACCGTAACTTGAAAGTTCTAGTGTTAAATACTTTGCATCAGTAACATTAACTGGAAATATATTATAATCAGATAAGACTGAAAATACGCACTGAGTGTCTATTGTTGGTATGCTAGCTTTAAATGTAGTTCCAGCAGGAATAACGTTGGAAGTTGATATAGAATTATAATCTATGCCTTCCAATTCTATAATAGCACTTGAAGGAGTTGAGGCTCCTAAGGATGGGTTAAAAGCATTTACAACTGCTTCTATTAGTCTTGGAACGCCGTTATCAAGCTTAGCTTCGACTCTTGCTGCTAGAAAAGCTGCTCCTTCCAACAATCTTTCTACATACGGATCTTGGCATTCATTTGCTGTTAATTCAAGCCGTGAGGCTATTTTGGGAAAATCTTTCGCAAATTCACCACCAAGTTTTCTTAAATATTCCAGATTATTTTGATAGTATTTTAAGAAGTTCTTATCCATTTAAAATCTCTATTTTTTGTTTTCGGAAACAGTAGCTCTACCCAATTCTAAGTCTAGTCTACTAATAAAACTGATTTCTTCATTAAGGGGTGCAATATGAATAACGCCATTTATAAGAAGGGCTAAGTCTTTACTCTCACTATTTGCTTCTTCTACCAAATTTACTTCTAGGGTTTCTTTTTTTATTCTTGGCTCAAAAGTAGCAATTTGATAGTAGATTCTTTTTCTTAATTCTTCTACATAATCCACAGAATGCGAGGTTCCGCAAAAATCTGTTAAGCCAAAACCCAACACAGAACCTACAACCCATGGATTTCCACCTAATTCTTCATTAGAAGGTCTTGAACTGGAATTCAGGATCATTTCTAAATTCTTCATAATGTCTTCCTTTACCTGGTTAGCGGTAAAGGTTCTGCTTGTTTTATCAATCTTAGATTCTGGCTCATTATCAACCAGCCTGGTCATCAGACAAGGATAAAATAAATCAGAATCTTTAAGTTTTGAATCAGAAGAACTCATATTATCAATATAGGAAAGGCCTGCAGACCAAACATGGCATTGCAGGCCTTGTAATTAATTACAAGATTACTTGTTTTCAATCTGGTCGAAGTTGGTTTCAACTGGACCGTCAAGAGTGTTATCCGGTTTAACAGGTACAACCTTCCAAGTCATCTTCTTGTAGTAGAGAGAAACTTCTTCGATTGGCTGTTGAGAAATCAAGCGACCGTCAGTATCATTAATTTCAACTGTTTTAACTTGTGCTTGAATAATTTTTACGTTTTCAAATTTAAGTTCGTAAACAACAGTCTGCTTACCGGAAATTGCACGGCAAGCGTGGAAAGTGCATTTCTTAATATCTTTACCATTCATACAGAACTGCTGTATTTTTGGTGTGGCTTTGTCTACTGAGTGGGTGAATACGAATGGTTCAAAAGCACCACGGCCACTAACATCTGCACCACGTTTAATATCAACAGACTGTGATGCACCATGGTTAAAAGATTTCACTTCAATCCATTTTGCGTGTTTGCTATCGTTTGAATCGCCTTCAATACCTTCAATTTGCAAGAAAAAATCGCTAGACATTTTTAATTCTCCTTTAAAAAAGATTTTTCTTTATCTACGGGTAGCTTATAAAACTACCCGTAGTATTAATATCGAATTTTAAGCAGCTCCGTTAGGAACCTTGGTAACCAATCTCAAAGAGGAGGTTAATCCTTCAAGCTGATAATGCGGTCTGAGATAGAATTTTGCAGAATAATAACCAGGTTGGCCTTCTACGTCAGAAACTTCTACCTTAGCTTCTGCTAATGGATATTTGGCTTTGATTTCTTCTGAAGCAGTAGGATCGCTTGTTACATATTGTGATATCCAATCATTTAACCAGCTTTCCATATCTGATTTTTCTTTGAAAGAACCAACTTTATCACGAACTATGCATTTTAAATAGTGAGCAAACCTGCTTGTTGCAAAGATGTATGGCAAACGTGCAGAAAGATTTGCATTTGCAGTAGCATCAGGATTGTCATATTCCTGTGGCTTATTACATGTTTGGCCACCTAGGAAAACAGCATAATCTGTGTTCTTCCAGTGAATCAATGGCATAAAACCATTGTTGGAAAGTTCAGCTTCACGGCGGTCAGTAATAGCAATTTCTGTTGGACACTTCATTGCTGTGCTACCATCGTCAGCTTTAAATGTATGAGTTGGCAGACCTTCTACAGTTCCACCTGATTCAACACCACGAATACGAGCACACCAACCATATTTTGTGAATGAGCGTGTAACGTTAGTACCCATTGCATAGGCAGCGTTCATCCAGTTATAGTTTTTACTATCGCCCGCACCTATTTCTTCTTCAAAATTAAATTCTTCAACAGGATTTGTATTTGCACCATAAGGCATACGGCTCAAAACTCTTGGAAGAGTCAATGCTACATAGCGGCTGTCTGGTGATTCTCGGAAACTTCTCCATGCTGCGTATTCTGGAGTTGCAAAAATCTTAGACAAATCTCTTGGATTTGCAAGATCCTGCCAGCTTTCAAGGTTCATCATAGATGGATCTGCTGATGAAATTAATGGTGCATGTGCAGCTGCAGCAATCTGAGACAATCCTTTGAGCATTTCTATATCAGGAGCGGTCTGATTGAAATAATAATCCCCAATCAGGCATCCGAAAGGTTCTCCACCAGCAGTACCGTATTCGTTTTCATAAATCATTTTGAAGAGAGGACTTTGATCCCAGTTTGTACCCTTAAATTTTTTAAGCTGTTTCTGGATATCCTTCTTTGAAATATTCATTACGCGAATTTTATTTGATGTGCTTGTCTGAGTATTGTTTACTAGATATGACAAACCACGCCATGCACTTTCAACTTCCTGAAAAGATTCATGGTGAATAATTGCATTAACCTGTTCAGAGATTTTCTTATCTAATTCAGCGATAATGCCTTCGATTGTTTTTATGGAATCGGTAGATACCAAATTGGCATTTTCAAGAGCCTGACCTACAAGAGTCTTTACTGCTCCTTGAACAGCAGTACTAGCTTCTTCTGTTTTGGGTTTGAATTCTTGAGAAAGCAATTTCTCAAAATCAGACATTTCTAAGGTTTCGGCATTTAATACTTCATTTTGTTGTAATAATTCAGCCATTTGTTATAAGCCTCCGAATATTATGCTTCTGTTTTTGTTTCTACAGCTGCTTCAGCGTCTTTTTCCTTTGCTTTTGCTGCAAGTGCTTTCATAAGAGCAGGATCATTCAAAATCTTGTTGATGAGGCTTTCTGCACCTTCTTTACCATCCATATAAGAAAGCAGGTTGGAAAGTTCTTTGCGTGCCTGAAGAAGATCTTTTAGACCATCAACTTTTGATGCAACTGCGGCAGGATTAAAATCATCCATACTTTCGAAAGATAAATCAACAGATAATTCACCTTCGCCAGTCATTTTGTTTGGAACTCTGAACTTAGTATGAGGAGCCATGCTCTTCATTCTTTCGTCAAAGTTATCTACGTCAATATCTACAAATTTTTGTGTTTGCTTCTTTACTTCCGGGTCGCCAGCATTACCAGACAAATCGGCCATAACGCCTGTTACGAATGGTAATTCAATTTTCTTTTCAGCACCATAAAGTTCAACATCGTATTCAACCTGAACACGAGGAGTTCTGTTCTTGCCTATGAATTTTTGTCCGCTTTCAGCCATAATTATTTCTCCTTAAAGTTCCTTTCGGCTTATAATACCTCAGTGATAAAGACTATTAATCATCACTGCTGTCGCTAGACTGCTTTACACCAAGTATCTCCTTTACCTTATCTAGGGCATTAGGTTCAACGTCATTGATTAAATCCATGAATGACATAGATGACATGCGTATTGCTCTGTCCACCAGAAAAGGTATTGGACTATTTGGCTCGTTAATTTTAAAATATTCTGCACTTTTTTTCAATAATAAAACTGCTTCAGCTCTAGTGCCAGGAATGAAGGTAGAAAAATCAAAACTCTGGGCTTGAGGTGTTCTTGGGGCAGAAACTTTGTTTGTTACAACAGTATCGCTACTTTCTGTATTACTTGAGTCTGAAACGTCTGCAGCAGCTTCTTCTTGCGCAGCACTATTGTTGACATAAAATTTAAGCAGGTATTTTAATTCTTTTTGTAAAGGGGTAAAAGTTGTTACTTCATCACCAGTTTTTTCTTTTACACCAGCAATGATGCTGTCTATTTTAGCAATAATATTTTCAACCTGATTCTTCTGAACATTCATAATTTCAGAAGGAACACCTTTCATTTCTGCAATAAGTAATGAAAGATCTTTTTCGGAGGTTATTTCTAAGTCGTTATTGCAAATCATATAATCGCGAAGAGTGTAATCAAGCTTTGGAACAAGCTTAACCATTCTGAAGCGATTTATGAACATTACGGGATCATTGTATGCGCTAGGTGGAGGGGCTAATAATGCCATAGCGTTTAGTCTTTCTATGGGATCATTATCATCATCTGGGTCTAATTCAGGGTAAGCTTTGTCCCAAAGTTCTTTAACCAGATATTCAATTAAAGATAAACCTTGGTATAAGCCTTCTAAGCCATTAGAGACGAATTCGCTAACTGTTAAGTAAACTGCTATACGAAAATCTCTAGTTGTATTCCAGAGTTCAAGACAATTAGCTTTTAGTTTTTTCCAGTCCGGGCCTTTGCCTTCTATTATAGAATCACCCATCTGGCTTTCGTTTGTGCCTGCAATAAGACTATCTAATTCTAAGAATTTTGGGGAATATTCTTCGTTTATGCCTGCAGGATTGTCTCCGTCAATCTTGCATAACATTTTTTCTAAGTCAAGTGACATACTATTACTCCTCACCTCTCGTATGATATATGATAATAGTAAATATTATTTTTAGTCAATAAAATTGCATAATAATGAAATAATAAACATAAAAATAGCTTTTTGGAAACATTATAATTATAATAGATAAATATATATATGGATTGATGAGAGAAATATTTGAAAATCCAAGATAGGAGTTACCTATGGCCGAAAATAAAAGCATACTTCTAGCAGACTTTATGATAGACGGTAAAAAGTCAGGAGAAACAGGCTTGTATATTAGCGAAATGACTTTCAATGAAGGAATTTCTCAAATAGGCAAAGCTGTTCTTACTATCTGTTCCAATAGTTTATGTCTCAGGCTTAGAGGTAAGAAAGATCAGAATGGTAATACTACTGAAGAAGGGCTTCTTGATTATTTAGATAAAAAAGCAACTATCTGCTTTTTTGATAAAAAAGAAATAAGTAGGACTTTTACTGGTAAAATAACTTCTGTTACTCACCTTGGGGTTTCAAATACTGTATCGGGTAATATATATAAGTATGAATTTATTGTTGAGTCAAATCTTGCTGATATGAGATTTGCTCACCATACAAGACAAATAAAAAAGAGCATAAAAGAAACACTTAAAGAAATATTATCAACATATTTTGGTGATGCTACTATTGATTTTGTTGTAGCTGAGCCAGATACAAATACTTATCTGTTTTATCAGCAGAACGAAACAGACTACGATTTCTTCATGAGATTATTAGCCCAGTTTGGCTTAAGTTTCTTCGTCAGCTCACAAAAGAATCAGAATTCAGACGAATACTACGAACAGGTTACAATCTCTGACGGCAAAAGCTTTGAACTGCCAGAAGAATCAAGACAACCCAACAGCCACACCGACAGAAACCTTAACATACTTGTAAACAAATCAAGTAAGACTCTGTCTGAAAATATCAGAATCGCAACATGGCAGATGTCTAACTCTATTAGTATAGATGACATCTGCAGAACAGATTCTCCAAAGCCACAGGGTGACGAAAAACGCCTATGGTTCCTTAACTCAATGGCTACACCCCATTCTGAGACCCAGTCAGACTCAGACACTAGAGACAAGATTGCCGGCAATTATCTCGATTCAATACACTTCAGCTCTGCCAACTGGTTTGGTACTGCACGTCTAAATGATTTCCAGGCAACAGACGTATTAAACATCTTCGACTTCTATGCACCATGCGATTTAGACACAGAAGACAAAGAAAAAGCAGCTTTGCTGTCCGACGATACCATCAGAGCCAGAATTATTTCTCTCAACCTTGTATTGACCAATATTCTTCCATTTGAAGTTGCTTCAGAAGGTTCTTCTGCTTCTGCTGAAGTAAAATTCAGATGTGCGGAAATATCTAAGGAAGCACCATCAGTTTTCACTCCTCTTACTGACCAGAATGCTCTTTCTGCTGAAGAACCAGCAACCAAAGCTAATCTGGTAGCAGCCAGTATTCCTGTCGCTAACGAAGAAACTTCAGGAGTAACCTTAAAGAAGGCAACAGTATGCTATAAAAGTAGTGAAGCAACAACAGGCAAGCCCGCAAAAAATGCCGCGGCAACCATAAATATTGATTCCCAGACTGGTGAAAGCTATTTCTACGCCAAGATAGACAATTCCAATGTCGTCAGTGAAGTATTATTCACTATGCCACTTGCTGGTCTTGGTCAGGGCCTTTACAAATACCCAAGAATTGGTGAAAGAATATTTGTATTAGATAACAAAGACTCAAGATATGTTCTTCACAGCTACATTCCAGATTCTACGAAAATGCCATTCTTCAATAATGCTGCAATACCATCTGATGCTGCAGTAGCTACAGTATTACGCCATAGTTCCGACAACTTTATAAATGGAAGCAGCGAAGCCGACTTGACCTGTTATCTTGGTGAGGAAAATTCAGGCTTGAATAAACCTACTTTGAAGCAAATAACTAGAAATGTCTCAGGTTCTTTCGCTCCAGAAGATTATGATTCCAAAGACATTAAATATTCAGAAATAGGTATGTATTCAGGTTCTACAACCAAAGACAAAGACGGTAACTCAACATGGTCACCCGAAGTCTTGAGAATACAGACACCTGGTAATCAGTTTAATCATACTGGTCTTCTTAATTTAAATACCGCAAATGCTTTTATTTTCTCAACTCCAAATGCAAATCAGGAAGATTCGAAATATGGTTCTTTCAGCGTGCTTGACGTTGGTTCTGTTGTTATTGATGCTAAAAAATCTATTACCCTTAAGGTTGCTGGAAACATGGTGACTATCAACGAAAAAGGTGTAAACATCATTTCCCAGTCTACCTGCACAGAAAATACGCCATATGATTCCGTGCTTTCACTAAGTCCTATTGGAGCTAGTCTTTCCGGTTTGGAAGTAAATGTGGCAGGCACTATTTCTACAAATGTTTCCGGTGGTTTAAGTGCAGGTGTTTCACTTGCGAAAGGTGCTGTAGCAATTAATGGTCATACGGTAGACTTAAGCACAGTTGACCATTCCGGTGCCAACTTTGATATATTCTTATATTGCTTTGATGTAGCCAAATATACTGCAAGATTTATCGCAGATCAGGTTAATATGAAAAAACGGCTTGATACTGGATATAACGATATGGTTAAAGACGGTTATTTTAACTCGGATTTATTAGATTATCGTATGACCGGTGGAAAATCAGATGCTCTGAAACAAGGTCTCGCAACTTATAATGCTACCTGGAATTTTATTGTGACAATAGCGAAAACTGTCTACTCATTTAAATCATTGTATCCACCTTTAAGAGGCAAACTTTCTGTATATATAGCTGGTATAACTGTTAATCTCTTATTTGGCATATTTGACTCTGTCATGGCTTTGCTAAGTGATGATGTATATAAGGTAGGGGCCCTTAAATCACTCACTCCTGAACAAGTTCAAAGACAGATTACAATTACGAATTTCATAAAAGTAGCAACCAAAAGCACCTTTGTGCTTATGAAGTTAGCTTCAATAAAATCATACAAAGCGGGCGATATTAGCTATCTGATGATGGATCCTGAAGAAATAAAATCGTTCTCTTCATCATTAAAAACCGACTTTGTAAAGGTTTCAGCAACAGCCCACAATGTTCCTTTAAATCCATTTTTATCAAGTCGCTGTGATGGATTACCGGCACTGAAAGCAATACCGAATGGCCCGGTAAGAGCTGCGCAGAAAAATTTAACCAGAGCTCTTGGAGGTGTTGCTGATGCAGGTTCGGCAGCAGCATTTGGAGCGTTGATGACTGCTTCTTCTCTGGCCCCTGCTTTCACATTAAAATCTGACAATGGTTCAGTTGGCTTAGATTCGAAAGCTCTCAAAGAATTTAAAACAGAAATACTTACAGGATTAGCAAAGGTTTCTGTTACATCTCCCAAGGTAGATTTCAATGTTACATCTCCCAAGGTAGATTTCAATGTTACATCTCCCAAGGTAGATTTCAATACTAGCGGTCGATTAAACGTCTCATCTTTGCTGGGAACTAAAATAAGCTGTGTAAATAACACTATAGAAATTGTTCCTGCTGCCATAAAAATAACTGGTGCATTGTTGGATATGAGAATCACCACACTTCTTAAAATGAATTCTGATGCTGCATTAAATCTTAAAGGAGCTTCAATAAACGTTAACGGTAAGGTTACGGGCATTAAATCACCAGTAACTAATGTTACTGGCCAGTTAGTGAAAGTAGGTTGATTAAATTATGCTGGAAAATATAGCAAAATCAAAACATATACTTTTTAAATATCAGACAATAGAAGAATTAATACAGGGGACTGGCTACAAGCCTTCTCTCAAGGCTATGGCTATAATTTCTCCAGGCATGACTGTTGATGATTTAATAAAAAAACTCATGGAAATAAATGAAATAAGTCTTGCCTGTGAAGTCATGGCTTATGCTTTGCATCCAAGGGCAAGAATCTGGTGGGGCTGTTCAATAATAAAGTCTTTACATGAAGAATTGTTCGCAAAGTCAGACGGCAAAGAAGGCGCTAAGACAGAAGGTGAAGCAGAAGAAAAAGCAACAAAGGAAAAAGCAGAAGCTGTAGTTTTGCCAAAAAACAAAGAGGAAGC
>JAEEGL010626673.1_pt1 | contig 21924 bp, 22 predicted proteins | sample 9134231 | NCBI WGS metagenome assembly JAEEGL01 (sample SAMN16246548, study PRJNA631951) | gut metagenome | biome: gut microbiome; feature: rumen; material: fiber-attached | host: Bos | place: Iran: Karaj | collected 2018-10 | reverse complement strand
TTTAATTAAATAAATAATCGAGGATCAGAAAATGAATAAATTAGTTAATGTCATCAAGGCACTAGTTGATGCCTTGATGACACTAATTCTGATTGTAGGAATAACATTCATAGCTTTATATGTAATTGGTATAGAGCCTTTTGTTGTGGAGTCTGGTTCTATGGAACCAACAATACATACAGGTAGCATAAGCTTTGTAAATAAGCATGTAAAATATGAGGACATAAAGGAAAATGATGTAATTGCATTTACTTTACCTACTGGAAGCAAAGCGACTCATAGAGTAATTAAGATTACTGATGAAGGATTTGAGACAAAAGGTGATAACAATCACAATTCAGATGGAATTTCTACAACAAAACAAAATTACATAGGAAAGAATGTTTTTTCAATACCAAAAGCAGGATATTTAATTAAACAAACGCAAACTGCAAAGGGTAAGATTATTTTAATTACAGTAATTGTAGTTGTTTTGTTATCAGGCATTTTATTAGGTGATGATAAGAAAGCTAAAAAAGGAAAAAGATTCAGTGAAGGAAGTTAGATTCTAAGGTGTTCTAACCTTAGATAAGAGTTTTTGGCGCTTTTATCTAAGGTTAGAAATTATGACTTTTATAGAAAGGAGGAATTATAATGAATAGGGTAAGAATGCCTAAACCAAGAAACAAAGATGTTTTTAAAGGTAAACACTATATGCCAAGTCCAAAAGCAAAACTTAAATTAGGAATTAGAAGTAGCATTATGCTTATATTTGTGTTTGCTTTACTATATATAATTATACAAAATACTAATAACATATTTGCGTATTTTCAATCTCAAGACTCTATTACAAATGAATTTGACATTCAACGTCGAACCATAACATATGAATACTATGTTTATGATGAAAATAATAATTCCTCTGTACTTCAAGCTTCAACAACAAGAGAAATTTTACCAACAGAAGTCATAACGCTAACTCCAGGAGGTTCATTATCAAATGATCATACATATATATTAAAATTTGATATTGAAAATACTGAGTATAACGCTAATGACACATATACAATGCCAAATAGAGATATTACAATAAAAGAAAATTATTATAAGAGGGAATTTAAAGTACACTTTGACGCAAATGGTGGTACAGGAACTATGAGCGATCAAGACTTTGTGTATGGAACACCTCGAAATTTGACTGCAAATGCTTTTACAAATGCAGGTTTAATATTTGCAGGATGGAATACTGAACCAGATGGTTCAGGAACACATTATGCTAATAGAGCTGAATTTACTATTACAGATATTAATACTACTACTATTAATCTATATGCAGAATGGGCATCAGGTATTGCTAGAATAGATACAACATATTATCAAACATTAGAAGAAGCTATGGAATCTGTTACAAGTGGACAAACAAAAACAGTTTATTTATTAGCTGATACTAATGAGTATCTTATTGAAACTAAGAGTGGAGCTAACATAACATTAGACTTACAAGGAAATACCTTAAGAAATTATAGTAATAATGATAATAAAGCAATAATAGAAAGCAATAAGGCTACTTTACGAATTACAAATGGAAATATTATTACTAATGCAGCTCAAGGTGCTATTAATAATCCTTCAGGTGGTACTTTGAATCTTGATAATGTAAATATTACTGTTTCTGGTAAAAGACAAGCAATATATAATAATGGAGGAACAGCTAATATTTCAAGTACAGTAAATATTATTACAAATGCAGCTAATAGAGAACGTCCATTATTACATAATTTAAGTGGCGGTACAATGAATATAAATGGTGCAACAATAACTGATAATGCAACTTTTGCTAATACTAATGATTCTAAGGCTAAATATAGAATGGCTACTATTGCCAATATAGGTAATAGTACTATAACTATTACTGATGCAACGATTAATTCTCTAAATGGAGAATCAATTAGAAATGCTGAAAGTACTACGTCAGGAATAGTTACAATTAGTGGAGATACATCTATTACATCATCATCTTCAAATTATTCTGCTGTTAATATTGAAAAAGGAACAGTAAATGTATTAGGTGGTAGTATTATTGCATCTAATACATCAACGCCTCAAACTGCAGTATATAGTAAAGGAACAGTAAATATTGGTACGCAAGGTGGAAATGTTAGTGTAACTGATCCTGTAATTCAAGGTACAAATTATGGACTTTATATTAATAGTGGAAGCGCATATTTTTATGATGGTATAATAAGAGGTTTAACAAATCCGGCTATTAATAATGAAACTGCAATTTCAACTATAGAATCAGGATATGAATTAATTCATGATACAGTAAATATAGATGGAAACAATTTTAATCAAGTTACATTAGGTTCTCTTGTAAATGAATATACAGTTACTTTTGATGCTAATGGAGGAACTGTTTCTCCTACATTTAAAACATGTTCGATTGGAGATCCTATTGGGTCTATGCCAACACCTGTATGGGAACATCATAATTTTTTAGGATGGTATACAGATCCTATTGCTGGAACTTTGGTACAAGAGACAGATTCTTTTGCATCAAATACACCAGTATATGCTCATTGGGAAGAATTACAAGGTGTAATTGCAAATGGAGTTCATTATCCAACTATTACTGATGCATTAAATGCTATTCCTGCTCATACTTTAACAACAATTACTTTAATAGATGATATAAATGAGTGTATAGAAATTGCTGCTGATAAAGAAATAATTCTTGATTTAGATGGTCATACAATAACAAATGTAGGATTAAGTAAACCTATTATTACTAATAAAGGTACGGTTACTACATTAACAGGAAATTTAGAAACAGATTCTAATACAACAGGTGCAATTGATAATATTGAAGGTGGTCATTTGGTTATAGATGGAGTAACTATTCATTCACATGGAAATCGTCAAGCTTTATATAATAATAATAGTTATATGGAAATTAAAGGAAATTCATATTTAACTTCCAATGCAACTGGATATGTTCTTGATAATGCAAGTAATTTAGAAAGAGCAACTGTAAATAATGTAAATAGTGGTACTCTCGTAATAACTGGAGGTGTAATTGAATGTGCAACACATCCAGCTGTATGTAGTAATTCTGGTACATTAACTATTGGTGTGTCTGGAGGTTCATTAAGTACTACATCACCTTCTATTCAAGGTAATACAGATGGTATTCATTGTACTGGTGCATTAGAGTTTTATGATGGCGCAATTAAAGGAAAGACAAATGCTATAAATGCTACTATAACAAATCAAGAGTCAGGTACACAAGTTGTAAATGGAACAGAAAGTATTGGTGGAGAAACTTATATAACGGCACATTTAGAAGTAATGCCATAATAAAAATAATAAATATAAATATAAATAATAAAAAGCCTTTAGTCTTCTAAAGGCTTTTTATTTGTCCTAGATGATTTTATAGTTTTTAACAAATCTTAAAAATAGTTGCACCTTACTATTATTCATGCTATAATATATCTATATTTTAAGGAGCAGGCTATGAAATTTGTATTTAACAAATTAAATAATCTACATCATGTATGGAGTGAATATCACCCATACATATTAGTCGTGCCTTTATTTTAAAATATAAAAATATAATTAGCGATTAAGTAGAGTGTATGAGTGATTTTACTCATACACTCTTTTTGTCGTTTTAGGAGGTTATTATGAAAGATTATAATTACAAGATTTTGAATCCAGGTGGAAACAAAACAGCATTAGTTTATGGAACGGATTTTACAAAAGCAGAAAAAGCAAAAATTAACAATGAAATTTTAGATGTGAACTCAGATGTAGAACAGGTTGGATTTTTATCCGAAACTCAAAACAGGCTAGAAATGGCAGGTGGAGAGTTTTGCGCAAATGCCACAAGATGTGCCATTTATGAAATCCTAAATGGGGAACAGGGTGAAATTCAAATTACAGTTTCTGGGTATAATGCACCAATTGTTGGTGGGGTCAATAAAGATGGAATTGTATATGCATTCTTGCAAATTGATAAAGAAAAAAATGATTTAATACAAAAAATTATATTAAAAAATATAAATTGCTATTTAGTAAAGCTAGATGGTATATGGCAAGTTATCATGAATGAAAGAGATTCGAAAAAATATATAAATATGCTTAAAACAAATGAAAATAAAGCAAAAAAGATTTTGAAGGAATTGATGTCAAGTATCATAACAAAAGAAAAGGCAATAGGAATTATGCTAATAGAAAAAGAGAAAAAAGATATAAAAATAAATCCTGTTGTCTGGGTTAAAACAGTAGATACACTTTATTATGAAACAGCATGTGGAAGTGGTAGTTTAGCATATGCAATATATAATTATACACAAAATAGGGGAAAGAATGTGGATTTAATTCAGCCATCAGGTTATAAAATTTCAGTAAATATATTTGGAAATAAAAAGACTATTCAAAGTGTCAAAATAAGTGGAATAGTAATTTAATAAATTATATGTTAAAATGTTGCTGAATAGAAGGAGGTAATTATGAATAAAGTTATTGTTTATTATTCACTTGAAGGAAATACAGATTACGTTGCAAATTATATTGCAAATAAAATAGGTGCAGATTTAATTAGAATTGAGCCTAAGAAAGAATATCCAAACTCAGGATTTAAGAAATTTCTTTGGGGTGGAAAAAGTGCAGTAATGGGAGAAACACCAGAACTTGAAGATTATGTGTTTGATTATGAAAAATATGATTATATTATTTTTGGAACACCAGTATGGGCAAGTCAATTTACGCCTCCAATAAGAACATTTATAAAAGAAAATAAAGAAAAATTAGTTAATAAAAAGATTTCTGCATTTACTTGCTATAGTGGCGGAGGAGCTCAAAATGCATTAGAAAAATTGAAACAGTTTTTAGGAATTAATAAATTTGATGCCGAATTAATCTTAGTTGATCCTAAAAATAAACATTCAGATGAGAAAGACAGTCAAATAGAAGCATTTTGTGAGAAACTAGAAAAATAATTGACTATTGCCAAACTTATTACAAAGATATGCAAAAACGTATACTATTTGCAGTGTAAGTAATAAAAATAGAAAACGCGGCCACCTAGCCGCGTTTTCTGGTATACCTTAATGGTCGCACTTGTACAGATCGTAGTCCGCTTTGTTTTTGATAAGAAGTTTAATCACAGGTACAGTTGCCAAATCACCGCAGAAGATGTGGATGCTTGGCAACTGTGGACCTGAAAACTTGGAAAGATGGTAAACATCTTCAAAAAAACAAACAGGTACACTTTCTGCAAGCTGTTTCCAACTGGGACACCGTTCCACTAACTCATCGAATTTTCGATCAAGGCCATAGGCTTCGCAATACCGAATAAATTGTTCGCGTTGAGCCTCGACCCCGCCCGGAGAAGGATTTGGACTGAGATAGTGGGTAGCATTGGACAGGTATTCTCGTAAAGTGTGCATAAGGGTGCCTCCTCTCCAAAGTCTATGGAATAAAATATCCATACTCAATTATATCATAATTTTTATAAAAAATCAAAATAATATTTATTGTATTGCTCTATAATTCTAATTATGATATTATTCTATAAAATGAAAAAATAGGAGAACTAAATGGATATTTTAATTTCAATTTTAAAGCTACTTGGCGGTCTATCACTACTTATTTTTGGAATGAAAACACTAAGTTCACAGCTAAAAAAATTATCTGGAAGTAAACTTGAAAAAACATTATCTAATATTACTGATAATCCATTTAAAGGACTTTTAGTTGGATTTTTAATAACAGTTGCAACTCAAAGTTCTGCTACAACAACAGTAATTGTTGTAGGATTAGTTAATTCAGGAATTTTACAATTAAGAAATTCTATTCCAATAATAATGGGAGCTAACATAGGAACTACAATTAATTCACAAATATTAAGATTAGCAAGCTTAGAAGGAAATAGTATTATAGCTCTATTTTCTCCAGCTACCATTGCTCCAGTTTTATTAATAATAGGGTTAATAATTATAGAAAAAGCTAAAAAACAAAAAATAAAAGATATAGGACAACTTATATTTAGCTTAGGACTATTATTTACAGGAATGATAACAATGGTAAGTATTGCAGGTTCATTTAGTGATTTACCAATTCTTTCTGTTATATTAAATAAACTATCAAATCCGATTTTAGGTGTATTTGCTGGTGCTATAGTTACAGCTATTGTTCAAAGTTCTGCTGCAACAGTTGGTATTTTACAAGCATTGTCTACAACAGGAATAATCACTTATGCAACAACAATTCCAGTTATTTTGGGACAGAATATAGGAACATGTTTTACATCAATTTTAGCTAGTAGTGGTGGAAATAAAAATGCGAAAAGAGTTGCAGCTGTGCACTTATATTTCAATTTGTTAGGTACATGTATGTTTTTGATAGGAATATATGCATATCAACATTTTATAGGATTTTCATTTTGGAATAGTGCAGTAGACATGGGTGGTATTGCTAATTTCCATACAATATTTAATGTTGTTTCAACAATTATATTGTTCCCATTTATCAATCAGATAGAAAAATTAACAATTATTACTGTTAAGGATAACAAAGATGATGAAGATGGAAATGAAGATGACTACTTAGCTGAACTTAATAAATTAGATGAAAGAATTACAACTATTCCAAGTATTGCCATAGGAAATACTGTTTCTGTAATAAGTAAAATGGCAGAAATCGCAGAGAAAAATTTTATAAGGTCTATGGAACTTTTAACAGAATTTAATAATAAAAAACTAGAAAGAATAGAAGAGAGAGAAAATATTATAGATAAGATGGAAGAGAGGGCTACAAAGTATCTTGTATCTTTAGGAAGTAAGAATTTAACTAAGAATGAAAATACAAGTATTAATTCATTAATTAGAATCAATTCTGAAATTGAAAAAATAGGAGATTATGATTTTAGACTTGCAAAAACAGTTGAACATATAAGCGAAAATGATATAAAAATATCTGAAACAGCAAGAGAGTCTTTATATCATATGTCTAAGATAACAGAAGAAACATTAGTTAAAACAATAGAATTTATTAAAACTGGAAATATTGACTTAAGCATTGACATACTTGCACTTAAGGAAGTGGCGGAGTTAAGACGAGAAGAATATAAAACAGCACATATTTTAAGATTAAAACAAGGAACATGTAATGTTGATAGTGGCATTTCTTATCTAGAAATATTAACAGTATTAGAAAAGATTGTGGATCACTGCTACAATACAAGTATAGCAATTTCGAACTATGTAACAAATGAAAGATTTATAACAAAACAAGATTATGTAAAAAGAGTATATAATAATAAAAGTCAAATGCTTAAAGATAAGCTAAATGAATATAGTTTAAAATATGAAATATAAAAAAAGCACCGAAATATACGGTGCTTTTATTAAAGAAAAATAGACCAACAAATTAGCACTCTCATATTGACAGTGCTAAAAATAAGTAGTATAATTATCATTGAAAAAAGATATAAACAACTTGAAATCGGCTATAAACAGCTGATTTTTTGAGTTGTTAAGTAGAGGAGATGATAATTATGAATGCAAATAAATTTACACAAAAATCATTAGAAGCAATTCAAAGCGCACAAAATATAGCAGTGCAAAATGGAAATAGTCAAATAGAACAAGAACATATTATTCTTGCACTACTTGAGCAAGAAGATAGCTTAATAAAACAATTGTTAATGAAAATGAATGTTCAAGATTATTTCGAACAGGAAATTAGAGATAAAGTTAATAATAAACCAAGAATGACAGGTGGAGCGAGAAGAGCAGATAGCATTTATGTTTCACAAGATGTTGATATTGTACTTACAAATGCAGAAAATATTGCAAGCAAAATGAAAGATGAATATGTATCTGTTGAACACATTTTTCTTTCTATAATAGATAATGGAAACAAAGATGTAAAAGAATTATTTAAAAGATTTAATATTACAAAAAATGCATTTTTAAAAGCATTATCAAGTGTTAGAGGAAATACACGTGTTACATCAGATAATCCGGAAAGCACTTATGATGTTCTAAAAAAGTATGGCCAAGACTTAGTAGACATGGCAAGAACATCTAAATTAGACCCTGTAATAGGTAGAGATACAGAAATAAGAAATGTTATAAGGATTCTATCTAGAAAAACAAAGAATAATCCATGTTTAATTGGTGAACCTGGTGTAGGCAAAACGGCTATTGCAGAAGGATTGGCACAAAGGATTGTAAGAGGAGATGTACCAGAAAATTTAGCAGATTGTACAATTTTCTCACTAGATATGGGTGCATTAGTAGCTGGTGCTAAATATAGAGGTGAATTTGAAGAGAGATTAAAAGCAGTTTTACAAGAAGTTAAGAAAAGTGAAGGAAAAATAATTCTATTTATAGATGAGCTTCATACTATTGTTGGTGCAGGTAAAACAGATGGTGCAATGGATGCTGGAAATCTTTTAAAGCCAATGCTTGCAAGAGGAGAACTTCATTGTATAGGTGCAACAACTCTTGATGAATATAGACAATATATTGAAAAAGATCAAGCTTTAGAGAGAAGATTTCAACCAGTATTAGTTGATGAACCAACAGTTGAAGATACAATATCAATTTTAAGAGGACTAAAAGAGAGATACGAAGTATATCATGGCGTTAAAATAGCTGATAACAGCTTAATTGCTGCTGCAACTTTATCACATAGATATATTTCAGATAGATTTTTACCAGATAAAGCAATAGACTTAGTTGATGAAGCATGTAGCATGATTAAAACAGAAATGAAGTCTATGCCTACAGAGCTTGATGAAGTATCAAGAAAAATAATGCAATTAGAAATAGAAGAAGCTGCTTTAAATAAAGAGACAGATGAAATTTCAAAACAAAGATTACAAGATTTACAAAAAGAAAAAGCTGAACTTAAAACAAAATTTGATTCAATGAAAGCTAAATGGGAAAATGAGAAACAAGCAATTGAAAAAGTGCAAAAGTTACGCGAAGAAATTGAAAGTGTAAATTCTCAAATAGAGCAGGCAGAAAGAAATTATGAATTAAATAAAGCAGCAGAACTTAAATATGGAAAACTTCCAGGTCTTCAAAAAGAATTGGAAGAAGAAGAAAAGAAATCTGAAAATGGAAAAGAAACTACATTGCTTAGAAATAAAGTAACAGAAGATGAAATTGCTAAAATTATTTCTAGATGGACTGGAATTCCAGTTGCAAAATTAATGGAAGGTGAAAGAGAAAAAATACTCCATCTAAAAGAGATTCTTCATAGAAGAGTAATAGGTCAAGATGAAGCAGTTTCAGATGTTTCAGAAGCAATTATGCGTTCAAGAGCAGGAATAGGAGATCCACGTAGACCAATAGGTTCATTTATGTTTTTAGGACCAACTGGTGTTGGTAAAACTGAACTTGCTAAAAGTTTAGCAGAATGCTTATTTGATGATGAGCATAATATGGTAAGAATTGATATGTCTGAATATATGGAAAAATATTCTGTATCTAGATTAATTGGTGCACCTCCTGGATATGTTGGATATGAAGAAGGAGGGCAATTAACAGAAGCAGTTAGAAGAAAACCATATTCAGTAGTTCTTTTTGATGAAATTGAAAAAGCCCATCCGGATGTATTTAATATCTTACTTCAAGTGTTAGATGATGGAAGAATAACAGATTCACAAGGAAGAACAGTTGATTTTAAAAATACAATTATTATATTAACATCTAATTTAGGATCAGATTTTATTCTAGAAGGAATAACTGAAAATGGAGAAATTTCAGAAGATGCAAAACAAAAAGTAATGGATTTATTAAAGAGAAGTTTTAGACCAGAATTCTTAAATAGATTAGATGAAACAATAATATTCAAACCATTGGCTAAAAATGAAATTTCTAAGATATTAGATTTATTAATTGTAGATTTGAATAATAGACTAGAAGATAAACATATTTCAATTGAATTAACTGAAAATGCAAAAAGTTATTTAATAGAAAATGGTTATGACCAAGTATATGGTGCAAGACCATTAAAGAGATATGTAAGAAAAAAATTAGAAACGCTAATAGCTGAAAAGATTTTGACACAAGAAATAAAACCTATGAGTACTATAAAAATTGACTGTAAAGATGGTGCCTTAACCCTATAAAAGTTGAAAAATAAGCAAAAATGTGATATAATATATATGTTGCAGTGTGCACATTTTGAACACAAAAGGAGGGAGAATGATGCTACAGCGGGCTACTATCGTATGTATGAATTTCGAAAAAGGAGAATCCATCACTTTCTATAATGAAGCAAACATCGATGGATGGGAAGATGAAGGATATATCCTGGTTAAGAAAACATACGACGAAAGCGGCGTACACGTGGTAATGCACAAACCGAGCAGAGTCATGATAACATGGATTTACCAAGGGCGCGAAGTGACTGCAGATAAGAAACAGGCCATCATAAACGTATATGAAAAGAAGGGCCAGAAGATCAAGAGGTTCACTGAAGCTGCTTTTCGGAGATTCGAGAAAGACCTGCAAGACGGGAAAATTATCCCATTCTTCAGCAAGTTCAGATATGGAGACATATTCTTCTTGCCGAAATAACCCGAGCAACTGGAGCGATATGGCAATGGTATTTCAAGCCGTGTCGTTCCTTTTTTATGCCAAAAAGTTCCATGGTAATTAGAGTTTTAGGATTTTATAATAAATTTCAAGAGGTGAAATTTATGTTGAAAAAGACTCTAGCAATTATCATGGGATTTTTTTTGCTTTTTACTAGTATTTTGCCAGTAATAGAAAGCATAGCAGATGGTAGTTCAGTAAGATACCAAACGCATTTGCAAGATATTGGATGGATAAATGTAGTTTATGATGGAAAAACAAGTGGAACAACAGGTGAATCAAAGCGAATGGAAGCAATTTCAATTGCACTTTCTGGAGTCGATGGAAGACTTTCTTATCAAGTGCATTGTGAAATATATGGATGGTTAAATAGAGTGTCAGAAGGCGTTGTTGCTGGTACTACAGGGCAAGGAAAAAGAATGGAAGCTATAGTTATATTTTTAGAAAATAGTTCATATAATTTAAAATATAGAGTGCACGTTCAAGATTATGGTTGGATGGGATGGGTAAGTTCGGGAGAAATGGCAGGTACTACAGGACAAAGTAAAAGAATAGAAGCTATTCAAATTAAACTAGAGAAAAAGAGTTCAACAGTGAGTATTGAAAAAAATAAAAAAGTAGGGATAGATGTATCAAAATATCAAGGAGATATTAATTGGAAAAAAGTTAAAGAATCAGGAATAAGTTTTGCAATGATAAGATGTGGATATAGAGGATATACAGCTGGGGGAATAAATCAAGATGAAAAGTTTTATACAAATATAAAAGGAGCATATGAAAATGGAATAGATATTGGACTTTATTTTTATTCTTCTGCAATTAATGAAAGAGAAGCAATCGAAGAAGCAAACTTTGTTTTAAGTTTAATTGATTTTTACGGAGTTGGTAATTATATAAAATACCCGATTGCTATAGATATAGAAGATTTTGAAGGCACAAGGAATTTTTCACTAACTATTCAAGAAAGAACAGATATTGTAAAAGCGTTTTGTAATACCATTCAAGATACAGGATTTAAGCCAATGGTATATTCATATACATATTTTTTGAGTAATAAATTATATATGAATCAATTAAAAAAATATGATACATGGATTGCAGATTATTATGGTAATACATGGTACAACAATGATTATAAAATGTGGCAATATACAGATAAAGGTAAAGTAAATGGAATAGATACAGAAGTGGATATGAATTATAGTTACTATTGAAAAATATTTTATGTAAAGTATATACATTTGAGTCAAAAGGTGCTATAATGCTACTATCGCCAAGAGGCGAAATAATATATTACGAAGGAGGAAGTAACATGAAGCGACGGATTCTGGCGTTCATGCTGGTAATGATGTTTGTGCTCTTACCAGCAATTACTGCTTTTGCAGAAAAGTACGCCACAGTGACAGCTGATGTCCTCAACCTGAGAGCTGCTCCCCAAGGGGAGAAAGTTGGAAGGGTGAGGTACGGCACACGGCTCAAAGTCCTCAGTGACGCGGATTCCAACAACTACTATCTCGTTGAGTACAATGGCAAACGCTACTACGTTTTTGGAAAGTACTTGGATTTCGGAAATTCTCAACCGACAACTCAACAACGGCAGTCACGAAGTAGCACGAGAAGAACAGTTAAAACTGTAACGTGCAATATTTTCTTTTGTGACATCGGCACTGATGAATGTGAGTGTAAGGGGCTCATGTTTGTGAAGTCAGCAAGAAGGTTAGCCCTTAGAAGACGCGCAGATCTTGACTCCAGATTAATAAGGTGGTTAGAACACGGCGAACCTGTAATCATCCTGGATGAGAAAATCTCTCATAACTTTGTGAAAGTGCGAACCATGGATGGTTTGGAAGGATATGCCTATGTATCTTACCTCTCGGCAGATATGATTGAAGATGTAACATATGCTGTCGAAGTGTGTGAGAATTATGGGTGCTGTGAAGACCACATCTGCTGGACGTCAGTTTCATGGTAACAACTCATTTCAACCTGGCCTGTGAAGGAAAAACAAGTGGAGCCTTCACAGGCCTCCTTTTTGATTATAAACATCTTTATTTTTTTTATAATTTAAGGTATAATCACAGTGTATCCTTTGAAAATGGAGGTAATTTAATGAGAGATAGCTTAAAAGAATATTCTGCTAATGAATCAAACGAAAAGTGGAAATACTTAATAAAAAGAGAAAAAGAATTATATCCTAGAAACAATGATATTAGAACAGAATTTGAAAGAGATTATACAAGAGTAATACATAGCACTGCATATAGAAGATTAAAACATAAAACACAAGTTTTCTTTTCTCCAGAAAATGATCATATTTGTACACGTATAGAACATGTTGTACATGTTGAATCAATTGCTTATACAATTGCAAAGTACTTAGGATTAAATACAGAGTTAACTAGAAGTATAGCAACAGCACATGATATTGGACATAGTCCATTTGGCCATCAAGGAGAAAAAATATTATCAGAATTATCCCTTAAAGATACCAAAATACCATTTTGGCACGAGAGAAACGGACTAGAGATGGTAGATAAAATAGAACTTTTAGAGGATCCAGAAGGAAATAAAAGAAACTTAAGTTTAACATATGCTGTAAGAGATGGAATTATTTCGCATTGTGGTGAAATTGATGAAAATAGACTAAGACCAAGAGATGAGTATATTAAATTGGATAGTTATAGATTTCCAAACCAATATGCTCCATATACTTGGGAAGGATGTGTAGTTAAGATTGCTGATAAGATTTCATATTTAGGAAGAGACATAGCTGATGCAGTATCACTAGGAATATTAGATGAGCATTTAAGTGAACTATATAAAATATTAAATTGCAAAAAAGATGAAGTAATTAATAACACAGTTATTATAAATGATTTAATATTTGACCTATGTCAAAATTCAAGTTTTGAAGATGGTTTGTGCTTTTCAGAAAAAATGTTTAATAGAATAAATGAGATAAAAAGATTTAATTATAACAATATTTATCTTTCAGATAAATTAAGACCATCAAATGATTACTTTAGAATAATTATTACAGGAATTTATGAAACATTAAAATCTTGTTATAAAGATTTTGATAAATTAAAGAGAATAAGTCCAATATTAGCAAAAGATTTTGAAGATTGGTTAAAAAATTATTGGAACTTAGATAGAAGTGAAAAATCAAAAAATGATGTTATTTTTGATATAAATAATGAGACTGATTATTATAGAGCAATAATTTACTATATTTCAGGAATGACTGACAATTATGCAATTGAAACATATAATCATATAATTGGATTTTAAATAGAGGAGAGATTATGTTAAAAGAGTTAATCGAAAAATATGAGCCTGTAAATGAACAAGAAACAGAAGATAAAAAAATGATGATTAAATTTATTGAAGAAAATGAGGATTATCTTACAAGAGATAATAAAATTGCTCATTTTTCAGCTTCTAATTGGATAGTTAACAAAGAAAGAACTAAAGTTTTGATGATATTTCATAATATTTATAATTCATGGGCTTGGACAGGAGGACATGCAGATGGAGATGAGGATTTATTACATGTTGCTAGAAAAGAAGCTAAAGAAGAAACTGGGGTAAATAATTTAAAATTATTAAGTGATGGTATAGCAAGCCTCGAAATATTAACAGTAAATGGGCATGTTAAAAGAGGAAAATACGTTTCCTCACATTTGCATTTTAATTGTACATTTATATTTGAAGCAGATGAGAATGAGTCTATTAGAATAAAAGCAGATGAAAATAAAGATGTGAAGTGGATTGAAATTGATAAAGTTAATGATGCGGTTTCAGAATGGTGGATGAAACCAACATATCAAAAGCTGATTGAAAAGACTAAAACATTATAAATTATTAACAGTCTGGGAGAAAAAAGTGGAAAAAAGCACGGTTGAAATAGAGGGAAAAATAATAACATTTTTCTATATAAGAAAAAGAATAAAGAATTTAATACTAAAGGTAAATAGAGATAATGAAATAGTTATTTCTATTCCTAATAGAGCATCACTAAAAGAAGCAAAAGATTTCATTATTAGAAAATATGATTGGATTCAAAAAATGATAAATAAAAATGATTCTGTCATACTTGAAACAACAAGTTTTAAAGAAAATGAATTATTATATTTATTTGGAAAACCTTTTATTTTAAAATTATGCAAAAACAAAGAAAATAAAATACAAATTGAGAATAATTTTATTATGATTAATATAAAAGAAAAATACATTGAAAACACAGATTATATAAAGAGATTTTACGAAAAATGGCTAAAGGATTTTTCAATGAGTTTTTATGTTGAATATGTCGAAAAATATCAAAAAATTATGGCTGAATGTGAAATACCATATCCTGAGATTCAAGTGAAAAAAGCAAAATCAAGATGGGGAGCATGTTTTCCAAAAAAGAATAAGATAGTATTAAATTTGAGTTTGATAAAAACACCAAAAGAATGCGTAGAATATGTTATTTTACACGAGTTATCACATTTTAAATATCAAAATCATAGTAAAAATTTTTATAGTTTTATAGAAAAATTCATGCCAGATTGGAAAGATAGAAGAAATTTGCTTAATAAAAAATATACATCAGTTATTGTATAGGGCTTTAAATATGCAGTTACCAAATTTTTGAAAAAAATATTTACAAAAAAAAAGTGATGTGCTAAAATGAATTTAAAGGTATATATCAAAAAAGATTGAAAAAAGTCAAAAAATGGTATATAATTAACTTAGTATGTAAATTAAAGGAGGATTTTATTATGTCAAAAACATTAGTAAAAGTACTTGCAGTTGTTGCTATGTTAGCATTATGTGTAGCTGTAGTAAGCACTACTGTTAATGCATCAGGAACAATAAGCTTTAGTAATGCACAAAATGTAACAACAGTTACAAACGGAGCACAAGATACTACAGGTACTGCATTAGCAGCACAAAGAATTGTTCAATCAATCATGACAACAGTTCAAGTAATTGGTATGGGTGTTGCTGTTATTATGTTAATAGTATTAGCTATTAAATATATTTCAGCTGCTCCTGGAGACAAAGCAGATATCAAAAAACATGCTGTTGTATACGTAGTAGGTGCAGTAGTATTATTCGCTGCAGCTGGTATTCTACAAATTGTTAAGAATTTTGCTGGAATGGTTAATAGTGCAGTTAGCTAAAATTAAGATAAAAAAAAGAACAAGTTTACTTGTTCTTTTTTTTTTGCCATAAAATGTTAAATGTTGTTTTTATTTATTGCTTAAATTTGTAAAAAATGTTATAATAATTATATATGTGTGAACGGAGGATGAAAAATTGAAAAAAACAGTTTTAATCAGAGTAATTTGCTTCATATTGTTTGTTATTTTTTGTGGCTCAGTTTTTAGCCAAGTATTTGCTATAGATACTAATTCGGTTTTTAACAATTTATATACAAAGCAAGCAAATGATGATGCGAATCTTGTTGGAAAAACGAAAACAATGGCACAAAGTATTATTACTATTTTCCAAGTAGTAGGAACAGGTATAGCTGTAGTTATGCTTATTGTTCTTGCTATGAAATACATGATGGCAGCACCTGGAGATAAGGCAGATATCAAAAAACATGCTGTTGTATATGTAGTAGGAGCGTTTGTATTATTTGCTGCTGTTGGAATTTTAACAATAATACAGAAATTTTCAGGTATAGTAAAACTACAATAAACGAGGAGATAGAAGATGAAGTTTAATTTATTAAAAATATGTACAAGTGTACTTTTTGCTTTAGTAATTATCACATTCGTGTTTAATATTTATGCGAATGCTACAAGTGCAGATGATACAAGATTTAATTTTGGAAATATAGAAAATGTAGAAGGTGCTAATAAGTTAGAAGAAAATGTAACTAATACAGCTATAGTTTTACTAACAGCTTTAAAAATAATTTGTATTTCTATTGCAGTTGTAATATTATTAATTATTAGTATGAAATATATGATTTCTGCACCAGCAGATAGGGCTGATATCAAAAAACATGCAATACCATATGTTATCGGATCTGTAATTCTATTTAGTACATCAGGAATTATACAGATAATACAAAGTTTTGCTGGTATTTTAAATGAATAGGGGAGTATTACAATGAAAAAAGTTATTTTAAAAATAGTTGTTCTATTATGCATATTAGTATTAGCATATGCTTTTTCTTCGTCTGAAATTGCAAATGCTACTAGTAGTATTAGTGATGCGATAAACACTATTGGTACTGGTGGAGATGGCAATGATGGTGGAGCATCAGAAGCTGCAACTAAGATATTAGGTGCTATACTAAATATTGTAAGAATAGTCGGAGCAGCAATTGCAATTGCTATGTTATTAATAGTTGCAACAAAATATATAATCGCATCAGCTGGAGACAGAGCTGATATAAAGAAATATGCTATAAATTATGTTATAGGTGCCCTAATTTTCTTAGGTGCAAGTGGAATATTAACAATAATAAGAAGTTATGTTATAAGTACTACAGCTAGTACATAATGAGAAATGGAGGAAAATATGCGTAAAAAAGTTTTTTGTATATTATTATTTGTACTACTAATTACTGCTATTACTAGTAATGTTTTAGCTGATGTAATGTCAGATATGAAAAATGGAATGAAACCAGTAATGAATGCAGATGTGACTTCTGATGCTATGAATAATACATTATCCAATGTCATTAGATTAATTCAATATGTTGGTTCAGGTATTGCATTAATTGTTGTATCAATATATGGTATAAGATATATGCTTGCAAGTCCAGCAGATAAAGCTGATATAAAGAAACAAATTATGCCAATACTTACAGGATGTGTACTATTGTTTGGAGCAGTAAATATTGTTAGTTTGGTATTCTCAATTGCAGATTCAGTTTTACCAAAAACCTAAAAGGTTTAAAAAAGTTTTATAAGATAAAAATATGATTATATTTTTATGAGGAATTTTAATAAAATATTTATTAATTTAAAAATTATAATTAAATTAAATATGAACATCAAATTAATAGCCTCATACTACAAATATATTCTACTATTTTTAAGGTTATTATTTTGATGTTTTTTTACATTTACATTACATTTTGGTTAAAAAAACAATTCTTTAGCAAAATTATTGAAAAAAGAAATTGGTTTAAGTATAATTAATATAATAGTATAATTAGGCCATATTGGACGGAGGTGTTAATATGAATAAAAAGATACTTATGAAAATTACAACAGTTTTTGTCGTTTTGTACATAATATTTTCAATTAATAGCATGGTAAATGCTGCTACTATTAGCAATATGTATACGCAAACACAAACATTCTTAAATAAGGGAAAAAGCATGGCAGATGGTAATATCGACATAACTAATTCAGTAACTGAAGTTGCTAGTATAGGAAGTATTTTAACAACTGTTGGTATTGCAGTAATGATTGGAGCAACAGCATATATGGGAATTAGATACCTAACAGCTCCACCAGATGGTAAAGCAAAATTAAAAGTTCAATTAATTGGATTAATTGTTGCAGGTGTTGTTATTTTCGGTGCATATTATATTTGGCAACTTGCAATTAATGTCTTTTCTAAATTCTAAAGAAAAAGGAGTTTTTTATGGGAACATATTATATTCCTCGTAATTATAGAGGAGAGTCAAGAATTTTATACATATTTTCAGTAAAATCACTTATTACAACTGCTGTTGGCGCAATGGTAGGAGCATTATTTTTCTTACTATTTAGAGCTATGAATTTAAATATTGTTGGAATTGTAATAATGGCTGTTTTTGCGTTAATAGGATATATTGTTGGTGCATTAAAAATACCTACAATAGTAGCATTTCCAATCACTAAAAAGATTGGTGGGGAACCAATAGGTGAAATAATACTAAGATATATGAAATTTAAACAATCAAGAAAAATGTATATTTATACAAAAGATGAAAAGAAGGAGGAAAAGACAAATGAGTAGTGACATAATTCCAATTTTGTATGTGATTATAGGCGTAATCATATTTATTATGGTTTTGTTAGTTGTTGTATACATATTTTTAATGAGAACACCAAGAGAAAAAGAAGAAAAAACAGCTAAAGATCCAATGCTAGAGGAACAAAATAAGAAAAAAGGTATTGAACAACAATATGGTAAATATACTGGTAATTTAACAAAAGAATCAATATTTGAATTTATGGAATTTGATGAGATAGTTGATAACATGATTGTAAGAAAAAATGGTACACAATATGTTATGATCTTACAATGTAATGGTGTCAACTATGATTTAATGTCTGAAGCTGAAAAAATATCTGTTGAGGAAGGATTTGTTAGTTTCTTAAATACATTAAGATTTCCAATCCAATTATATGTTCAAAGTAGAACATTAAATTTAAGAGATATTATAGCTGAATATAAATCAAGAGTAGATACTTTAACAGTTGAAATTGAAAAGATTGACGCTAAAATTGCTCAAGCTAAAGTATCAGGGAATAAAGCTCTAAGGGAAAAACTTGAGTTTGAGAAAAGAAGAAAAGTTAACATTTTAGAATATGGTGTTGACATTACTGACTATGTAGATAAATTAAGTGCAAACAGAAATGTTTTACAACAAAGAACATATGTTGTTGTAACTTATTATTCTGCTGAAATTGGTGGTGGATTAGACAGATATTCTAAAGACGAAATTTATAATATGTGTTTTGCTGAGCTATACACTAGATGTCAAAATATAGCAAGTGCTCTTGCTACATCACAAATAACAAGTACAATATTAGACTCAGAGCAATTAGCAGAACTTCTATACATAGCTTACAATAGAGATGAAGCAGAAATGCTTCAATTATCAAAAGCATTAGATTCTCAATATGATGCTTTATATACTTCAGGTAAAGATGTTTTGAAAAAGAAACAAGAAAAACTTGATCAAGAAATTAGTATTGCAGCTATTGATATGGCAACAGATAGTATATTAAAAGCTGATAGGAAAAAACAAATTGAAGAAATTGATGCATCAATGAGTAAAGATGAGAAAATTAGACAAAAAGCAAGTGAATTATTAGATTCTTATCAAAACCAGTTAGATCCTAGAGTTTACCAACTAGCAAAAGAAGAAGTTGAAAAAACTGGTAAAAAAGAAGAAAAAGCAACTCCTAAAAAACAACTTCCAGAAGGTGCAAAAGTATTACCTGATGGAAGAGTTGTAAGAAAAAAAATCGTTAAGAAAAAAAAGATTGAAGACTAAAGAAGAAGGAGGAAAAGTGAAATGTTCGGAAATAAACATGTAGAATCTAGTAATGAAATAGAAAATGTTGCAGTAAAAGAAGAAGTTAGCATTTTTAAGAAAAATGAAAAAAATTTAAAAGAATTAATTGCACCTGGTGGAATAGATGCGAGTTATACAAATCATTTGGAAATTGCATCTACTAGAACAAGATTTGCAAGAAGTATGATAGTTGCTAATTTACCAAGAATGTGTACTTTCCCAGAGTTTTTAAGAGGAATGTATACATTTGGTGATATAAATGTTTCTGTATTTATTAATCCTCTTAGTGAATCATCATCTCAAACAGACCTAAACAGAACAATTAATGAGTTGGAATCTGAAAGAATTGTTGCTTTGGATAGAGGTGATATCAACAGAGAGAGAGTTATTGCTCAGAAAAGAATGGAAGCTGAAGAGTTGCGTGATGCTATAGCAGCTGGTTTTAACAAATTATTTGATTCATCAATTGTAGCAACAATTTTCGCTTATAGTATGGATGAATTAGACAAATATACAGAATTATTATCAAGTGAAATGTCAAAAAATCTAATAGATGTAAAACCTGCATGGGCAATGCAAGATACTGCATTTAGAACTAATATGCCATTTTGCGATAATAAATTACCAAAATCACACACATTTGATAGACGTGCTATGTCTACAGTATTCCCATTCTTTACATCAGAGGTAGGACATGAGAATGGTATACCACTAGGATTTAATAAGCAAACAGGGTTACCAATTCTTTATGATAACTTTAGTTCAAAATTAAATAATTATAACATGGTTATATTTGGTAAATCTGGTGCTGGTAAATCTGTTACTATTAAAACAATTACATCAAGATCAGCTGTTTTAATGGGAATTGAAAGTTTAGCACTAGATGCTGAAGGTGAGTATGGTGTCGTTGCAGAAGCACTTGGAGGTGTTAATGTAACATTAAGTCCAAACTCAAAAACAGTTATTAATGTATTTGATATTGAACCAGAAATTGTAAAAGATGAAATAACTGGAAAAGAAAGAACAGTTTTAAGTGTTGAAAACAAAGTTGAAGACGTTACAAACGGTTTGTTAACAATGGCTAGAGGTAGTACAAGAAGCCAAGAGGTTAATGAGTTAACAAAGCAAATTATTTCTGAAGCAGTTGCTGAAGAGTATGCTGCATTAGGTATAACAAATAACGTTGAAAGTTTATATAAAAGAGATGAAGGTGGAGGAAAAGTAAACCTTCAAGAAAACTACATAGGTAGAGTAAAAAAAGAAATGCCAACTATTGGTTCATGGTATAAGAGAATTTGTAGAAAAGCTCAAGAAAACGAAAACCAAGACTATAGATTCCACTATAGTTATCTTGTAAAAGTTATGAGACAATACGTAAGAGAATATCAAGGACAAATGGCATATTTTGATGGACAATCTACATTTGAATTATTAGATGGAGTTCCATTCATTAATATTGATATTTCACAACTTGAGGAAAGATTTGCAAGACCATTGGCACAACAGATCATGCTTTCTTGGGTTTGGGAGAAATATGTAAAGAAAAATAGTGAAGATAAAACAAAAGCTGCTAAGAAAAGAGTTCTAGTTGATGAGGCGTGGATGTTACTTCCATACCCTGAAGCTGTTGATTTCTTAAATACAATGGCAAGACGTGCTAGAAAAAGAAATGTTTCATTAGCAGTTATCTCACAGAAATTCCAAGATTTTTATGAAAAACAAGAAGTTCAAGCAGTTTTAACTTCATCTGATACAAAATTATTCTTAGCACAGGATAAATCTGAAATACAATATTTGAAAGAAGTATTTAAATTAAGTGAAGGTGAAGCCGGATTCTTAATTACATGTAATAGAGGTGAAGGATTGCTTAAAGTTGGTGGAGATTCAGCGATTATAGCAATTCAACCTACAAAGAAAGAGTTTGAGTTCGTTGAAACTAACCTTTCTAAACAAGTTGCAATAGAAAGGGCTAGAAGAGAAGCTGCAGAGGGCAGATAAATTAGAGACAAAGGAAGTGAATACTATGCGTAAACTAATTAGTGGTGTATTAGTAGTACTAATATTATTTAATTTCACATT
>JAEEGL013452026.1_pt1 | contig 21927 bp, 14 predicted proteins | sample 9134231 | NCBI WGS metagenome assembly JAEEGL01 (sample SAMN16246548, study PRJNA631951) | gut metagenome | biome: gut microbiome; feature: rumen; material: fiber-attached | host: Bos | place: Iran: Karaj | collected 2018-10 | reverse complement strand
CTTGCTTTGGCAGCCTACAACGCCGGCAGCGGAAACGTAGACAAATACGGTGGTATCCCGCCCTTCGAAGAGACACAAAACTATGTACCAAAAGTATTGGGTTACTATGCAGAAGGTGTTACCATCCCGGCTAGTGCAGATATCACTGCCACAGGAAGCGTTAGCGCCAGCCAGACTGCAGAGTCTTTAAAAACTGCCATCAATAAGTTTTCCTCACACGAGAGCTATGCTTTGTTTTTTAAGGAATTGGAAAACGAAATGAAGGTAGAAACCAATACAACAAGTACTGCTTACGAAAGTCTTTTAAGTGCTGCATCACGAGCTATTACAAACACCATAAATAATTACAAATAGTTCTTGACTTTGGTATTTTAATATAGTATATTATTCAGGTCGGTATCGCAGATACCCGATAAGCTGGCGTGGCACAGGTGGTAGCGCACCTCATTGGTAGTGAGGAGGTCACGAGTTCAACTCTCGTCGCTAGCTTGCGAAAAGCTACGAGAAACAACGTAGCACAATAAAGAAATGCTTCCTGCAGATTTATTTGCAAAGGAAGCATTTTTTTGTTGGGCAAAGTCGTGGCGACAGCCACGACGAAATAGAAAAAGAAGGGAATCGATAAATCGATTCCCTTCTTTTTCTATGAGTTGTTGCTCGAAGCTTTGAATTGTTGCTCGAAGCTTTGAGTTGTTGCTCGAAGCTTTGAGTTGTTGCTCGAAGCATACTACACAATATATTTTCCCTTCATCATTTCCTCAAACTCCCCTCTCACATGTTCCGGCCCAAAAAGTTGAATGTCTCCCCCAAAGCTTACCAGCCAACCAAAAAACTGAGGGCTGACGGCCACACGAACGCGACATCGAAACCATTCATCATCTTCTTTCCGAAGAGGGATTTCTGTCCCAAAGCGATCCAGCACCACTCCAACCAGATAGTTTTTGCAAAGCAAGCTTACCGTTTCTTCTTCTCCGGCAAACATGCCAAACACCCGATCCGTATAGGAGGATACATCAATCTTTTTAAACTCCTCTACTCCATCTCGCTTCTCCTCTATAGAAGTAATGGAGCGCATTTTGTCTACGCGGTAATGCTTCATAATTCCTTCATCAGAATCAAACGCAATTAAATAGTAATTTTCTTCATCCCACAAAAGTTCCCACGGGCTTACCTCGTAGGCTTTGTTTTTGGGTTGCAATTCCTTTTCCAATGTCCAATGCAGATATTCAAAGGAAATCTTGTGATTGGAATTAATAGCGGTATGAATAGCATCCACGTTGTAATAGATGCCTTCGTTTTGCGTCTTATTTCTTCCGCTCACCAATACATGACGCTGCAATTCTTTTGCTTCATATTTTGATACCAACCCCTCCAGTTTTGTAATCAACTCCCGAGATTTTTTTTCAGTAATAAACTTGGAGGCAGAAATGGCATCCACCAATAGTTTCAGTTCTGCCACTTCAAACTGTTTTTCCATTACCTTGTAGTAAAAATACTTTCCGATTTTCTGCTTTTCCACATAAATCCCTATATCTTCCAAGGCATGGATATCATCGTAAATACTTTTTCTATCCGCGGAAATCTCCTCTTTTTCCAAGCGTTCAATAATTTCCGGCATGGTAATCCCATGATTTTCATCGGTATTTTCCATTAGAATTTTTCCAAGTACGTATAATTTCAGTTTTTGGTGTTGCGATCTAGGCATAACTTATCCTTGCTTTTTCATGTATTTTTCTTCATATTCATAAACCGGTATGGGTCTTGAGAAATAATATCCCTGGAAGACATCGCAACCACATTTCATTAAGAAATCCAACTGTTCTTTTGTTTCGATACCTTCGGCAATACAGCCAATGTTTAACTTCTTGGAAAGTTCTACCACAAAGGACAGAATCTCTTCTCCCTTTTTCGTGTCTGCAGACTCTCGCAAGAATCCCATATCCATCTTTAATACATCCACCGGAATGTTTTTCAAAGTATTCAAAGAAGAATATCCGCTTCCGAAATCATCCATCTCTACTACAAATCCGTATTCCTGTAATTGCTGAATCAAATCAATACAACGTTTTGCATCGGAAATCATGGTTTCTGTAATTTCTAGTTTCAAATTTTTTGGCGAAACATCATATTTAAGGACCAAATCTTTTAGATATTGGCCTACATCCATAAGATAAATATCTCTAGGAGAAATATTTACAGAAAGATAATAGTTTTCAAAGCCTTTGTCCTTCCACTCTTTCAACAACTGGCAAGCGGATTCCCACATATACTTATCCAGTTTTAAGATCATTCCGTTTTTCTCGAATATGTTAATGAAACGATTTGGTAGTAAAAGTCCTTCGGTAGGATGCTCCCAACGAACCAAAACTTCCGCTCCGTGAGATACTCCGTCTCTGTCTACCTGTGGCTGAAGGAAGGGTTTAAACTGATGATGCTCCAAAGCTTTTCCCAGCTCTCCGGAAATGGACTGCTCCCAAAGCATATCCTTTCTGGCGGTTTCATCATAGAAAACTATTCGCTCTTCAAAGCTGTTTTTAATCTTTGAAATAGCAAAAATAGCACGGTCAAACATAACATCCACCGGCGCGGGATCATTTTCCTGAATTTCGTAAATACCCATATGAATCACAATCATATAGGAAGTTTCACTTTCCACAAAACGAAGATTGTTTAGCATTTGAGGAATACGTTTGGCATGGAACTTTTCTCTTTCCAGCATAACACCAAACTTGTCTCCTACCAATCGTCCATAGATGGCATCTAAGGAATCAAACTCCTCCAACTGCTTTGCCACTCGAACCAATAACTCGTCACCACTTTTTCGGCCAAGGACGTCATTTACTCCCTTGAAGTCACGAATATCCAAAGCCATAAGATAATAACGCTTATCCGGATTTTCCCGTAATCTTTGTTCAATCAACTCAAACAATCCGGCACGGTTGTAAACTCCGGTCAAAGGATCATGGAAGGCCATATAACGCTCTTTTTTATGAAGTTCCACTTCTTTGGAGTAATTGGTAATCTGATAACAGATTCCAATTTCATGGCTTCCCTTTCGTAATGCTCTTGAAACAATTTTCAAAGAAACCTTTCGGCCGTTAATCATACGAACGAAGGTGTCTTCCAAAAACACATCATTGGTCTTATAACGATTGGATTCCTGTAACCAGTTCAAAAGTTCTTCTTCACATTTTACATAATCCCTGCTATCCACTTTTAAAAGTTCACGGGCCTTGTTGTTTGCATAGACGCAAACCCGATCCGTATCAAACAATACGATTCCATCATTCATCTCCGTAATAATGGAAGCCAACATATTGTTTACCAAAAGCATAGGAGGTTTTCGGATGGAAAAATAATAAATCAAAAATCCACCTATAGCATATCCAATGATGGAATAATCCACTGTGGTATCTGTAACCAAATAAATCAAATTAATCACCACTATAAGCAAAAGGCTGGCGGCAATTATAATGTAGGATCCCCAATAAACGGATGCCGTATTTACAATCTTTCTAAAAATCGCCAGCAAAGCAATCATAAAAAGCATATAACAAAGGAACAAATGTCCCTGATATGCCTTTCCAAAAATCATGGCATATACAGTCTGATCTCCTACTACAAAAGATTCTGTCTTTGTAAGATATTCTCCAAAAATATTTCCAATGATAGAAAGAATATCCGCACCAATCAAAGCCCGAACCACATAATCCCACCAGGTTCCTTTTATCTGCTGATGGGTATATTCGTAGCAATACATCATAACCAGATACAAGGTCACATCTATACTAATGTAATACATATTGAAGAAAATCCGGGCAACCCAGTAGGCTGGTATGGCCGCTATCATTATCTGTGTGAACACAATTACTGTAGACGACAGCAACATATACTCCACAGTTTTTCCTATTTTTTTGTTACTTCTTCTTGCGGCATTGGCACACATGATTAATATGATTTCAATACCGGCAAAAATAATCGGATAATAAATTCTCATACTACTCAAGCAACCCCCACTAACTTATTCTTTTATCATGTTTAATCTCATATTTTTTGGCGTACATCAACGCGTCGGCTCTGCGAAAAGCATCTTCGATGGTCTCATCTTTTTCCGATTCATAAATCGCATAGCCGGATGCAATCCTCATGGTAATATCCGGGCATTTTTCATTTGCCTTTTTGATTTCCTCATCCACTGTTTGCATCAATGTATCCATCTTCTCCTTGGACGCATGGGGAACCAAGACTGTAAATTCATCTCCACCAATTCGAAATGCGGTTCCCACGCCCCGGAAGGTTGTATCTAGAATCTTTGCGACACTACTAATGTAAACATCCCCCATTTCATGTCCCAAAGAGTCATTGCATTTTTTCAAATCATTTAAGTCAAACATGGCTACTGCCATTTCAGCTGATTGGAAGTTTTCGTTTCCCACAAAATGGTTGTAAGCCATACGGTTTGGAATGCCGGTCAAAGGATCCTGATACGCCAAGCGTTCGAATTCTTTTGCTCTGGCTCCCTCTACCATCAAAACTTTTGCCTTGTTTAAAGAATAATATCCCATAGCCGCTACGTAAATTACGAAGCACAAAATACCGCCAATCATACGATGACTTTGGCCTGCTGAAAAATAGTAAGCGGAAATATCCCAAATCACGCCTACCAAACAAAGTAAAATGTAGATGGCATTAAATCTGAGATTTGTACCAATTCCAACAGTTTGGTATTCCCGAACCACTTCAAACACAAAGGCAAACAGTGCCAAAGCTATGGTTACATGCGTCACCACCAGGGACTGACGGAATTCTAAAACACCGGTAAGCTGAAGAATCAAAACACCGGCGGTTGAAATCAAAAGAATCACTTCAATAACAGTCCATAGGATGTCGTCCTTGCGTTCAAAGAGATATTTGGAATATCCCAAGAAGGCAAAGGCAGCAAAGGTCAGACTAAAAAAGGGAATTATATACAGCGTCGGTGTATTGGGGAATAAAATGGTAAGTGCTCTGGTATCTGACAGTTTCCAAAGTCCCACCAAAACAGAAAACAAGCCTAGCATCACCAGGTTCTTGTCGATTTCCTGATTTTTCCAGTTTACAAAACAGTACCCAAAGAAAAACATTCCTATTAAAATCGCCGTTACACTTAAAATCATGGAAGGCATATCCTGTCGCACATAGTACTGGTGGATTTTGTCAGTTTCACCAAATAACACATCTTCCGGTTCACTGGCAATCCCCTCATAGTCAGGAATCAACTTGATCGTAACGTATTGATTGGCATCCTCGTTTTCAAAGGCTACCTGATTCCAACAATGGGCGGAAGTTTTCATCACATAGCCACCCTTTGGTCCCATCATTGTATAAACTCCCTTGCCGTTAAAACTTACCATAACGTCATGGTAGGAAGAATAAAACAACAACGTACGATAATTCCCACTAATATGAGGCAACAAATAGGTATATTCCATAGCATAGCCTAGGGAACTTTTCTTCTCCGGCACCTTTTTTTCTTCTATGCATTGAAGGACTTCAAAGCCTTTCTTTTCATCTTTTACATCTACGGAACGATGGTAGGTAAAAAATAGGTACACTAAAAAAACACAAAATACTACCAAAAGTATTCTGTATGCCACGTGCAGTCCGTATTCCACTGGTTTTTCCGGCCATCTGCTCTGTTTTCCCATATTATTTACTCCCTAAAAACGTATACTATATTCTATCATATTTGATATAACAAAAAAAGAAGAGAACCACTGTCCTCTTCTTTCCTCATCTTATTATTCCTGTACGTTCCAGCCACGAATTCCACTGGATACAAAATTACACATTTTCTCAACCAAAATTTCTCTGGGAAGCGCATTGTCGGTCATAACCCAAAGTACGAATGCATCAATAACGCCACCGGCGATGGTGGTACGTAAAAGTAAAAGTTCCGGAGTATCTTCCAAGCCACTTTCCTCAATCATTAATGTAATCATGGCATGCTTTGCACGCTGAATCAAATTGGAACCGTTTTGCTTTTTCAAAAGAATTTGCATTTCTCTTTTGTGTGGCTCAATGCGGGCAAGCAAACCATCCAAAGGTTCCCTTGGGCTATCTATAAACTGCTTTAAGCTTGGATCCTTAAAGGTCTTTCTCCATCTTTCAATCAACTGTTCCTCAACGGCATTATGCAAATCATCTATATCCTTATAATGCGCATAAAATGTACCTCTGGATAAATCAGCTTTTTGCAAAACCTCATTTACAGTAATCTTTGTTTCACCTTTTTCAAGTAATAATCCCAGGTATGCTTCTCTCAATCGTTCCTTTGAACGAATTACATCCCTTCTCTCCATTATTTGACTCCTCTTCACTCAATGTTCTTTATCGCTTTAGCAAAAAAATTTACACCTTTTTTTACCATATTATTGTAAAAATGTGAAGTAGTTTTTCACGGATTGTCTATTTTTTTTTATAAAAAAGTTGTAAAATAGATTTGGATTTATAAATAAGGTAAAACTAAGGGGATAGAGGATGAAAAAAATTAATCGTTTCAAAGCAGGGATTCTTTGCTTTTCTTTTTTTATTTCAGTAAGTCTACCATTTCCTTTCAACGAAATGGATCATGTTTTTGCGGAAACCGCAAAAGATTCTTCCGGATTTGATATAGGTCAAACAGCCATACTATATGATTCCAGTATCGGTATGCCCACCTCGGAAGCAAATACCGTAGTACAAACCTCCGATGGATTTATTTGGATAGGTAGTTACAGTGGTTTGGTTCGCTACGACGGCAACAATTTTTACCGTTACGAAGCAACCACCGGTATTACATCCGTTGTTTCCATGTATGTGGATTCTTCCGACCGACTTTGGATTGGAACCAACGATAACGGAATCGCTTTGTTTGAGAATGGAAATTTCACTTTTCTTCACGAAGCTGACGGCCTCCCCGCTTCTTCCATCCGGGCGATATCTGAAGCGCCCGACGGAAGCATCATAGTGGGAACTACCTTAGGTCTTTGTCGCATCAATAATGATTTCCAGGTTGAAACCTATGAGGACGCCTACTTAAGCAGCGCTTATATCTACTCTCTTCAAAAAGGAGAAGACGGCATTATTTACGGACTCACCTATGACGGAGATATTTTTCAAATCGAAGACAACAGCATTCAACATTTCTACAGTGGCAGTGATTTGGATTTTGGCGGATATATTTACAGCATCTTTCCGGATCCAAACGCAAGCGGATATGTTTATCTTGGAACCAGCGAATCAAACATCGTCTACGGAAATATGAACGATGGATTTACAGAAACCAAAGAATACATTGCCGAAGATCAAATCAGTATGAATGTTTTGTATCTTTTAAATGATACCCTTTGGATTGGTTCCAGTGACGGTATCGGATACATCAATACCGCCTCCGGCGAATACAAAAAGCTAAACCAGTCCAAAATGAATTCTTCTGTAGAAGATATTATGGTGGACTATGAAGGAAACCTTTGGTTTTCCTCCTCCCGGGAAGGTGTGTTAAAAGTCACCTCAAGTATTTTTACAGATATCAACCGCATCAACGGTTTGGAAGACATCGTTACCAACACCACCTGTATGTTTGGTACAGACCTATATGTAGGTACAGACAACGGACTTATGGTGATGGACGAAAACTACAACCTAAAAGAAACAGAACTGACAAAACTTTTGGACGGTTCCCGAATTCGCGCCATTATCGAAGATTCCAAACACAACCTATGGATTTGTACTTACAGCGAATATGGACTGATTTGCCTTCATAACGATATGACCTATGACTTCTACAATATGGACAACGGCATGCTTTCCAACAAAATCCGAACTGTTACGGAATTGGAAAACGGAATGATTTGTGTGGCCTTGGTAGGTGGTGTCCAGTTCTTAAAAGACGGTGTAGTAAACTCCTCCTTTACCAGCGAGGACGGCATTTCCTCTATGGATTCCCTAACCGTATGTGAAAATTCCTCCTCCAAAGAACTATACTTAGGAACCGACGGAGACGGCCTTTATATCCTTCCGGAAAGTGGGGATGTCACTCAGGTGAAACAATTTGGATTGGATGAAGGACTGACCTCAAAGGTAATCCTTAGAGTTAAATATGACAGATTCCGGGATCTCTTTTGGATTATCACTTCCAATTCTATTGCCTATATGAAGGACCAAAAGATTACCACCATTGAGAATTTTCCTTACGCCAACAACTTTGACATATTTTTCGATACCCACGACAATATCTGGGTACTTTCTTCCAACGGAATCTATGTCGTAAATGCAGAGGAACTAATGGCGGATGAAGAAAATATTATTTATACCTTATACAACTCCGATTCCGGATTGCCCCACGTAACCACGGCAAATTCCAGAAGTTACATTAGCACCGACGGGACTCTATACATCGCAGGAACCACAGGTATTTCGAAAGTAAATATTTACGACCCTCCCTCTATAGAGGATGCCCATTTAACCGTTCCCTTTATTGAAGTAGACGACAAACTTTACTACGTGGATGATTCCAACAAAATCACAATTCCATCCACAGCAAGGCGTGTTACCATTTACAGTTATTCCCTATCCTACACCTTGGATAATCCGGAATTGCAGTACTACTTAGAAGGTTTCGATGACGAAGTCTTTGACACCACGAAGCGGGATTTATCAGAAGTTACCTACACCAACTTAGACGGTGGCACCTACGTCTACCACTTAAAGACGGTGGCGCTAAGAGATAAAGATGTTCAGGAAGTAACTGTTACCATAAAAAAAGAAAAAGCCCTTTGGGAGCACTCTTTATTTATTGTTTTTTTGGTACTACTGATTATCAGTTTGATTGTCGGGGCCTTCTACCTTTACTTCAGACGAAAGAACAAAGCCTTGGAAAAGAGGCACAAAGAAAACAGAATCTTAATTGAACAGATTACAAAAGCCTTCGCAAAATGCATCGATATGAAGGATCGGTATACAAACGGTCACTCCTTCAGAGTTGCAAATTATACAAAGCTTTTAGCGGGGAAGCTGGGATACACAGAAGAACAAATAGAGGACATGTACAACATTGCCCTCCTCCACGATATTGGAAAGCTATCCATTCCGGATGCTATTTTGAACAAACCGGAAGGCTTAAATGACGAAGAATATGAAATTATGAAGTCCCACGCCTCAAACGGTCAGGATGTATTAAAAGAAATTACCATTGCACCGGATTTGGCCATTGGCGCCGGCTACCACCACGAACGACTGGACGGCAAAGGTTATCCCAACGGATACACCAAGGATCAAATTCCCATGGTAGCTCAAATCATTGCCGTAGCAGACACCTTTGATGCCATGTACTCTACCAGACCTTACCGTAAAAAGCTTCCCATACAGACCGTATTGGACGAGTTAAAGCGGGTATCCGGTACCCAGGTAAACGGTGAGGTTGTAGACAAACTCATAGAACTTGCAGACGAAGGAAAGATTAAATAATTCTAAAATAGAATAAAAACTTCATAGCATCTATAACAAAAACAGGACTTGGAATAACCCAAGTCCTGTTTTATTATTTCTTTCATTGAAATCAATGCTCTCAAAACTTATTGATAATCGGCTACATTGGATGCATCCACTTTTTCAAAGTCTACCCAAATGTATTTTCCGTCTTCTGTTGCACCTTCCACATCGGAAATGCTTCCGCCCTTTGCCATAATCGCAATGGCTTCCACTGCTTTTTCTCCCTGTCCGGCTGCTGACTGTAATACGGTAAATTGCATGCCACCTTCTGCAATGGATGCGCATCCATCTGCGGTAGCATCAACTCCGCATACAGGAATATCCTTGGTAGAAATACCATTGTCCTTCATGTAATCTACAACACCCAAAGCCATGGTATCGTTGTTACAGATGACTGCGTCATATTTCGCACCAACGGCAGAAGCGATACCCATATATTCATAGGCGTTTTCCGCTGTCCAATTGGCATAATCGGAAAAGGTAAGGTTTACATCTACACCGTTGTCTCTAAAGTAGCTTATTGCTGCCTTCGTACGACCTTCTGTTGCGGAATGTCCCTTTTCGCCTTTCATCATAATCAAATTAATGGAAGAAGGTTTTCCTAGTTTTTCCCAAACATACTCAGCTTCATAAGTTCCGGCATCTTCTTCCGGTGAACCTACGTATACGTATTTGGAATCTTTTAAAAGCTCTGATGTAGGATCATTGTTTACAAAAACAATGGGCATATCCCCTGCAGCCACTTCCATTTGCAGTGCGGTATTTACATCTGCAAGTCTGCAGATACAACCTGCATATCCGCTTTCTGCAGCCTTTTCAATAATATTTTTTTGATCGTCCACGCTATTTCCGCTTTCCTGGAAATCAATGGTAAGACCACTCTTTTCTGCTGCTTCCGTAATGGCATCTGCCAAGCTGGCACGGAAGGAATCATCTACATCTGTCATAACAAAGAGAATCTTTCCACCACCGGAAGCACTCTTTGAACCGGAACTGCCACAGCCTGTGAATAGGCCAATGGACAGAACACAAATAAGTAAATATGCTAAGAAACGATATTTCGTATTATGTAATCTCATAGCGCCACCTCCTAAATCTTAAACTGTGCAACATGGTCTGCCAAGGTCTGTGATGTATCTGCCAACTCATGGGAGTTGTCTGCCACATCCTGAGAACTCTGGGTAATGTTGTTTGCATGTTCCACCATATCTCTGGAGGTTTCAAGAATCTCATCCGTTGAAGCTGCCTGCTCTTCGGAAATCGCTGCAACACTGGTAGCAACATCACTAACAGTAGAAATATTATCAACTACTGCATTCAAGCGTTCATTGGACAATTCAATATTTTGATAAATCTGATCAAAGGTGGCTATTGCCTGGTGAATCAGTTCTGAGTTTTCTTCAATACTCTTTGCAGATTCATTTGCCTGCTGAATTACGTCGGTAATCAGGTTTCTGATTTCGTGAATCAGATTTGCAATATCCTGAGCGGACTGGGAAGAGTTGTTTGCAAGGTTTCCGATTTCGGAAGCAACGACTGCAAAGCCTCGACCTGCCTCTCCTGCTCTGGCTGCTTCAATGGAAGCATTCAATGAAAGTAAATTTGTCTCTGAAGCAATCTCACCAATCATTCCAACAATGGAAGTAATCTCTTCGGAAGCGGTACCCACCTTATCAATGGAATCTGCCAAAGTCTTGTTGGCATTTTGGATACCTTCCATAGCGATACCAAGACGCTCCATATCCTCTCGACCTTTCTTGGAAATCTCAACGGTTTCCTTCATGGAATCACTGGCCTTGTCGGAATTTTCTCTGGTATCGGATACTACCATTGCAAGTGTGGTCGCATTTTCTGCAATTTCTGTAACTGCTACAGACAACTGATTTACTGTATTGTTCAATCCTTCCATGGCTTCTGCCTGAGAAGAAGATGCGTCATACATGGACTTAGAAACTTCATCGGAATTCTCCGACTGCTCCATCAACTTGGAAGATTCTTCGTTGATGCTGGATATCATTTGTCGCATGCTATCAACAAATTCCTGAACCTTTGATCCCATCAAGCCAATTTCATCATTACTGTCTGCTGTAATATCAATGGTGAAGTCTCCGGCAGACATATCTGCAATGTTTTGTGTAATAGATGCAAGAGGGCGGAACAATTGATTGGTCATTACAAGAATAATCACAACCAAAAGCAAAATTGCTATCAAACCTGCCGCAACCATGATGGCGGTAAGCTGTTGTACAGATGCGTATACCACTGATGTGGGCACGTAAGAAACCAACAACCACTCTGTACCTGAAATCTCGCTGAAACTTACCAAATTATCAGCAATTGTGGTCTGGTTATAATTTCTCTTGGAAACCTTTTCCGCAACACCCTTCATCAGTTTGGATGCGTCTTCGGAAAGATTGGTACCAACCTTAGCTGAATCTCTGTGTGCCAAAATAGTATTATCAGAAGTGTCCACCAAAAATGATGATGCACCATCCATCTTTACACCGGAGTTAACAATGATACTAATCTGATCCAATCCCACATCTGCGGAAATTACCTTTACTTCACCGAATCCGTCATTCAAAATACCGGATGCGGAAATAACATAGTTTCCTTCTTCATCCAAGTAGGCGGTACCATAATCCATATTGATACGGCTAAGCCCCTGTTGATACCACTGGCTTTCCAACGGATTGCTTCTACTATGCTGAGATTCTGATGCTTTATAATAAGCTCCGCTTTGTGTCGCGATGTAAAGTCCATCAGGCGCTGCTGAATTTGAACCATAATAGGTATCCAACAAAAGCTGTAGTCCGGCCTCATCCGGTTTTAGCTGCTCAATCGTAGTTTTTGCAGTGGAAAAGAAGGTCAAATTCTCATTCATCCAAGACTCAATATTATCGGTCTGGTTGGTAATAGAAGAATTTAATTGATTCTTTGCCATTTCTTCCAGACGGCTTCTGGAAATTACTGTAGAAATACCTACAAGTACAAGGACCAAAATCACTACTACCGGTACAATGGATAACAATACCTTTCCACGAATCGATCCTTGTTTCTTTTGTTTCGCCATAAACACTCCTCCTCTTTTTTATCGTTCGTTAAAACGAATCTTTGTCATTACTTCCAAGTCAGAAATAATTGTATCCTTAAACTTTCTTTCATATTCATCCCTTTTATCCAGATAAATCAAAGGCGTTCCATCAGGAAGAATCTCGCACCGAATATCATCATATGGACACATACCATATACGGTAATTGCATGGTCTGATTCATCTTCATCTTTCCCATAGGCAAGAATTAATTCTTCCAACTTTTCAATAATCATAAATTTGATTTGTATTACCAGTTCTTCTAACTCAGATACGCTAGAGAGGGTTTTGTTGCACTCTTCTCTGGAGCGACGAAGGGCCTCGTCAAAAATATCCTCCTTTAGGTTCACAATGAAATCCACTCCATTATCAGAACACTGAAATACTTTTTTTAATACTGCACGATCTGTCATTTTTACTCTCTTTTATATACAAAATTTGGTTGCGAAGAAAAATATTCCCTCGCAACCGGTGAAATTATAACACATCCATTTTATCTTGTCACATGCGAAGAAACTAATTTTCGGTAGAAGCATCTCTCATTATTTCGAAAAATTCTATTCATAACTCTACTCTCCCTTCAGTTATAGAATTTTTATAAAAAATGAAAAAGAAAAACAAAACTTAAAACTTTTTTAAGGTTCATTTAAGCTTTCTCATGTAATATAACCATTGTCAACAGAAACACTCCTCAAATACATTGTTTCTTTGATAAATTTTTTCATATTACTCTCCCCAGAATCCACCAAATCGGTGGATTCTATTTTTTACTTAGACTTCACGTTTGCCATTCTTTCTCTTATCTTTGTCCGTATTTAAGTTTGTATTTTTCATAGACTACCCCACTTACAACCAGATTTTTTCAAACTCATCAGCCGGAAGAGGCTTTCCAAAATAGTAGCCCTGGATCTGGTCACATCCAAGTTCTACTAAAACATCTCTTTGTTTTTCATCCTCCACACCCTCTGCAATGGTTCGAAGATGCATATCTTTTGCCATAGTAATAATGGCCTTTACTACCACTTTTGCATTATTGTTCTCTACAATTTCATCCACCAGCTCTTTTGCAATTTTGATTCGGTCAAATTCAAAACTAATCATATTGGAAAAGGCTGCGTATCCGGTACCAAAATCATCTACTGACAAGGTAAGTCCCGCGGATTTTAAACGATGAATAATTTCCGTATTGTTTAGAATACCGTTTAAGGCGATTCCCTCCGTAATCTCTACATCCACCCATCCCGGCTTTACCTTGGATTCCTTTAAGCTTTCAAGGAAATCATCCACAAAGTTCGTATCCCGGAGTTGAACAGGAGAAACATTGATACCAATCACATCATTTCTATGAAACCGATTGTTCCAATCTCCAATCCTTGTCATAGCCTGTTTGGTAATCCATTTTCCCATCCTTGTCATGACACCCATTTCTTCGGCGATTGGTATAAATTCGTCAGGAGAAACAAAACCAAAATCCTCGTCTTTCCAACGAAGCAAAGCTTCCATACCAATGAGGCTTCCCGTCTTGGCTTCTACCTGTGGCTGAAAGTATAATTCAAAATGTTCATCGTAATCCAAATTTTGCATCTTTGATTCCAAAACATGACGACGCTGAATTCTGGGCATCACTGTGGTATCAAAGAACGCAAACTCCGAAGTATTCCCCCGATGTTTCACAGATTCCCTGGCAGACTCCGCAAAATCAAAGAGCTTTTCCAGATTATCCGTATCCTTAGGATAAACCGCAACACCGATACAATAGGTGATTCGAATGAGTTCCCCTTTAATATCAAAGGTCTGATCCAAAACCTTCAGTAAATGCTCCCCAAAAACATTTTCATCCAGTTCATAACCGTTATCGATACATGCCATCAAAAACTGATCGCCACCCATACGAAAAGCATAGACGGACTCATCTTCCAAAGATTCCAATCTTCTTCCGATTTCCACAAGAACATCATCCCCTACTTTATGACCATAGGAATCATTGATGAGCTTAAAATAATTTACGTCGATGGAATAAAGGATCACTCGCTCATCTTTATGCTTTGGCGTATAGCCTCTGCTGAAGTTTGTCCAGCAACGACGATTCTTTAACCCAGTCAAAAAGTCCAGATTTGACACATTGGCCAATTTTTCGTTTATTTCGGATAACTCCTCCATCTGTGAGGAAACCCGATGTTTCAATTCTTCTTTTTCCAACTCGCTTTGCTCAATCAGCATACGGTTTAAATCGTTTAGCTGGAAGGTTTTTAATAGTAAAAGATAGGCCATACCGGTAATAAACAACATAAGCAATCCGCTTTGGCTGAGACCATGGACCAAAAATAAAACGATTCCAATGGCAATGGTTACCACTACAAAAAAATAGCCCAATCTACTACTATTTCCGTTATCTTTATTTTTGATTGCATCCAAAATATCATCAGTGGCTGATACAAAAGAAGCCGAAAGAAGAACAATGCTGAATAAAAACAGCACATCCAATTCCGGAGAAACAGCTTCATATCCGTCTGCATCCAAAAGAGAAAACCGTATATCCAAGATTCCATATAAAAGGAAAGAAATAAACAATAATACCCCCACACGGGAAACATTATGTATGCCACGTTCCAATAAAACTAAAAGCAAAATCATCAAAATCAACATGGAACTCATTACATAAACAAATTCCAGTGGCTGAAAAGCGAAATAGTTCATTTCTGATTTAAGGGAGTAGGAAAAGAACGCATTAATAATGATAGTAGTTGCAACACTGATTAGCATACCGTTCGCCAAAAAGCGCACAGTATCCCGATTTCGATAACTTGTCCAGAGATAAAGCACCATTCCTATCAAATACATGCAACTTGTTAAATGATAAAATAAATCGGAAACCACCGACAAAACGCCGGGATTATAATTCAAATCGTTGTACAAATAAAATAGAATATCCCCAATTACCCAGGAAAACGCCCCACCGGAAGCAAACACAATAATCCAGCGATGCTTTTTATTTGCCATAGCGGAAATAAATAGACTGACTCCTGCCAGGAATGCTCCCAACGGCGAAAAAATATCCGCTACTAAATGAAATCCGTTTTCAAGACATACCCCGTAGCATCCGCAACAAATAAGTGCAAGCCAAAAGGTAATCAAGCGTGCATTCTTATATTTCATTATTCTCCCCCATGTATATTCTAGTATAAATATATAAGATTATATTAATGCATTCATATTGTTTTTTCAATAAACCCTTTTTACAAAAAAGATTGTGACTCCACCCAGGATATGCTAAAATAAGCCTTGTTGAGGGTGGTTTCCAGGGGACCCCTTAATGAAATAGTATTCATTAATAAAGGAGAGAAAAAAATGAACAAAACAGAATTAGTTGATGCAATTGCAAAAAAAGCAGACCTTTCAAAGAAAGATGCAGCTGCTGCTGTTGATGCTTTCGTTGAAACAGTTTCCGAAACATTAAAGAAAAACGACAAGGTTCAGTTAGTAGGATTTGGTACTTTCCAGACTTCTAAACGTGCTGCACGTACCGGACGCAATCCTCAGACCGGAGCTGAAATCAAGATCAAAGCTTCTACCGTACCTCAGTTCAAGGCAGGAAAAGCTTTAAAGGATGCAGTAAATAAATAATTGATTCTTTCAATAAAAAAGGCAATCGGTTTTACCGATTGCCTTTTCTTTTTATTCTTCTGTTGCAGGTTCTGCAGAAGATACTTCAATTAAAGTCTGAGTTAAGTTTCCAATATCATTATATCCTTCCACAACGGAATCAATATTTCCATTTAGGTTTGCAACGCTGGCTGAAATCTGTTCCATGGCTGCGGATGTGGAATTAATACTGTCTACAATATTGTTGGCATTGGTCAATGTGTGATTTAACAACTCTGACAATGTCTTTGCCTGAGACTCAATGCTCATGGCCTCATCATATACCTGCTTCGTATGGTTGGATACTTCCTTAAAGGATTCATCCACCGTAACTGCATGGGTAGCACAAACATCCACGGTTTCCATTCCGGCTTCAATCTCCTGACGAACTTTTTGTGTCTGCTCATTTACCCCATTGATAATGTCATGAATCTCTGCTGTAAAGTTTGCGGAGTTTTCTGAAAGTGTACGGATTTCCGTAGCTACAACCGCAAATCCTCTTCCTGCATCACCGGCACGTGCCGCTTCAATGGATGCATTCAAAGAAAGCAGATTGGTCTGGGATGTAATTTCATCTAAAGTAGCCAAAATGGAGACGATTTGATTGGTGGCATCGTTTAACTCTGCTACTGCCTGGCTAACTCCATCCATACGGTTTTTTAAAGAGTCCATTTCATTGGATAACTCTAAAACCTTTTTTCCACCTTCGTCTACAATACTGCTGGCGTCTCCCGCAATACTTTCCATATTTAAAGATGTTTTTTCTACCACTTCAATCTGAGAAACGCTTTCCGCTACCATGCTTCGAATCTCATTGGCATCAGAAACTTCCTCTGTGGTAACACGGCTAACATCTTCTGTTGCTTCTGCAATTTGCAAAGAAATCTGATTGGTAACTCCGATAGAATCATTGATTTTGCTACTGGTGCTTCCCAAAACATTTACAGATTTGGAAATCTCTCCTACCAAGGCATTTGCCTTTTGGGATTCCGCTTCACTTTTTTCACTGGTTGCCTGCAAGGTAGCAAACTGTGCTCTTGTCATACGACAAAGAGAAATGTAAATCAACATAGCACTGATTACATATACCACGCACATTACCAAAGCATCCAAGCCCCAAGACTCTGCCAAGCGTTCGTGATAATTCATGTAAGCCCAAATCATACCAACACCGGAACAGATACACTGCAATACGATGGGTTTGATGTCCTCATATAGCACCACCATAAAAATTGCTAAAAAGAACATTAAAAAGTTGGTGGTACACGGGAATGAAATCATCAACATGACACATAACGTGGTCAGCAACAATACCATCAGATACATCATGGGTATGGGTGGGATAAACTTTGATATCACATCCAAAATTGCTGTAAGTACCAAACCGGCAACAATCATTGCCAACATCGTGGGAATCGGTATAAAAAAGGCATTTGCCACAGACCTCAAAACAATACAGATAAACAGCGTAATGATAAATATCCGATTCTTCTTTTTCACCAGTTCCTTATATTCCATTTTTTAAAACCCCCTCAAGTTTTTTATACCATTTCTTCTGGATGGAACACTTCGTCAAAGCGTTCGCTTGTTAGAAATCCCAATTCTACGCAAGCTTCTTTTAACGATATATTTTCCTCAAATGCCTTATGGGCACATTGGGCTGCATTTTCATATCCTATGTAAGGATTTAAAGCAGTAACCAACATCAAAGAACGATGTAGGTTTTCATGCATTTTTTCTTTGTTTGCCTTTAATCCCACGATGCAATGTTTGTGGAAGGACAAAATTGCCTCCGACAACAAACGTACCGACTGGGTGAAGTTGTAAGCAATTACTGGTAAGAATACATTTAATTCAAAATTTCCCTGAGATGCTGCCACACCAATGGCGGTATCATTTCCCATAACCTGAACTGCCACCATCGTCACAGCTTCACATTGTGTGGGATTTACCTTTCCGGGCATAATCGAACTTCCCGGTTCGTTGGCAGGGATGGTAATTTCCCCTAAACCACATCTGGGACCGGAAGCAAGCCAACGTACATCATTGGCAATCTTCATCATGTCACAAGCCAAAGCCTTTACTGCTCCATGGGCAAATACCACTTCATCTCTGGAGCTTAAGGCGTGAAATTTGTTTTCTGCGGTAGCAAAATCACTACCGGTAATAGTTGAAATATAAGATGCCACCTTTTCATCAAAGCCTTTGGGCGCATTCAATCCCGTTCCTACGGCAGTGCCACCCAAAGCCAATTCCTTTAAAGGCTTTAAAGACAATTGAATCATCTCAACATCTCTTTCCAAAGAGCTTCTCCAACCACTGATTTCTTGGGAAAAAGCAATGGGAACCGCGTCCTGCAAATGAGTACGTCCGGTTTTTACAATTCCCTCATTTTCCTTTTCCAAGCGTTTGAATTCTTCTATTAAAGTAGTAACTGAAGGAAGCAACTTTTCTTCCAACATCAAAGCTGATGCAATATGCAAGGCGGTAGGAAAGGTATCATTGGAGGACTGACTCATATTTACATCATCATTGGGATGCAAAAGTTTATCTCCAAAAAGATGATTTCCCTTATTTGCCACTACTTCATTTACGTTCATATTGGACTGAGTACCGGAGCCGGTCTGCCAAACTACCAAAGGGAACTCTTCTGTCATATTTCCCTTTATCATTTCATCGCATACACGACCAATGGTACTGCACTTATCTTCCGTCATGCGATGTGGCTGCAAATCATGGTTTGCCAAAGCCGCTGCTTTTTTCAGAATACCAAAGGCTTTCAAAATCTCCTTTGGCATGGTTTCCACTCCCACACCAATCTCAAAATTCTCATGGCTTCTCTGGGTTTGAGCGCCCCAAAACTTATCTTTTGGAACACGGACCTCTCCCATGGAATCGTGCTCAATTCGGTAATCTTTTTCTTCCATTTTTTCCTCCGTTTATTAAAAAGTATTTCTAAACGTTTTTCTCACACTTTGTCTATAATAACACAAAACTTTTCGTATTGATACGCGAAAAAAGGACGACTGAGTAAAAACAGTCGCCCTTTTGAAAAACGTATATGCTTTTTGTGAAAATCTTACATAAGTTTTTTGAACATTTCTCTGAAATCTTCCAAGGAAGCAGCCTTGGGATTTCCAGGTGCACAAGCATCTGCTGCAGCAGATTCGCACAAGAAATCCAAATCTTCTTCTTTTAATTTTTCAAGCTTTGTAGGGATACCTACATCAACAGAAAGCTGACGTACTGCATCGATTGCTGCCTTTCTGTATGCAGCCTGATCCATACCTGTAGTATCAACACCCAAAGCTTCTGCAATGTTCTTGAATTTGTCGCCTGTGTTTTCAGCGTTGAATTCCATAACGATGGGAAGCATCATGGCACAAGCTACTCCGTGAGGAGTGTCATAAACTGCACCTAAGGTATGAGCCATGGAATGAGCGATACCAAGACCAACATTTGAGTAAGCCATAGCGGTAACGTACTGAGCCAAAGCCATTCCTTCACGTCCGTCAGGATCATTTTCAACAGCCTTGCGAAGGTTTGCACCGATTAACTTGATTGCTTCAAGGTTTAAGGTGTCGGAAAGTTCCCAAGCAGCTGCTGTGGTATAGCCTTCGATTGCATGAGTAAGAGCATCCATACCGGTAGAAGCTGTTAAGCCCTTGGGCATAGAAGACATCATATCAGGATCTACTACTGCTACATCAGGAATATCATTAGGGTCCACACAAACGAACTTTCTCTTCTTTTCTACGTCGGTAATAACGTAGTTAATGGTAGATTCTGCACCGGTACCACCTGTTGTAGGAACTGCGATGGTAAATACGGTACGGTTCTTTGTAGGAGCAACACCTTCCAAAGAACGAACATCTGCAAATTCAGGGTTGTTTACGATAATACCGATTCCCTTACCGGTATCCATAGAAGAACCACCACCAATGGTAATCATAAAGTCAGCACCGCTGTTTTTGTAAGCCTCTACACCATGCTGAACGTTTTCGATGGTAGGGTTGGGTTTGATTTCTGAGTAAAGCTCGTAAGCAATACCGTTTTCAGTAAGTAAGTCTGTAATCTTAGCGGTTACACCAAACTTTACCAAATCCGGATCAGATGCTACGAAAGCCTTCTTAAATCCTTTTGATTTTACGATTCCGGGAATTTCCTGGATGGCACCATGTCCATGGTAAGAAATTCCGTTTAACACAAATCGATTCACTGCCATAATTTTTCCTCCTTTATATAACGATTTCATCCTATTTCATTAAAATAGAACTCTCACATTGTTCATCATATAAAATTATACATAGAAAAAACAAGGTCGCGAGTCCAGAAAAAATAGGACCTTATTTGCAAAAAAAGAGGAGTTTACAAAAACTCCTCCAAAGCCTCGTACAAGGCGTTCATATTCTCTTTTTCTTTTGCAGAAATCTTAATGGATTTTGTTGCCCTCTGGTCCAAAAATTTTTCCTGGGGCGGAATTAAATCCGACTTATTAAATACGGTAATAATCGGCTTTCCACTGATTCCAAGAACGGATAAGGTTTCATATACCACCTGCATATGCTCTTCCATATCAATATCGGAGGCATCCACCACATGCAACAAAATATCTGCATACTTTGCCTCTTCCAAAGTACTGCGAAAGGCATCAATCAACTGATGGGGCAATTTAGAAATAAACCCAACTGTATCGGTAAATAAAATACGCTTTCCATCAGGAAGTACGCATCTTCTGGTAGTAGGGTCCAAAGTAGCAAACAACTTGTCCTCCGCCAATACATCCGCCTTTGTCAAACGGTTCAGCAAAGTAGATTTTCCCGCGTTGGTATATCCAATAATGGACACCACGGGAACCTGATTGTTTTGACGCTGCTTTCGATTGGTCTCCCGCACTTGCTTAATAGAGGAAATCTCTTTACGAAGTCGGCTCATTCTTTTTTGAATGGTTCTTCGGTCTGTTTCCAGCTTTGTTTCACCTGGTCCACGGGTTCCGATTCCACCACCCAGTCTGGAAAGTGCCTTTCCCATACCGGTCAAATGAGAGGAACGATAAGAAAGCTGCGCCATCTCTACCTGAATCTTTCCCTCTTTTGTCTTGGCATGGGCTGCGAAGATATCCAAAATCAACATGGTTCGGTCAATCACTTTACACTCTGTTAAATCAGATAAATTTCGCAACTGCGCCGGTGAAAGTTCATCATCGGAAATAATGGCATCTGCCTCATACGCCTCTACCAAAGAGCGAAGTTCTTCTGCTTTTCCCGTTCCCACATAGGTAGCGGAATTGGGATGAGGAAGGGTTTGAATCACACGATAAACACCTTCACCACCGGCAGTATCCAAAAGCCGGTCCAACTCATCTAAGGATGCGTTTGTCTTACCTGTGTCGCCGTCTGAAACGGCAATCAATATGTATTTTTCTTTTTCTTCTGTGGAATAGTCTTTCATAAAATTATTGAATCACTACGGCAGTACCGCTGGCAGTAACCATCAGCATGCCGTTGTCATTTCCTAATACCTCATAATCAACATCCACGCCTACAACTGCATTTGCCCCCATCTGAGCTGCACGCTCTTCCATTTCGCGAATTGCATTTTGTCTGGCCTGGATCAGTTCTTCTTCGTATGTGCCGGAGCGTCCTCCAAAGAAATTGGAAAGTCCTGCAACCATATCCTTGAT
>JAEEGL013928690.1_pt1 | contig 21928 bp, 16 predicted proteins | sample 9134231 | NCBI WGS metagenome assembly JAEEGL01 (sample SAMN16246548, study PRJNA631951) | gut metagenome | biome: gut microbiome; feature: rumen; material: fiber-attached | host: Bos | place: Iran: Karaj | collected 2018-10 | reverse complement strand
TGCCGTATTTCAGGGCATCAATGAAGAAGCCGAAACGGTGACGGATCTGTTCCTCGCTGAGTCCCAGCAGCTGGAATATCTTGTCCTGCATGTCACAGTCGAAGATTCTTAAGCTGCCGCCGCCCAGTTCGTAGCCGTTAAGAACGATGTCGTAAGCATATGAACGTACTCTTTCCGGATCGCTTTCCAGATACTGCACATCTTCGTCCATCGGTCTGGTAAACGGATGGTGTTCGCTCTTGTATCTCTGTTCTTCCTCGCTCCATGTGAATAACGGGAAGTCAACGATCCATAAGAAGTCATAAGTATCAGGCTGTATCAGGCCTAAAGTCTTGCCAAAGTGGCTTCTTAAGGCACCTAGAGCGAAACAGGTATTGCTCCAGTCGCCGCTGGCGATCATAACCAGTTCATTATCATGCAGGCTTAGAGCTGCTGCCAGGTTCTTTTTCTCCTCCTCAGAGAAGTACTTGGCTGCACTTCCTTCGAATTCACCACCGATATATTTGAGAACTACAAGGCCCTTTGCACCGTTTTTCTTAGCCAGTTCGATCAGCTTGTCCTGTTCCTTGCGGGAATAGCCATCAGCTCCGTCAACTGTCAGAGCCTTAATACAGCCTTTTGGCTGCAGACCTTCCGCAAAGGCCTTGAACTCGCTGTTTCTGAACACTTCTGTTATATCCTGCAGCTCCAGACCAAATCTGGTATCAGGCTTATCAGAACCGAATCTGTTGAGGGCATCATTATAGACAAAACGTCTGAACGGTGTCTCGATCTCAACTCCCTTAACATCTTTCATGATCTTCTTGAGAAGGCCTTCGGTGAGTGTCAGTATCTCATCCTGTGACAGGAAGCTGGTCTCAATGTCCAGCTGAGTGAAGTCGAGCTGTCTGTCGGCTCTCAGGTCTTCGTCTCTGAAGCATCTGGCGATCTGGTAGTACTTTTCAAAACCGGCGACCATCAGCAGCTGTTTGAACTGCTGAGGAGACTGCGGCAGAGCATAGAAACTGCCCGGATGGACACGTGAAGGAACCAGATAGTCTCTGGCACCCTCTGGTGTGCTCTTCGCCAGAACAGATGTTTCTACTTCTATGAAGTCATTGGCATCCAGATATTCGTGCATGGCCTTTACTATCTTGGCTCTGGTAAACAGCTTCTGCTGAAGAACCGGTCTTCTCAAGTCGAGATAACGATATTTCAGTCTGGTGTCTTCCATGGCATCCGTTTCATCGGCAATGATGAAAGGAGGCAGCTCAGCTGAGTTGACTATCTTTACCTCTTCGGCAACTACTTCAATGTCGCCTGTAGGCATCTTCGGGTTTTTATCCTGTCTTTCCACGACAGTACCCGTCACCTGCAGAATGTATTCACTGCGGACGTTCTTAACCTGTTCGGACATGTTCTCATCAAAGAGTACCTGAGTATAGCCGTAGCGGTCTCTAAGTACTATGAATACCAATGATCCCAGGTTTCTTCTCTTGCTGACCCAGCCGATAAGAGTTACTTTCTGGCCGACGTTTTCAATTCTTAATTCTCCGTTGTTGTGTGTACGCATCATAAGTGTTATTCCCCCACTATCTTTCCTACTTCGCTGACAATATCAGCGATCTTAACTGTATTCTGTTCACGGGTGGCCGTATTCTTGAGCTGTACGGTACCGTTATTTACTTCATCTTCTCCTATAATAAGCACAGCCTTGCTGTGGAGACGGTCTGCAGCCCTGAACTGCGCCTTAAGGCCTCTCCCCTGATAATCGGTCTCGACTGAGAAACCGGCTTCTCTGAGGCTCTGTGTGGCCTGCAGGGCATATGTTCCCGTATCACCCAGGCTGATCACATAGGCATCCAGCTCTCTGTCTGAGCTGACAAGTCCGCCCTCTTCCTGGGCCAGAGCGACCATACGCTCGATTCCCATGCCAAAGCCAATACCCGGTAACGGTCCGCCACCGTAGTATTCAACCAGGCCGTCATACTGACCGCCAGCAAATACAGCTGCCTGCTGACCCTGAGCATCAACAGGGACGGCTTCAAATACGGTGTTGCTGTAGTAATCCAGTCCCCTTACCAGATGATCATCTACTACATACGGAATGCCCAGATCGTCCAGAGCTTTCTTGACTTTGTCAAAGTATTCCCTGCTGGCATCGTTGAGATAATCCTGAATAGACGGTGCCTTGGCAAACAGCGGCTTGTCGCGGTCTACCTTGCAGTCAAGGATCCTTAACGGATTGAGCTGGAATCTTCTGTGGCAGTCCTCGCACAGTTCGTCAAGGTGCGGCCTGAAATACTCTCTTAATGCCTCTCTGTAGGCATTGCGGCTTTCATCATCACCCAGAGAGTTCAGAAGTATTCTGACGGATTTGATTCCCAGTTTCTTAACTATCGAATATCCCAGAGCTATTGTTTCAGCATCCAGCAGCGGGCTTTTGGCGCCTATTACTTCAACGCCGAACTGGTGGAACTGGCGGTAACGTCCCTTCTGAGGATTCTCATGTCTGAACATCGGCCCAATATAGTAGAACTTCATCGGCAGTTCACCGGGATTTCCGTAGAGCTTATGTTCAACAAATGACCTGATGACTCCCTTGGTTCCTTCCGGACGCAGTACAAATGATGTTTCGCCGCTGTTGAACGTATACATTTCCTTTGTGACCATGTCGCTTGAATCGCCTTCCGTCTTGAAAACACCGGTATACTCAAATATCGGGGTTCTTATTTCCTGATAGCCGTATCTGCGGCATTCCTCAGCAACGATCTTTTCGAACTGCTGCCAGAGAGCTGTTTCCTGCAGAATAATGTCATGTGTTCCCTTCGGTACCTGATACTTAGGCATGTTATTACCTCCTTAAACAATAAAAACGCCCTATAAGGACGTTTAACGTGGTGCCACCTTATTTCGTATATTCACATATACCTCAATATCATTAACGCTGACAGACGTCTGTGCCTACTGCCGTTTCAGCACAGCTCCTCCAAAGTGTCTGATCATCATGATTTCACGGAAGCTTACACCTGCCGCTTCCTCTCTATGCCGTCATCATGCGATCCTCTTTTTCATCGGATTTATATCATACTAGCACAATATCGTGCCTGTTTCAAATCTCTTTTTTATGCTGCCGCTGCCGCAGCTGCTGCCTGCTGGGCAATGGCGATCTTCATGGTGATATACTGCAGCACGGAATCCATCTCATAGTCTTCCGGTTTGAAGGTCTCCACAACAAAGTCAGACGCGATCATCAGCCTGGTTGTCCGGTCGCAGCTAAGCCCGTGGAAGCCATCCTGAACCTTCAGCCATTCTTCCACCTCTATTACCATGTCGCACAGTTCGCTGACATCCAGATCGATCAAAGCCAGCATTCCCAATGAGACAAACTCATAACTTCTTCCGTACTTCTTCTTACGTCTCTTGAATTCATCAAACAGGGCCTTGACCTTGGCGACCTTCTGGGTTGGAGCACCCATATCCAAAGCCAGTATGTGGCTTAATTCCTGGCGGGCCTCAAACGGCATCTTCTCTTCCTTCAGCAGTTCAAAGCACTCGTTTATCTCCAGTTTAAGATGCTCAAGATCTATTCCGCTCACAGCCAGCAGAGCCGCAAAGCCCATGTCGTCTTCGCCGGTGAGGAAACGGTGCTCCTCCTTCATGTGCTGATAGATGACCTTTGTCAGTGACGCATAATGCACGTAATCCTGCGGCTTAACCTGATCATAGATCAGCATGGCAGCCAATACGGCATACGAACTCTGAAAAACGGTTCTCGAATCGATCAGGCTGGCAATTTCCTTAATTGTTAGGAAGTATGCCTCAGGATTCTCCTGTTCCAGCATTCTGACGGACATGATCATCTTGAGATTATTGCGGTACAGTGACAGAACTCCTTCATGTTTCTTGATTATGCCATAGCAGTCCTTTATGTCCTGCACATCAGCCGTCATCTTCTTGTTTGCCATGTACATGGCGGCGCTTATTTTCAGAATGTCCGTATCCAAACGGAAGGCCTTTTTCATGGCCTTCAGATTCTCTACAACTAATTCGCACTTTTCTTCAAGTTCTATGTACATAAGGTTACCCCTGTTATTTGATAGTACGGACAACATCCAGAACGCTGTCAAGTTTCTTGATGTTAGCCATTATGAGCCTCAGCTGTTCTCCGTCGGACACACGTACCTTAAGGTCTACGGAAACCGCTACCTTGTCAGGCAGTACTTCAGAGTTGATACCGGTAAGCTGAGCCTTATACTGGGCCAGTACCGTAACGATATCGCTGATAAGATACGGACGGTCCATCGCCTCGACCTTTATCCAGCAGTCGTATTGGACCTGGGAATCCCTTTCTTCCCATCTAACCCTGATGAGGCGTGATTCCTGTCCCGCAATGTTGGGACAGTCTACGCGGTGTACCTTGACACCCTGCCCCTTGCTGATAAAGCCTACTATGTCATCGCCGAACACCGGCATGCAGCAGCCGGCCAGCGATATCTTCATGTTTTCAACGCCTTCAACGTATACGCCCTTGTCTCCCACGCTCTTGCGATTGGCAGACCTGTTCTGGAACATGCGGCTCAGGGAGAAGTTGTCCATCAGGTTCTTCTTCTGGTTGGTAAGCTTCTCTATTACCTGCATCAGTGAGATGGACTTGTTGCCGATCGCATACATGAATTCGTTATAGTTATTGACTGTAAACTGGCCGTACAGAGGGTCCAGTTTCTGACGGTCCATGTATTCCTTCTCATCAAATCCGCGTCTTTTGAGTTCATCTGAAAGAGTTCTTTCACCCTTTTCAATGATCTCAGCACGTCTTTCGTCTTCTTCCTTCATGAGGAAGGAACGTATCTTGTTTCTGGCCGTAGCCGTCTTGACAATCTTAAGCCAGTCTTCCGATGGTCCGGTTGACTGTTTTGATGTCCTTATGTTGACTACGTCCCCCGTTTTCAAAGGGGTGTTTAGAGGAACCAGCGCACCGTTGACAATGGCTCCCACGCAGTTATGTCCTACTTCGGTATGGATCCTGTAGGCAAAGTCAATCGGTGTTGATCCGTTTGGCAGTTCAACGACCTTGCCCTTTGGAGACATGACGTAAATGTTGGCTTCAAAGATGTCCTTCTGGATCAGGTTCATGAACTCTGACGGGTGTTCCAGTTCGCTTTCATCCATCATGCCGATCATGTCGTGATACCAGCTGAGCTTGTTTTCAATCTCCTTCTGTTCCTTTTCTGAGTTGTACAGTTTTCCTTCCTTATAGCTCCAGTGTGCCGCAATACCCTGCTCGGCTATGCGGTCCATCTCCTCGGTTCTGATCTGTACTTCAAAGATATGGCCGTCATCATCGATAACGGTGGTATGAATGGACTGATACATGTTGACCTTAGGCATGGCAATGTAGTCCTTAAGACGTCCTGGCATCGGACGGTACTTGGCATGTATGTAGCCCAGTATCTCGTAACAGTTTAGTTCGGTCTTGGTAATGACTCTTATGGCATACAGGTCATAGATCTCTTCAAACTTCTTGTTCTTGGTCGTCATCTTGCGCCAGATGCTGTAAAGGTGCTTTGAACGTCCGAAAATGCGGAACTCAAAGCCGTGCTCCTTCAGCATGGCGGTTATTTCTTCGATCATGTTGGCAACCAGTGCTTCTCTTTCAGCCTTCTTGGTTTCCAGAAGATCAGCCGTTTCATGGTAGTGAACGGGATCAAGATACATGAAGCACAGGTCTTCCATCTCGTTTTTGATGTCTCCAAAGCCCAGACGGTGAGCGATCGGGCAGTATACCGCCAGAGTCTCACTGGCTTTCTGAACCTGCTTCTCACGGCTGGTGTATTCCAGAGTCCTCATGTTATGCAGACGGTCAACGAGCTTGATGATGATAACACGGACATCCTTGGCCATCGCAATGAAGATCTTACGGTGGTTGGCAGCCAGATATTCCTTTTCATCCTTGAATTCCAGGCCGCCGATCTTGGTAACGGCTTCAACAAGGTTGGCTACGTCCTGGTCAAATTCACGGGCGATCTCTTCTTTGCTGACGCCGCAGTCTTCCATGGTGTCATGAAGCAGTCCGGCAGTAATGGTCTGCGGTCCGCCATGGAGTGTGGCAAGTATGTATGCGACATTCTGCAGGTGCACGAAATACGGCTCACCGCTCTTGCGCATCTGACCTCTGTGCTTTTCTTCGGCGAAATCATAAGCCTTATTGATCATGACTAAAGAATCAGGGTTATTGATGTACGTCTTTACCTGATCAAACAGCATTTCTCTTGTTATGGTACTCTTACTGTTTTTCATAAGGCTCCTTTCCAAAAAAATCGAAGATTGCTCTTCGATTTAGTATTTGATTAATGTCAGAACGTTGTATCCTTCGAGCTTTTCTCTGCCCTTGAGGTCTTCAAGTTCAATGAGGAAGGCGCATCCAACTACTTCACCGCCAAGCTGTTCTACCAGCTTGTTGGCAGCTACGATTGTTCCGCCTGTTGCCAGAAGATCATCAACTACCAGAACCTTCTGACCCGGCTTGATGGCATCCTTGTGCATTTCCAGCGTATTGGTTCCATACTCGAGAGCGTATTCATATGAAATCGTCTCACGCGGGAGTTTGTTAGGCTTACGGGCCGGTGTAAATCCGATACCGAGTTCATAGGCAACCGGACAGCCGAGGATGAATCCTCTTGATTCCGGGCCAACTACCATTTCAGCACCGATCTCCTTGGCGAAAGCAACGATTTTGTCGCATGCTTCACGGAAAGCGGCACCGTCATTAAGCAGCGGTGTAATGTCTCTGAACAGTACTCCTTCAACAGGATAATCTGGAATGTCTGCAATGTAATCTTCTAATCTCATTTTGATATTTCCTCCGAAAAATACTCTTTTATTATAGCAAAATCCTTTTTGCTTAACTACATTTTATTTCTTTATTCTGGCATTTATGCGGTCGATAATGCCCTTGATCCTGTCAGACTCCATGAGATCGTTTAGAGCCCCTGTTTTAAGACCCATAAGGCCGTAAACTATTCCTCCGCCGATCGCATAGACGAAGCAGTAAACAAGAAGTTTCAGTCTTCTGGCACCTGCCGGAATAGGCAGTATGTATTCCATGATCACAACAGCTACGGACATCAGTCCTAACGGAAGTATCAGATCACGGATGGACGGCAGAATGGTCTTGAGATCATAATTGACCGTTTCCTTGAGCACACGGGCCTGTAACACCAGCAGTACAACATGTCCGATGATGCAGGATACCATCGGTCCCAGATAAGGCTTGATTCCGATGAAGTTGAACAGATAGATAAACGGAACTTCCAGTATCAGACTTACTGCATAGCAGATTATCGTGGAGACACAGACAAACTTCTTTCTGTTCATGCCCTGCAGAGCCGAGGTGAATACCATGGTCAGGTTGTTTATGGAATTGAGAATGATGTCAAACTGAAGTATCAGCGCGCCGAAGCCAAATGAATCATAGTCATACAGCAAGGCGTGAACCGGCTTCGCCAGCAGGATCATGCCGATGCTTAACGGTGTGGAAATGGCCAGTACAATGCCGATCGACTGTCTGAGCTTGCTGCGGACACCCGCGTAGTCGTTCTGGGCAAAGCTGCCAGCAACATGCGGAGTGATGCTGGTAGTAAGAGCCATGGACAGTGACGAGATGATCAGGCAGGTCTTAGGTGCCAACTGTGACATGTTGTTGGTTATGTTGAGTACTTCCGGACCGGCAAAGCCGAGATTTGTCAGCGAGCTGTTCAGAAGACTTACTCTGATGACGTTATGAACGCTCTGGAAGACGTTTACTGAAGATATGGTAAAGCAGTAGACCCAGACTTTTCTAAGCATTTTTCTGGTTGATTCAACTACTTCATCATCGTCTTGCTCATCCGTAAGAATGTCTCTGTTCTTGCGGATCTGCCAGTTGATGAAAAGCAGAGCAGCCAGTCCTGCTATGCAGGTTCCCACCAGTGATACAAAAACGCCCAGTGTTGTGCCCTTTTTCAGAACATCTATTATCAGGTAAGCGGAAGTCAGAACAAATACTACTCTTACGATCTGTTCCAACAGCTGGCTCAGTGATGACGAGTCAAACAGACGGTGTCCCTGCAGATACCCTCTCTTGATTCCCAGGAAAGGAACTACCAGTAAGCACATGCCTACTATTCTGATGGCCAGTACAATGTCATCAAGCGGTACGACCGCTGACTCGACATAGTATATCCTGGCAATCGGTCTGGCAAACAGTTCCAAAAACAGGAATGATCCCAGAGCCAGTACTGTCGTCGACTTCATGCCGATGCTGTAGGCTTTCTGTTTTGATTTGTATTTTTTCAGAGAGTTGTACTCACTGATTATGATGCTCATGGCTACCGGTATTCCCAGAGTGGAAATATCAAGGAACAGGTTATATATGGCATATGCACTGGAATAGATGTAATATGCATTGTCTCCCAGAAGCGCATAGAAAGGAATGTTGAAAACAAGTCCCAGCACTCTGGTCAGTACCATTGCGGCGTACATGAATAATGTACTTTCTATAATGCTTTTTTCATTCTGTTTTTTTCTTGCCATACTAATTAATTATAACATTGTTTAGTTAAATAGAGAACCTATCTGCATAATAGCCGTTATAGGCACGCAGGCTCAGCTTTACTACCGTACCGTCTGCCAGCCTTAAAACAGGAATCTTTCTTCCCTGCCCGTAAGGACTGTAGCGGAATACCTCATCGATGTTTTCACGGGTCAGATCCTGATAATTCAGTTCAATACATTCCTTTACGGGAACATACTCGCTGCCGTGATAGTTATCTTTCAGATAGCTGATGAACTCATCATATCTGCTCTTTTCAATGGTTATGCCGCAGGCCTGTGGATGTCCGCCCAGAGCTACGCATCTGTCCGCAAATCCGCTGACAGTTTTAAAGATGTCGACGGAAGGAATACTGCGTCCAGAGCCCTTAAGAAGCTCACCGCTTTGCGTAAAGACAATGCACGGCTTCTTCATTTCATCACATAGTTTGCCCGCCAGAATGCCTGTAATCCCTTCATGAAGGCTCTCATCACATATGACTGCGAAGTCTTCACTTTCTTTATAGAGGCTTCGTACCAGCTCGTACTGAGCTGAGGTCATGGCTTTGCGTTGTTCATTAAGGTTCCTTATCTGCTGGGCAAGCACCTGGATTTCCCTTATGTCATCTGTCAGCAGGAACCTTACGGCCTGATTGGGATTGGCCCTGTCTGCCAGCCTGCCGATCGAATTAAGTGCCGGCACTATTCTGAATGCCACATCCGTTTCATCACACGGATACTTCAGGCTGGTGCCCAGAACGTCGATGCATTTTACTGCATGCTCGTTAAACAGTTTCAGTCCTTCCCTGACCAGCTGGACATTGAACCCCTTCAGCTCCATGACATCGCCTATGGTGGCGATCATGGCGAGTTCCTTCATCCATGCATCTGCCAGGCCGAGATAGTCGGCCAGAAGATATATGACACCGGTACCGCACATGTATCTGTAGTCATCCGCAAACAGATGCGGATGGCACAGTATGTCACAGTTCACTTCCTCACTTATGACGTGATGATCCGTAACAATGACTTTCATTCCGGCGTTTCTAGCATAGTTTAAGGCTTCATGGGCGCTTACGCCGTTATCCACGGTAATCAGCACATCATAACCCTTCTGGGACGCCTGCATGACTCTTGTCACATTGAGTCCGTACCCTTCCGTGAAGCGGTTGGGTATATAATAACCGTTTTCTATGCCCAGCATCTCAAGGAGTCTTACCATTAAGGCTGTGGCACAGATGCCGTCGCAGTCATAGTCACCAAACACGAAGACCTTGAGTCCCTTCGCTTTGGCTTCCAGCAGGATCTCCTTTATTTTTTCAAAGGATTCATGACAGTAGGTTCCGTACTGTTCAGGCACAAAAAAGGAAACCAGCTGCTCCTCGGTGTAGTTGAAACTGCTGACGATCTTGGCCAGAAGCGAACCGACATGATACTTGTCCATGATCTGCCGGTAATTGCCAGTGTCTATCACCTTGTACTGCATTTGGTTTCCCTTTCCTTAAATTTATTTGACTTCGTTGATTCCGAAAATGGTTGTTTCTTTTAATTCTTTCTTTTTCTTCTTGTTGCTCTTCTTAGGCTTTCTTGTCATGTTCTTTTCAGCAAACATATACCATACTCTGCCGCCTGCGAGAACTACGCTCAGTACGGCCAGCAGTATTACTGCAAATCCGAGCAGAACATTGGCAAATCCGCTCAGTGATGAGAATGCCGCTACGGACAGTACCAGGCCAACGCACAGTACCGGTAACAGGTATCCCAGAATGCCATTGAAGCAGCTGTTGACAAAGTTGCCGAGCTTTTCAGCATTGACTTTTTCACGGCTAAGGATTCTGTAACCGCTCTTGATGTCTCTGACTGCCAGCAATACCATGGTGGCAGCAACAGCGAGACCGGCAAGTCCGGCTGCGTTGATAAGGTTCTTATTAAGCAGTCCTGCCAGCATGCAGGTCAGCAGTGCAATGCACAGAGCAGCTGCAATTACTGCCGGATAGAAGTCTCTGTATCTGAAATATGAGTACAGAGCGATCACAACAACGGCGATTGCACCGGCCAGCAGTGCCCAGCTGATGTTATTGAATCCGCAGGCAAATACGGCAACTACTGCTAATGCAAGCATTACCAGCAGAACAACGTTATTGCCCAGCAGCTTGGCAAAATCAAGGGCAAACTTAGGTGCCTTAGGGCTGTAGGTATCGCCTGCTGAAACATCTGGCAGGTCGCTGGCCTTAACGGCATATAGAGTGACCTTATCGGCATATCTTGAGCCTACCAGATTCTTCATGAGGCTCTGGTTGGCGAATACAAACAGTACCAGGTTCAGAACTGCACCGGACATAATGCATACGGTCAGTGTCAGATCTGAGCGCATAAGCAGCAGAGATACCAGGCCAACAACGATGCCGGCAACGCCGCTTTCAATGACATTGACATATGTCTCACCATATGCCTGATCGAGTGAAGCGTTGACATTGCGCCCCTTGAGAAGGTTCAGTCTGAATCTTTCATAAGGCTTGATGACCAATGCCAGACCGCCTGCCAGCATGATGGCAAACAGAACCACGACCTTGCTGGAGAACGGTACATGCAGCAGTCTTACGGATGTAAAGTAAGCCACGGCATAAACGGCCATTACCACTGCGGTGACAACACCGGCCAGTCCGTATCTCAGGATACCTGCCAGAGCAACAAGACCTAATGTGCCCCACAGGCATGTCCATAAGGTATTGTAGCCGTTGACGCCTGTCTTGGCTGCATATTCATTGAAGGAGCTTTCGGTAACTGCTGCCGGTAAAGCACCGGAATTGATGATGGCAGCAGTAACAACAGCTTCCTCATATGGATGTGAAGTTGTGATGTAGCAGTCTTCCTTGATACCGCTGCTTACAGGAGCGGCAGCCAGGTATAACTGATTTGAGGTCTTTTCGCTTTCAGCCTTATATGTGGTTGTACCGTCGAAGTCGAGCCAGATGACCATGTTCTTGTCTTCGGCACTTGCCAGGGCACTGGTCACTGAATAGAAGGTTTCAGTGTCACTGACCTTAAGTACGTAATAGACTGCATTGTTGTTCTGCAGAACTTGTACAGCTGTGTCTGCGTTTAAAACGGCGCCGTCCATCAGCAGCTTATCAGCGCTGTCACGGAATGTCAGCAGGCCTTTTTTAAGCATGGCCTTGCGCAGGGATTCAATATCTTCAACACCCGTTACATGGAGTGTTATCGTGTTACCGTTAATTACTGTTTCGTAGCCTGAGGCACCCATTCCGGCTGCTCTCTTTTCCAGAACGGCGGCAGTGCTTTTGACTACTTCAGCGTCCTGGCTGTCTACGATGTAGACGATCTCATGGCCGCTGCCGTATTCCAGATCCAGCTTCTGTCCTGATTTAATTGTTCTGCCGAAAATGGCCAGAACGGTTCCGGCTATCAGCAGCCCAACTAAAAACAATATAAGCTTACTGTTATTTTTCTTCATACTCTTCACCTTCTATATTCTTTCCAGCAGGTAATCGATGTCATAATCTGCTGAGACTTTTTCCTTTGTCACGTGGTCGACGATCTTCTCAACTGAAAGCGTTGCAATGTCATTGCATACTGCGTTCAGATGGTTGGGGATTCTTTCCTTCCACAGATCACCATACAGTGTATTTCTGATCTGCTCGTAAGTAACGGAAGAAACACTGTTTCTTCTGAGTTTCATTACCTTAAGTTCGATCAGGAATCTGATGTTTTCTTCGCTTACCCTGTTTCTCATAATAGCTCCATTTCTGTAATATTATACTCTTTTTTGTATCGGTGTAAAATAATAAAAAGCTCATTTCCGTCAACACGCTGGAAATAAGCTGTTTTTTCTATACGCCGTGGTAGTTAAGATCGGTATGCACTCCCGGTGCGCTCATCTGGGCGAGCCTTCTTTCATAGGCTTCCATGGCTTCCTTTTCAAAGGCCGGTTTGCCGTCATAATGCAGTATCTCCATTATGCGCTTCAGAAACAGCGGATTCTGCGGCAGAAGCGGTCCCAGCAGATACGTTATGAAGCAGTTGTTGTATCTGATGCCCTCTTCTTCATCCTTCCCGTTGTTTCCGTGACCGCGCACGATCTCAAACAGCGGAGTGCCGAAGTTGCCAGCAGGATTGGAGAAGTTTGACTTCAGTCCTGTTATCATGATGTCTTCGAATCTGCCCACAAACTGGGAGTTGTTACGGTGTTCCTTGTCCTGAATGACATGGTAGTCAAACAGTCCTATGCCTTCAACCTTCTCACCATTCTGCATGATGTATCTGCCAAACAGGTCAGCGGCGTTGCCGGTGACCAGCACGACAGTATTGTTTTCGATCAGTTTCCACAGTCTCATCTTATGAGGGCGTAACTGTTCGGCAACCATTTTCTGGTATTTTTCCGCCAAGGAACCAATGTATATCATGTCGACGTCATTTTTAACAAAATACGGTTCTTCATGGAGTGCACAGTAATGGAATTCTGCATCCTTGAAAGACTGTCTGAGATAAATGACGTTGGAGAAGTCTCCGTACTGATTGCAGACTTCCGGAAACAGTATCTCTATCTTCATTGTTCCCACCTCTCTTTCAGACGTTCGACCACCCGGGCGAATACGTCTTCGGTAAGCTTGATGTTTTCCATGTCACGGTAGATCATGATCTTCTTGATACCCTCAACATCGACTGCTTCAGCAGTTTCCATGTAGTATCTTACAGCCGTGATCTTCTCTTCCGGAATGCCGGCCATTAACAGACGCAGCTTGTGATCCAGATACATGTTGCCGCCTACTATGATGCGCTTGACGTTGGGGCGGTTGAGGAATTCATACTGGACATCATAGATCCAGGTGCTCATCTCCACTATTTCCGTCTGACCCGGAGCGAATTCTTCATCGGTTATGATGATGATCTCCTTGTCGCTGGTATCGAAGCTGTCGTTTTCGTACATCAGGCTGGCAGCCATGAAATTCTGGCTCTTGGCAGTGTACATGCAGAGTTCTATATCACCGACTTTTTCATACATGAAACGTGTCTTAGGCAGTTCGATCTGTCCTATGCCCCTGTATACTTCCTCGTAGCTCCAGCCGATAGTGCGGAAGTAAGCTACTAGAGAAACAGCATTGTATATATTGTGGAGGCCTTTATCCACGATAGGATACTGTCTCACCTGCCCGTCAGGTTCCCTCACGGACATTTCCCTGCTGTCGAAAGACATCACCAGATAGTCTTTTTCAGGAGCTTTCAGTCCGCAATGAGGACAGTAGAAACTGCCGATCTGACGCATGTTATGGTAATGATATTTCGGTCTTTTTCCGCATACCGGGCACACCGAGAATTCTTCGATCATGTATTCGGTTTTCGGGGCATGAATATCATCTACGCCATAGTAAATGTGCTTTTTATCAGGTCCGAAGAAGCAACTCATCGGGTCGTCGCCGTTAAGAATGAGCGTGGCTTTTGTACAGCCGTCAATGCCTTTTTCCACTCTTTCCTGAATGAAATCAGGTGTAGCATTACGGAACATCGAGTCTCTGCCGATGTTGGTGACAAGTATGTAGTCAGGGTCGATCTGCGGGAAGGTTTCAGAAGCAAACATCTCATCGGCTTCCATTACCATTACATCGACCTTCGTTCTGTTTAGAATGTCATTGGATTTTAAGAAAAGCCAGCTCTGCCCTGCCAGGTTATTGTGTCCCGTGCGGTTGGAGGCAACTTTTTCACCGTGGCCTTCATACATGCCGGCTATCATGTTTGTCATGCTGGTCTTGCCGTTGGTTCCGGTTACAACCGTCATTGTGCCAGGTTTGGAAGCATGCTTTATAAAATCAATGTCAAACCGTCTTGCCAGAGTGCCCGGGCGGTCGTTTTCCGCGTGCCCTCTCAGCTTATATGCAAAGGCAGCCGCTTTTCCTGCCCATAGGCCCAGCCAGAATTTAGCGTTCTTCATAAGCATTCACCACTTCCTTAAACTGCTGCCCGCGTACTTCAAAGTTCGGGAACTGATCCCATGAAGCACAGGCCGGAGACAGTAATACCACCTCTCCAGGCAGTGCATTTTCATGTGCGGCGTCCAGAGCTTCAAACATGTTGTCATACAGACGGACATCATCAAACAGCGGAATAAACTGTTCTTTTGTGACGCCGTAGGCATACATTGTCTTAACATTGCCGAGATACGGTTTCAGACCGTCAAATCCGGTCTTCTTGTCATAACCGCCTACCAGAATGTGGATCGGGCAGTTAAATGACTTGAGAGCCATTATCGTGGAATCAACGTTTGTGCCTTTGGAATCGTTGTAATATCTGACTCCGTTGATTTCTCTGACAAATTCGATGCGGTGTTCGACACCCATGAAGCTCTCACAATAGCTGCGTATGTCATTGACATCTACTCCCATCAGATATGCCATGCATGCTGCGACCATGGCATTCTGCACATTGTGCATGCCAGGCAGCTTGAATCTGGACAGATCAAAGAGTTCTACATCAAGATACATGACCTTGTTGTTTTCGACGCGCAGGTCGACATCCGTTCTTACAAGTGAGAAGTCTATGACTTTACATGGTATGTCCTGGCAGTATTCCATTACCAGCGGATCATCGACGTTACGCAGGAAATAATCGTTCTCATCCTGGTTTTTGTATACCAGAGTCTTGGAACGGTAATAGGCATCCACGGTGCCGAAGTAGTCCACATGGTCAACGGTAAGATTCATTATTACGGAGACCACAGGATGGAATTTCTTAATGCCCAGCAGCTGGAATGCGCCGCATTCAATGGCCAGCTGGAGTTTCTCGTCTTCATGCCCGTCGATCACCGAGCATACCGGAAGCCCGATGTTCCCACAGGCTTCATTATGTGGATTAAGAGTTTTCAGCATGCCGCCCAGCATTGTCGTGCAGGTCGTCTTGCCGTTGGTGCCGGTTATGGCGGCATATTCATGCTGAGGCTGCAGCTCTACCGCCACTTCCATTTCATTCAGCATTTCACAGCCCTTATCGGCAAAATACTTAACAAACGGGACACTGTATTTAATGCCCGGATTCTTCACTATCAGATCATATTCCTGTTCCTTGAGGAAATCAGGGTGACCATTGTCAAAAACCTTGATGCCCTCAGCCTCAAGGTCTGTCTTTTCATCTACTGTCTTGCTGTCTGTAAGCCAGACTTCATAGCCGTTTTTTCTCAGCAGACGGCCGGCTGCAATGCCGCTTCTGGCGGCTCCGATTATAAGTGCCCTTTTCATATCAGTACAGTGCTCCCATTACAAGTCCTAGTATTGCCAGTAAAGCTCCCCATGTCCAGAACATGTATACGATCTTCTGTTCCGGCATGCCGCCCAGTTCGAAATGATGGTGTATCGGAGACATGCGGAAAATGCGCTTTCCGTGAGTGATCTTGAAATATGTTACCTGAATCATGACGGACAGAACTTCAATTACGAATACGCCGCCGATCAGAACAAGAGCGATCTCTTCCTTGGTAACCATGGCTACGGCAGCCAGAAGTCCGCCCAGTGCCAGTGAGCCGGTATCGCCCATGAAGATCTTTGCAGGATGCATGTTATAACGCAGATATCCGACAAGAGAACCCATTACGGCACACAGGAAGATGGCTATCTCCATGTTATCGCTGCGGTAGCAGAAATAGACAAACGGTATCAGTGCCAAGAAGACAAGCCCTGCACACAGACCGTCAAGTCCGTCAGAAAGGTTTACGGCGTTGCTTTCGCCGGTAAACATGATGAATACCATTACAACATAGAACCAGCCAAGGTCGATCTGGATCCTTAAAAACGGCACTATGATCGAGCTGTTGGATACATTGCGGTAAACCAGATAGAATACGACTGCCAGGATTGACTGCATCAGGAATTTATAGGCAGGCTTCAGACCGAGATTGTTCTTTTTTACAACTATCAGGAAGTCATCAATAAAACCGATTATGCCGTACCCTATGAATGCCAGTATGACTATCAGCAGATTTATGTGTGTTATGGCCTTCGGCTCAATTATCAGAGTTGCAATGATGCTTGAGGCAATGAACACAAGACCTCCCATGGTAGGAGTGCCGCTTTTCTCCGCTATGTGTGACTGCGGTCCGTCAAGCCGTACAACCTGTCCGAACTTCAGTTTATGCAGAAAAGGTATCACATACGGATACGCTATAAGACACAGTACAAGTCCAAGCCCGAAAGCCAATGCCATACTTAACATAATAATGCCCCCTGTCTATTACGGTTAATTACTCTAATTTTACATATATCTCTGAGCCGACGCCAATGTTTTCTCCGACGTCAATGCTCTGCTCCGTTACATATCCGGAGCCATCAAGTGTGATTTCTATGCCTGTCAGTTCCCAGAACGCCGTCACTTCCTTGCGTGACCATCCCTTCATATCAGGCATGGTAATATTTTCCCTGTTCAGCAGCAGCATCACGTTCTGACCGGTGATGATGGTGCTTCCTTCCTGCGGATACTGGTCTATTACTGTAGGACCTGTTCCAATGAAGGTGATATTAGCCTGGCAGGCTCCCAGTTTTCTGTATACATAATCCAGACTGTGGTTGCGCAGATTCGGCATGGCATTTTCAAATATCTGCTTAGCCGGATTGTCCGGGTTGAGGTTTGTCGTACTCATGTTATACTGCTCGGCAATGGTCTGTTCCAGATCCTGTACAAACGGCTGGTTATGACCGTAGGAACTGTAGTCCTGGTAACATACATATACCAGGATCTTGGGATCGTCAGCAGGCATTGTAAGCACGATCGAGTGCACCCACTGACTGCTGTAGACACCGTTTTCAGCGACCTGAGCCGTACCTGTCTTACCGCCGACTGAAAGGTTCGGGTTGGCATATGAAGTTTCGGTCTGCTTCATAAGCGCCTGTACCAGCTTGGCGGTCTCAGCCTTGATAGGATGCCCGACTATCTCTGTTTCGCCCTGATATACCGTTTCACCCGTGTATCTGTTGACGATCTTGTCAACGATATACGGTTTTACCATATATCCGTCATTGCAGAAAGCAGTGTATCCCTGCATTACCTGCAGAGCCGTATAGCCGCAGGCCTGGCCGAATGTTGAAGGTCCGATGTCGTAAATATGCTCAAGGTTCTCGATGCCTTCTGCTTCGTTTTCAATACCGAAGACATTTACCGGCTTAAAGAAGTTGAACTTGTGAAGGTAATCCACATACACTTCCGTAGTGAGATACTGTTCCAGAATGGAAAGAGCTCCGGAGTTGATGGATAACCTGAATGCATCCCAGTAGTTTGATTCACCATACTGCCACTTGGCAAAGTTCCATATTGTACTGACATAATTTGGAGCGTTCGTTGATGCCACACGGCATATGTTGCCGTTACCGTCATCGCCCAGGTAGTAGGTGTTGCCGTTAAAGGTATTCTCCAGCTTGAAGTCCGGATTATAGTCAAGCCCGATGGCCCAGGTGAAAGTCTTCATAACTGAACCAGGTTCATAGGATACCATGCTGCAGTAGTCCAGATAACTTTCAACGTCAATGCTGTTCTGGTTGTATGTAGGATATGTGTCATAAGCCAGGATCCTTCCTGTCTTGGCTTCCATTACAATACCCCAGCCCAGAGAAGCGTTTGATCCGGATTTCAGCGACTTTTCAAGACAGTCCTGCAGTGAATCCTGAATACGCTTGTCCAGGGTCAGGTAAACATCATTGCCGTCTATGGCGCTGACATAGTCAGTCTGCTGACCGACAATGACATTGCCCGCCGTGTCACGATAATAAGACTGTTTGCCATCAGTACCTTTAAGGTACTCATTCAGACTGGCTTCTATTCCTGTCTGTCCTTCGATGGAATTATTGCCGCCGTCATCAGTACGCATGTATTTTCCGAAACCTACAAGATGACTTGAGAACGGCGAAAACGGGTAATATCTGGTGGTTACCCGTATGAACTCGATTCCGTTTAAGTTAAGAGCTTCGATCTCTTCTTTCTTTTCCTTCGACAGTGTACGTCCCTTTTCACCCAGATAGGTCATGAAGACGTCTCTGTTAAGCAGTGCCAGCAGTTCATCCTTATCTGCGCCCAGTACCTCTGCCAGCTTTTCGGCTGTCCCTTCCTTGTCGTCTACATAGTAAACGCCGCTTTTGTTGCCGGGACGTAAAGGTGAAACATAGGCAACGATGTCCCATGCTTCGGCATCGGTAGCCAGAAGATATCCGTTTCTGTCGTAGATGTTTCCTCTTGCTGCGCTTATTCTTTCATCCTCGACGTAGGAGATTCCGTTATAGTTACGCAGCTCAAGACCGCTGTAGGCATGAACTCCCTTAACATCTAGTAAAAGGACATTTATTAACAATAATGTCCCTAATATCAACGATACTGCTGTTATGCCGAGAATGGCTAAATTATTCTTTTTCATAAACTAGTCTTCAATGATGTAGATGTTGGAATTGTTTGGGCTCATGCTGTTTTCGCCCAATAATCCCATAACTCTATCATAGTCTCCCAGTTCCTTTATTTCAAGGTTGAGGTTCAGAACACTGACCTTGGTCTGAGCAATCTGGTCTTCCAGTTTTGCCTTGGCCATGCTGAGAGATACATTGTAAGACTTCAGAAAGATGCAGCTGACCAGATAGACAACAAATGTGGCAATGAAAGCGACGAATACTACGCCTGATAATCTTAACTGTTTTCTCTTTGCTGTTCTCATCTGTGTCATACTGTTCTACCTTCTTTCTATTGCCCGCAGCTTTGCACTGTGCGAGCGGTGGTTTTCATTTATTTCCTTTTCCGAAGCCTCAATGGGCTTTCTGTTTACCAACGTGTAGTCCGCCTGAGGTATTTCATCGGCCTTCAGCGGAATTCTCTTGTCGACCTTGGCAGGAGTTGAAGCATTCCTGAAGATCTCCTTTACGATCTGGTCTTCCAGAGAGTGGAAGCTTATTACTACCAGCCTTCCCTGCGGTTTCAGTAATTCAAGTGCTGACTGCAGTCCTTTTTCAAGGTTGGTCAGTTCGCCGTTAACTTCTATGCGGATGGCCTGGAAGGTCTGCTTGGCTGGATGTCCGGCCTTTTTCTTTACCTTTTCAGGCAGAGCTTCCTTAACTGCCTCAACGAGCTCTCCGGTGGTTTCCAGCGGCTTTACGGCCCGTTTCTGTTCGATCTTGCGTGCAATCTGTCTGGCAAACGGTTCTTCGCCGTAGCGGCTCAGAATGCGCCAGAGATCCTCATAGGGATATTCATTGACGACCTTGTAGGCATCCAGGCTCTGAGAGGCATCCATTCTCATGTCCAGCCTCGTATCGTAGCGGTAGGAAAAACCTCTTTCAGGATCATCGAACTGCGGAGAGGAAACTCCTATGTCCAGCAGGATCCCGTCAACTTTATCAATTCCATGTGATTCTAAAACCTCTTTCATGTCGGCAAAGTTCGCCTTTATCAGGGTGAACTGTGATCCGATTTCAAGAAGTTTGTTTCTGGATTCGTCAATTGCCTGCTGATCTATGTCAAAACTGTAGAGGTGCCCGGTATCAAGTCTGCGGAGGATCTCGCTGCTGTGTCCTGCTCTGCCGAGAGTCCCGTCGACATAAATGCCGTCAGGCTTCACGTTGAGAAGGTCAACTGCCTCCTGCAACATTACGCTGTAGTGCTGCATCAGAAGCTTTCGGAGATTCTTTCGATCTCTTCGTCTGTCAGAGTTTCGTCATAGGCATTCCAGACTTCCTCTGACCAGATCTCTATGTGGTCACCGGCACCGATGAATACTGCATTTTTAACCAGCTGTACCTTTTCCAGAAGGTTTGCCGGAATGAGGACTCTTCCCTGTCCGTCAAACTGTGTGATTACTGCTGATTTGGTAAGTACCCTGATCATGTCTCGGGTGCTTCTCTTATTGTCTGGTGTGTTGATGATGGGGCTGTATTTTTCCTGCCATGTTTTTTCAGGGTATATGGCAAGACATCCGTCAGTGTAGTAACGGTTTATAACAACGCTGTCCCCCAGTTCACCACGGAACTTTGCTGGAACAGCTATACGTCCTTTGTTATCAAGTTTGTTTCTGTACTCGCCTAAAAACACCGTACTTTCCCCACTTTCCTACACTTTTCCCATCTATTCACCACTATTGTATAAAATAAGCCATAAAATGTAAATAAAAAAAGCGCTTTTTTTTGCACTTTTTTTGAGGAAAAATACCACTGCGAAACACAGTACATAAATGGCGGCAGAAGACCTGCCAAAATAGCTCCAGGCAAGAAAAAAAGGCCCTCTTCCGAGAGCCCTTGCACTTATTATATAGGGTTCTATCTTTCCGGATCCGGACCGATCTGCGCCAGCTTTCTGCCGGCTTCAGTATCCTCAAACTTGTGGAAATTAGCCTTGAAACGGGCAGCCAGCTTAACGGCTTTTTCATTCCACTCTTCAGGGGTTCCGTAGGTATCGCGAGGGTCAAGAATGCCGCTGTTTACACCTGGCAGTTCTGTAGGTACAGCCAGGTCAAAATACGGGATTTTCCTGAGTGAAGCCTTGCTGATGTCGCCTGATAAAATGGCGTCGATGATTCCTCTGGTATCCTTGATGGAAATACGCTTGCCGCTGCCGTTCCAGCCGGTATTTACAAGGTAGGCCTTTGCGCCTGACATTTCCATTTTTCTTACCAGTTCATATGCGTACTTTGTCGGATGCAGTTCCAGGAAGGCCTGTCCGAAGCAGGCACTGAAAGTAGGCAGCGGTTCCGTGATTCCTCTTTCCGTTCCGGCCAGTTTTGATGTATAGCCGCTGAGGAAGAAGTACTGTGTCTGTTCAGGAGTAAGCACTGATACAGGAGGCAGAACACCGTAAGCGTCAGCTGAAAGGAAGATGACGCTGCGGGCAGCCGGACCGTGTGATATCGGCTTTACGATCTTTTCAATGTGATCGATCGGATATGATACACGGGTATTCTCCGTCACGCTCTTGTCCGCAAAGTCGATCTTGCCATTTTCATCTACCGTAACGTTTTCCAGCAGAGCATCACGTCTGATGGCATTGTAGATATCCGGCTCGCTGTCCTTGTCCAGATTGATTACCTTGGCGTAGCAGCCGCCCTCAAAGTTGAACACTCCGTTATCATCCCAGCCGTGTTCGTCATCACCTATCAGAAGTCTCTTTGGATCAGTTGAAAGAGTAGTCTTGCCGGTACCTGACAGACCGAAGAAGATGGCTGTGTTTTCACCATTCATGTCCGTGTTGGCTGAGCAGTGCATCGCCGCAATGCCCTTTAACGGCAGATAGTAATTCATCATTGAGAACATGCCTTTCTTCATTTCACCGCCGTACCAGGTGTTGAGAATGACCTGCTCACGGCTGGTGATGTTGAAGACGACTGCAGTCTCAGAGTTGAGACCAAGCTCCTTGT
>JAEEGL013748271.1_pt1 | contig 21929 bp, 11 predicted proteins | sample 9134231 | NCBI WGS metagenome assembly JAEEGL01 (sample SAMN16246548, study PRJNA631951) | gut metagenome | biome: gut microbiome; feature: rumen; material: fiber-attached | host: Bos | place: Iran: Karaj | collected 2018-10 | reverse complement strand
TCGCGGCAAAGGTTGCGGAAAGCTTTTGCTCGACGAAATCAAAAAAGACAAATCGATTCTGCAATGTCGGGTCTACGTCAAAAATGAAAGAGCCGTAAGGTTTTATCAACGCGAAAAGATGATCGTTGTCGGAGAAACCGCAGATCGGGAAAACCACGACGAACCGGAATACGTCATGGAATGGCGAAGAGAAAACACGTAAAAAGCGCGGCTCGCCAAAACGACAAGTCGCGCTCAATGTTAACAACCCGAAGAAACGCATAGCGGTCGTCTGGACGAGCGACCAAGGGAGTCCGTCTAGGACTCAATCCGTTTTCATACGCCAGCGGAGGTATTCTTCCATAAAGGGCTGAACGCCGCCGTCGAGAACTTCGTGGAAACTGCCGACCGAATATCCGGTGCGGGAATCCTTGACGCGTTGTTCCGGATGGAGGAAGTAGTTGCGAATCTGCGAGCCGAATCCGACTTTCGAGAGGTTCTTGTATTTCTCGGACATCTGCTGCTCTCGTTTTTCCTCTTCGCGTTGCAACAGCCGCGCGCGCAACATCTTCCACGCGGTCGCGCGGTTCTTGTGCTGACTGCGTTCGTTCTGGCACTGAACGACCGTGTTGGTCGGAATGTGCGTCAGGCGAATCGCGCTCGACGTCTTATTGACGTGCTGACCGCCCGCCCCGCTCGACCGGAAGACGTCTTCGCGAACGTCCTCGGGATTAATGTCGACGTCGATCGAATCGTCGACGTCCGGATTGACGTCGACGGCGGCAAAACTCGTCTGGCGCTTGCCTTCCGAATTGAACGGGCTGATACGCACAAGTCGGTGCGTGCCGATCTCGCTCTTGAGATACCCGTAAGCCATCGGACCGCGCACCATAATCGACGCGCTGTTGATGCCGGCCTCTTCGTTGTCCTGTCGGTCGAGAATCTCGACGGTATAACCGCGAGACTGCGCCCAGTTGATATACATGCGCAGGAGCATTTCCGCCCAGTCGTTGGCGTCGGTTCCGCCGTCGCGCGCGTTAATGGTGAGAATCGCGTCGTTCGGATCGAACGGACCGTTCAGAAGCGCGGCCGTTTGAAGCTCTTCGAGCGTCTTTTCGACTTCCGCAAGTTTGGAAGGAATTTCCGCAGCCGTTTCTTCGTCCTCTTTGCCAAGTTCGAAGAAGACGTCCAGCTCGTCGAGTTCGCTCAAAATCTCGTCCATCGGCTTGACCAAAGCCTTGAGCGCTTTGACGCGCGCGACGACCGCCTGAGACTTCTCCTGATCGTCCCAGAAGCCGGGCGCGGTCATCTGCTTGTCGATCTCGGCGATCTCTTCTTTTTTGGCGTCGTAATCCAACGACGCTTTGAGCTGTTCAAGCCCGTTGCGTATCTGTTCGGCTCGGTCGATCTGTTCGTGTTCTACCGGCATGGATAATCCTTCTTCGTTACGTGAAACTCTATTCCGACCCGGCGCGACAAAACCGCGTTCCGGGCAAAAATCGGTCCGATCATTCTATCATAAGAACGCTTTTTTACAAGTAACAGGAAGATTTTTCACCGTGGACGCAAACGAACGAATTCGACAAAGCGACGCGTCGCGTCGTCATTTGACGGCGGTAATATAGATCAACTTCGACTGACGCGGCGATTCGGCGCGAATCGTAAATCCGTCTTTGATCTCTTCGCCCCGAACCGTAACGACCTCGCCCGTGTCGACGTCCTCGATTTTGTACGTCTTTTCCGGGTCGATCGGCTCAAGCGCGACGGTCAGCGCGGCGACGGGGCTTTTCGCGCGGCGGAACGCGACGACCAGACCCGATTCCATGTCGGGCCGCCACATCATGTACGCCAGCCACGCGTCTTCCGACCAGTTCCCTTGCGTGAACGGATAGAAATCGCCGTAGAAATACGGTCGCGCGCGTTTTGCTTCGGCGACGCGATCTTTAACCCACGCGACCGTTTCCGGAGACGCTTTCGTCTGACCGAACTCGTCCGACGACAGCACCGCGCCGCTCGACAGCGCGCTGCGGCACTGATAATCGTCGATTTTCGTAACGAACGGCGACGTCGAGTTCGCGGGAATCCAATGCGCGATTCCAAACGTGTGCGACTGCGTTACTTCGGTCGTCAAATACGGGAAGCAGTTGTAGTCGCTTCGCCAAAGGACGACGCTGCGTTTGAGCGTTTCGAGTTCCAGGCGCCGGCCGCCGCTCGCGCAGTTGTCGATCATCAGATCGGGGATGCGCGCGCGAAGATCGTCCCAGAATTGATACAGCCCTTCGACGAACCGCATTTCCGTCATGCCGACGCGATCTTCGGCGTCATGAGCGTTCCAATACGGATTCGGAACCATATTAAAATCTTCGCGATACCACGAGATATTGTTCTCTTCAAGAATATCCCCGATCGTTTTGGTCAGCCATTCGCGCGCTTCAGGATCGCCAAGATTGAGCAACAGGGACTCGCCCGCGCCCGCCTGACTCGCGTCGCCGCCGCCCGAGCGCAAATACCATTCGGGATGTTCGACCGTCGCCGGAACGCCCTTGACGGCGCGTTCGGTCTCAAACCAGAGCAGGAACTTCATATTCGCCTTCGTCAACGCGTCGGCGATCGGCTTGAGCGCGTTGGGATGACGCGTCGGATTGACGCGCCAGTCGCCGACCGTCGAGCCCCAGTCGCCATGGAAGACGTCCGGACAAGGCTCGGTCCCCTGTCCGTACCAGCCCGCGTCGATCCAGTAGCAGTCGTAATCGAAATTCATGTCGACGACTTCCTTAATTGCGCGAAGATGCTCGTCGGTCGGCGTTCCGCCCCACGAATTGCGGCAAATCGGCGCGATCGCGGGCTTGCCGTTTTCCTGAGGGTGATTATGCGCCAACATGAAACGTCGGAACATGTTCTGCGCGTGTCCGACCTCGCCCTGCCAGTACATGAGCATGACGAGCGGCGAGCGAATCGTTTCGCCCGGATAGAGAACCGCGTCAAGGCGTTCTTGTCCGGCGGTTATGTCCGTGTCTCCGTCTCCATGATGATTGAACTCGGCGAACCACCCGCCGTTCCAGCCGAGCGCGACAATCAGTCCGTCGGGCCCGGTCCTGTAGTTGAAGAACGGAAGCCACGTCGCGCTCGGACGGTCGTCCGAATCGAAAAGCGACGAATTCAACGCTTTACGAAACGCCGAGTTGCTTGCGGAGTCCATGCGCACGTCGCGATTGTGAACCCACATCGACTTGCGCATGTCTTCCCCGACGAACATGAAGTCGTCGTTGCGGCTGTCCGAACCTTGCGTCCGATAGAGAATCGGCAACGTCGTATCGGCGCGGTTCCAGCGGAAATCGAGCGCTTTGAAGTCGTGAACGCGAGCGGAGTTCTCGGTTCCCTCGTTGCGCAAGCGAACGGTATATTGGAACCCCGGATAATTCTGATAGTCTTCGAGCGTCGCCTCGCATACGATCGACGTCTGGTCGTCGCGCCACGTCAACGTCGAGCGGCGAACGCCGTCTTTCCATTCGCCCAGCGCGATTTCCGCCGCGTCGGTTTTCAGCCAGTCGCGACTCGAACGATCCCCGCACATAAACGAAAAAGGAACGTCCGCCGTATAGCGCGCCGCGTCCGCCTCGCCATGCTCGAGCAAAAACGCTTTCCAACCGTTCATTAACGCGAACTCCGACTCCGTCGGCGTTCCGTCGTAAGAACCGATCGGGTCTTGCGAATACGCGACGGCTCCAAACGCCATAAGCGCCGCCATAACAATCGATAAGAACTTTGCCATTGAAAACGTTCCTCCAAAAAGCTGTTTCAACAATGCGGGGCCAACAACCCGTCGATTAACGCTATTTTACAAAAACGACAACCGGAATCAAGAAAAGAAACGACGCGACCGTCTTCTCCTTTGGAAAAGACGCCGCGTCGCATAATCTAACGTTTCCAAGAAAAAGGTTTATTTCACGACTTCATATTCGATCACATAAGCCGATTTCTTCTCTTCGAGCATTAGTCGATACGATTTCAATTCTTTTCCGGAAATCTCAAACGTTTTGTCGCGCTCGTATCCCGACTTGACGGAAACGCGATAAGTCTTGTCCGGGTCGATCGCGCGAAGATCGAATTCGATTCCCAGATACGGCGACTCTTCCTGACGGAAAATGTAGACGAGACCGGCGTTTAAATCGCTTCGATTCAGCTGCCACGCGACGATGTTGCCCTTGCCGTACGCGGCGGGAGAAAGAGGATAGAAGTCCCCGTACCAGAATTTCTGATACGCTTTCGCCTCGTCGACCGACGCTTTCGCCTGAACAGGATCGTAATCTTCGTCGAGGAAATTGTACTGCATAATAGCGCCGGCGTTCGCCGCGCTGCGGAACGTGTACGGGGAAGAATCCCACGAAGAACACGAGTACAGCGGCAGGTACTGCGCCAGGCCGAGCGTCGCCGTCTGATCCCATTCGGGGTGGCCGGGCCAGCAACACGTGTCGGAACGCCAAAGCGGAACGGAAATCGAGATCGTTTCCAAATCAATGCGGCGACCGCCGGACGCGCAGTTGTCGATCCAGAGGCCGGGGTTCTCGGACAGGAATCGATTCCACATTTCGTAATGTCCTTCGACGTAACGAATTTCGGTCATTCCCTGTCGATTCGGCTCGTCGGCGTCGCGCCAGTACGGAAGCGGATCGAGATTAAAGTCGTTGCGATAGACGCCAAGTTTGAATTTTTTGATCAAGCCCAGCAAATGATTCGTCAGAAACTCGCGCGCTTCCGGATCGTTGAGTTTATACAAACCGCCCTTCTCTCCCCCGAAGACGTATTCCGGACGCTCGTTAGCGATATCGGAGTCGGCGGCGACGCGTTCCGGCTCGAACCAGAGAATGAAGCGAAGCCCCAACTGCTCGAGCGCGTCGCCGAGTTCTTCCACGCCGTTCGGGAAGAATTCCGGGGCCGAACGCCAGTTCCCCACGCCGTTCGGGAACCCGAGGGGGAACCACGCCGCGTCGAACCAGTACGCGGAGCCGCCGATTTCTTTAAGTTTCTTCGCGGACTCGATTTGAGCGGAACACATTTCCCAGCCCGGTCGTTTGCGATAATAACGGTCGAAACATTGCGCGATCTGTTCCATCTTCACGGGCGCGCCGTCGACCTTTGGCGCGTATTCGAACATCAACAACCGTCGGAAAAGAACTTGCGCCGAGATTCGATCGGAACGCCACGGCATGATCAGAATTCGCGGCGAGCGAATTTCTTCGTTCGGATAGAGAATCGTCGCAATCTTTTCCATACCGGCGGTTACGTTCGTTTGAGAAACCGCGGAATCCACGTTTTCAAAAGAAGCGCGCCATTGCCCGGACCAACCGATCGCGAAAAACACGCCCTCCGACTGTTCGGAATCGAGGTATTGTTTGGACGTTAAATTCCAGAACGGGAACGTTCCGTTCGAAGGCCGCCCCCCTGCGGGCGCAAATTCGCGCGTTTGACCCGGCGCGATCGCTTCGACGATCGGGAACCACGATTTCTCGTTGCAGAAGTCGCCGTTGAGCGTGTGAAGCGCAAGATCCTTATGTTCAAAACCGTAATCGAACGCGGCGTCGAGAACCAGAACGTCTTCGATAAGCCCCGAATTTTCAGAACCTTCGTTTTTGAAGTTCAAGACCCAGTCGGCGGCGGCGAATTTCTCAAATCGACGAACCGTCGCGGAAACGGTCAATTTCGTCTCCGGGTCCGTCCACGAGTAGACGTCGCGTTCCGCGTCGATCTTCTTCGCGCTAAACGTCCAGGAATCAAGGAATTCTCGCGACGACTTGCCGTTGTATTTAAACGAGAACGGAACGTCCGTATGGAATCGGGAAATCAGGCACGTATCGACGATATCGTAGACTTTTCCGTCGGCGGTCGTCGCGGTCGGTTCGAGCCAGTTCGCCTGATCGCAGGACGGTCCGTCGTCGCCGACGTCGACAAGCAACGTAAATTCGGAAACGGCGGGCTCAAATTTAACGTTAACGTCGATCGCCGGCTCGCCTTTCTTAACGACGTCGCTTTGATAAACGATTTTCCCGCCGACTTCTACGGCGCAACGAACCGAACCGGCGGCAAGATTCTTGTTAATCCCGAGTTTCGCCGCAAAAGAGACGACAGGTTCCGGGAAAATCAATCGAAGCCGACTCTGTCCGTGCGTTCCGAGCCCTTTGGCAAACTCGCCGCCCTGAATATTGAACGCCTCGCCAATGCACGTTTCGTTAATGCGCAAACGACTGTAATCCTGACGTTCGACGACGATCGCGACGGTCCCGTCCGAAGCCTTCGGAGAAACGTCCTGACGGCCAAACGCCGCGTCGACCCACGCGCGAACCATGTCGATCGTCGCGGCGGACGGCGAAATCTCGTCTTGAACGAGGACGGGCTTCCATTGAGCGTAATCTGAATTGTTCGGGTCAAAAGGAGAATCTCCCCCGACCGCGACGCCCGCTCCCAGAAGAAGGCAGAGCGTCAACGCAAAACCAAACGTTTGTTTCATCGGTTCTTTCCTTGTTGTTACGAAACGCCGCGCTCCGCTTGAAAAGCAAAGCGAACTAATTGACATGTTAAAAGAGAGTATAGTTCAAGTAAAAGCCAAAGTCAAACGGCGAGAACGCTCCGTCAGGTTTTCAACGTCTAAATTACTTGCCAGAAAAAAGTCAAGCGTCGGCGAACGCGCGTCGACGCTTGACTTTAAAGAACTTAGAAAGCGTTCAAGCACAAATAGAAAGCGGTCGGTCAGTCTTCGATAATAAGCCGAATACCGACGTTATGAACTTTTTGCCAAGGCAAATATCCCTGACGAAACGCGCTTCCGGCAATCTTCGGGCGGTCCGCCCACGAAGCGCCTCGAGCTACTTTGCGCTCCCTGGGATCGAGGTCGTTGCGTCCGTCGGCGTCGTTATAAGGATACGCTTTGTAGTCGGAACGCGTCCATTCGGCGACGTTTCCGATCATGTCGTAAAGCCCCCACGCGTTCGGAAGGTTCTGCGCGACGTAATCGACGGTAAACCAATGGTCGACAAAACGCGCGTCGCGAAGGGGATAGACGCCTTCGGGATACTCGCGCCGAATGTGAATCGTGGCCCCCGCCTCCCAGTCGGTGCGAAGCCGACGACGGTCGGCGTCGGCAAGGTTCGCGTATTTCGAGAAATCGACGTCCCAGGTTCCGTAGTAGAACTGGTCCGCGCTTCCGGCCCGAGCCGCCCATTCCCATTGGGCTTCGGTCAGCAAGGCGGCTTTAACGCCCTTTTCCTGGTTGAGCCATTCGACAAAACGCCGCGCTTCGTTCCAGCTTACGCGCGCGACCGGCTGTCGCGGATGATTTGCGATATAACCGGGCACGATATGGTCGAAGTCGTACTCTTCAATATAGCGCGTGTCGTGTTCCGGGTCGAAAACGGCGTACTGTTCGTTGGTTATTTCCGTCTTGCTCATCCAGAACGGCTTGTCGATCGTAATTTCGGCGCGAGGATATTCGTCGTCGCAGCCGGCAAGGCTCCCCATGACGAACTTGCCCGCGGGTATGCGAACAAATTCGATCGCGACGTCGTCGGAGAGCCTGACCGTCGCCGTCGCGGCGCCGACGGCAAGCGCCCGCTTTTGCATCTCTTGCGCCGTCTTCGCGTCAAACGCCCAGTCGTTTCCTAGATCGTCGGTCGGCTTTTCGTATTGTTCCGGCCGGACGAACTCGGGCGCTTCTCTTTCACGCATTTCCAGCAGAAGCCGGTCGTATTCGCTCTCTATGTCGACGGCGGCGGAATCGGCGTACAGGTCGGAAAGTTCCAGACGACGTTTCGCCTCCGGATCGTTCCCCCATTTGCCGCGCCACGGCGTGTTGAAGTCGATCCAATTGACGATCAGACGCTTCGCTTCGTCGTCGAGTTTGACGTTGTAGTGCCCTTTTTCAAACATTTGAATCAACTCGCTCGTCGAGGCGTGGTACTCGTACGGAGGCAGGACGTCGATATCGGACTCGGGGCCGGGCCGACGCGTGAACGGATGTATATTGTCGTAAGCGCTTTGCGCGTCGGCGAAAGACGGGCGATCGGGCTTAGAGCCGTCGTGACACCCTATGCAATATTTCTTAACGACGCGATGATACAGGTCGAGTTCAAACGTCATCGAACGCGGCGGGCCGAGATAGTCCTGGATTTCGCTTGGTTCGCGACGCGACGCCATTTTCAAAACCGATTGCGTCGCGTCAAGTTGCGATTCGTGGCATCCGTTGCAACTGACGTTTTCGCCGGGCATGCCGACAAACCAGCTGCGGAAGACTTGCACCGCCGCGCCGTTTTTGTCGACCGGAAGGAGCGCGACGGGCGTGTTCGCCGGAATCTTAAAGAAGGCGGAGCCGTCCTCTTCGACCGGGACGTAACCGAGCAAACGCTTGATATCCCAACTGCTTCGAATTCCGACCGACTTATATCCGCCGGTGTTCAAATAGGCGAAATGATACGCGAATACCTTCAAACCGACAATTTCGCCCTGCGGAACGTTTTCCGTTCCTAACCCGTTGTAGACGTCGGTGATAAAAACGGTCGCTTCTTTGGAGTTTTCGTCGACGCGGTTGGGCAGGACGGGGGGCAGCTCTCTCTCGACGAGCGGAATCGGACAAAAATAACCCTGGCCCGGAATTTCGGCGATCAGCGTCATGTTGTCGAACGTGTCGACGAGATAAAGTCCGTACGTTCCCGGTTTTTCGTCAAGTTCGCAATTGACGAGAACGTAGTTTTCGCAAAGCGGATAGGGAAAGACGAAATTGTAGCGCAATCCCGTCGACTGCATGTCGAGAACGTTCCCGACGACGTCGCGTCCGTAGCCGGGAATTTCGGCGACAAATCCGGTTTCTTCCGCGGGAAGAACGTCCGGATGACAGTCGTATTGCGTGTTTTCAGGCCCCCATTCGAGACTTGTCGGATGGAAACGGAACGGATATTTGCGCGCGATCGTCGGGTCGATAATAAGCAGCCGCCCGGTGTTGCCGCGCCCGTGGTGCCCGGATCCGATCCCGACGATTTTGGAAGAATCGGGAAATTCTCGCGCGTGTTTAAACGCCGTTGGAAACCAGGATCCGGAGCCGTAAAGTTCCGCCTGATTGGTTCCGTCCGGGTTCATATGGAACAGGATGCGGCTGAAATAGTGCGGAATATCGGAGTATTCCCAACGCAAATACATGATCCGCCCGTTTTTCAGCGGCGTGGGATGCCAATCGGAATCTTGTTCGAAAGTCAGCTGACGCACTTTCTTCGTTTCCGGATCGATCGAATAGACGTTCGCCATCGGGGCGCCGCCGTCAATGCACGGCAGTCCCTGTTTGCTCGCGTCCGAGCACGCGATCACTTTGCCTTCGGGCGTATAGCACGAATCGAAGAAGTCGACGTCCGGCTGATCGGTCGGCGAAAGGGTCTTAAGCCCGGCGCCGTCGACGTCGATTTCAAAGACCGCCCAGCGTTTATTGTCCTCGGAAACGCTTGAAAACATGGCGCGTTTGCCGTCCCAATGGAGTTCCGGCTCCAGAATCGGACGACCGTTTTCCGGTTTGTAAATCGTTCTAAACTCAGGATTATCAGAACGAAGATCGGAAAGAACGCCAAGTTCGGCGTCCCAGCCTTCTTTGGGAACCGAATCGATCGTCAGCCAGTTATTGTCGACGCCCGGCAAACGAGACGACTTAATGACAAGGAGTTCCAGATCGTCGAGTTCCGGAAGCGCGAGGAGCGCCTTGCGGCGAAATTGCGCGAATTTTACCAGCCAGGCGCCGTCTTTCGGCTCTTCTTTTTCGAGCGCGTCGAGTTCCTCAAGATACGCTTCCCCGTCGGCGTAGTCGTCGCCAAACTGCGCGATCATGTCGTTTATGGCGCGGCGAACCGACTCGATTGTGTTCACGGGCCGATCGTTGTCGTTGCCGGGAAATTCACGCGCTTGCGTCGGCGTCGCGAAAAGCGCCAATAAGGCGACCGACAGGGCGAAGAGCAAAAGACGTTTCATAAGACGGTTCCTTAGCGTAACGTTGGAAACAGGGAACAAGGGGTTTGGACGTCGCCTTAATCAACGAGCCCGCTTCCTGCGGGAAGCGGCTCGACAAACGACGCGACGCGCAAGCGCATATCCGCGCCGCTCGCCGTAGCGAGCGGGTTCGCCGCGGTCGGCTACGATAGAACCCGAAACTACAGATTCGAGTCGTCAGTCGCCGCAGCCGGGGGCGCCATATATTGGAACAACTCGATCGGCCATCCTTCAAAGCGTTCCATTCCTTTGGGCGTTTCGTGCGTAAATTGCGTGTAAGCGCGATTTACGCCTTTGAGCGTATATTGAGGCGGATTCGGCTTTTCGTCGCTGAAAATCTTGCACCCCATCATATCGCAGTCTTCCAGATCGATCAAGTATCTCGAGCCGTCGTTGGGCGAGCGAATCACGCCCGACATTTGCGGCTGACCGGCCGGCTGCGTGAAATTATTGACGATCATGCGGCACTTTCGCGCGGCGACGTGCGTCGAACCGTCGTATTCGGAGACGTTGTTCTCAATCGCGTTGTCGGGCGATACGAGCGTGCAGTCGTCAAGATAGAATTCCGGAACGGGCGAAAGCGACGGTCGACACGAGCGCAGAAACGCCGCGCCCGCGTCCCCCCAACGATCGAGCGACGCCGCCCAGACGCGTCGAAAAACGATCGGCTCGCCGTCGCGCGTGTTCGGACTCGCGGGATCGAACGCGCCGAAAGCGACGCCCATGCCAAACGCGCGTCCGATACTCACGCAGTCTTCGACCAACACGGTAAACGGCTTTGTTTCTTTGAGACAGTCCCAGAAGAGCCCCGCGTCTCCGCCGGTCGCGTAGACGCGCCGAACAATCCAACGATCCCACGCGAGACTCGAGATCGTTTCTCCAGTATGTTCCTCCGACCAGCCGTGCTCGTACGCGCGAATCGAGCTGAACCAGTCGTACGACTTGAACCCTTTTTCCGGATCGCTCGAATCGAGATAAACCCAGCCGGTCGCGCCGCTTCCGTAAGAGCCGTCAAAATCGCCGACCAGCTCGTTGTACGCGTCTTTCTTTCCGCTGCGGCCCGGAAGAAGATTCGGCTCAAAATATCGGTCGGGCCGAACGACAATTCGAACGCCCCCTTCGGCGTCGGGAACGGAGTCCAGGGCCTTTTGAACCGAACGGTAGGCCGTCGCCCACGTCTTGCCGTCGACGTCGTTCCCAAGCTTGGAGACGTAGACGTTTACGCGCGCGTTGGGGTCGCCCGTGTGGAGATTCTCGCCAAACGGAACCTGTTTTGGCGCTTCGAACGCTTTTTCCCAAAACTCTCTTTCGGAACCGCCAAAAAACGCGCGGCGCACTTCGCACCAGTCGGCTTGATTTCCCACAGCGTAAAAGAGTTGCGTCTTGCCGTCGTATTCAAAAAGATCGACGTCGGAATTGTTGATTCCCTCCCCTTCGGAAGCGGCGAGAATCGGATTGCGCGGCGATTCTTCCCAATCGATCAAATCTTTTGAGCGAATCGCGGCGGATTCGTAACCGCCCGCGGCCGCGACGCGAAGGTAAATTACGTAATAATAATCGCCGCAACGTCTTATTACCGGACACGCGCTGTACGTCGCTCCGTCGAGACCGGCGTAATATACGTCCGGAACTTTTTCCCAATGTTCCAGATCGTTCGATCGGGCGAATTTAAAACAAAACGAAACGGGCTTGTTCGACTCGTAGGCCATCAGGTAGCCGTCTCCGTCGCGGCATACGGACGTGTTGAGCAAATTCTCGTTATCCGCCTGAATCGCGGGCGTTTCCGTCCACGTCTTCAGGTCGCGCGTCTTAAAATGGACGACGTCGCGAAACCATTTTTCCCCTTCCGGCTGACGCGCGGCGAAAACGTGCAACACGTCTCCGTCTTCGCGCGTTTCCACGAAAGCGCAGGAAAGCGAACACCCGACGCCGAACTCGGAAAGCGTCTTGCCGTCCGAAAGATCGACGACGCGAAGATTTAAATCGGACGGCGAGTGCGACGATCCGCCGCGACGAACCGCTCCGACGAGAATCGGCGCGTCCTGCCAGACAACGGGCGTAACTTCCATGATCGACTCTTCGCGCGACAAAACCGAAACGCCCTCCTTTTGAAGCAGAGGCTCCGAAGCCAGCCCGGAAAAAAACGCCGTCAGGCATAGAGCGCACGCTAAAACAATCTTCTTCATCGTCGTCTTCTCTTTTCTTGTAAAACGCTTAATCGTAAAAGTAATATTAGGAAAGAACTTAGCGCTTAAATCAACGCTCGCATTCAGGGGGCGCCATATATTGGAACAACTCGACGGGCCAACCTTCGAAACGTTCCATTCCTTCCGGAACGTCGTGCGTAAACTGAACGTAGGCGCGATTTCTTCCTTTAAGCGTATATTGAGGCGGGTTCTCTTTTTCGTCGCTGAAAATCTTGCACCCCATCATATCGCAGTCTTCAAGGTCGATCAAATATTTCGAGCCGTCGTTAGGCGTTCGAATAACGCCCGACATTTGCGGCTGTCCGGCCGGCTGCGTGAAGTTGTTGACGATCATTCGACACTTTCTCGCGGCGACGTGCGTCGATCCGTCGTATTCGGAGACGTTGTTCTCAATCGCGTTGTCCGGGGAAACGAGCGTGCAGTCGTCAAGATAGAACTCGGGAACAGGAGAAAGCGTCGGACGATACGAGCGGAAAAACGCCGCGCCGGCGTCTCCCCAACGATCGAGCGACGCCGCCCAGACGCGTCGGAAAACGATCGGTTCGTCGTCGCGCGTATTAGGGTTTTTCGGATCATACGCTCCAAAAATGGCGCCGATTCCAAACGCGCGTCCAATGCTTACGCAATCTTCGACCAACACGGAAAAAGGTTTCGTTTCCTGTAAAAGATCCCAGCACAACCCGCCGTCGCCGCCCGTCGCGTAGACGCGTCGGATAATCCAGCGATCCCAAAGAATACTCGAGATCGTTTCGTCGGTGTGTTCCGGCGACCACCCCTGCAAATAAGCGCGAAGGTTTCCGTGCCAGTCGTACGACTTGAACCCTTTTTCCGGATCGCTCGCGTCAAGATACACCCAGCCTTTCGCGCCGCTTCCGTATTGGCCGTCGTAATCGCCGACCAGCTCGTTGTACGCGTCTTTCTTTCCGCTGCGACTCGGAAGAAGATTCGCCTCGAAATACCGGTCGGGACGAACGACAATTCGAACGCCGCCGTCTGCGTCGGGAACGGCGTCCAACGCCTTTTGAATCGAACGGTACGCCGTCGCCCACGTCTTGCCGTCGACGTCGTTCCCAAGCTTGGAGACGTAAACGTTCACGCGCGCGGCGGGATCGCCCGTATGGAGATTTTCGCCAAAAGCGACTTCGTCGCCGGGGGTCGCGGATTCCGCCGCCGTTCCGAAAAAAAACGCCGTGAGGCATAGAGCGCACGCTAAAAATATCTTCTTCATCGATTCTCTTTTCTGATAGGCGCTGAAGCGCGAAGCCGGGGACTTAATTCGACGAAAGTCGTCAAAAAATAAAACAAAACTATTCGTACTTGACCTCAAATTTAGCGTCTTTTTTTGAAATCTCGACCTTAAGTTTGTCGCTTCCCGTAAAGCCGTATTTTGCAAACAGTTCCTTGAATTCGTCAGGTACAGGGTTGACCTCGGGGGGATCGTTCCAGTAAACGACGATTTGGTTTTCGCCGGGTTTAACGCCCTTTTGGCTGGCGGTGTGAACAGCTTCGAACGTTCCGTCGGTATTAATTTTCGCCATACTTGGACGCGAGCCGTCGGTCGGTTCAAATTGAATGTGAAAACGATCGTCGAGGGGTTTGCCCTGGTACGTCGCGGTTCCGGAAATAGGAACCAGCGCGTAAGGGGCTCTTGGCTTGCAGCCGCAAACAAGCGTCAGCGCGACTGCGCCCGTCGACACGAGAAAAACACGCCTATCCATAATATATTCTCCGACAAGGGTAAAGTCAATAAAACAACGTCAGTCCGACGCGTTTGCGACACGCGCCGAACTGACGAAAAAACTTGCGAGGCAAACGTCGTTAGAACATAGCAGGTCCGCCGCCGCCTTTGGATCCGCCGAGCCCCGGTTGGAAATTGGCGCTCGCACGCGTAAACGTCGCCCAATAGACGTTCAGGTCGACCGTTTCGGTAACGAAGTGAACAGACCCGTCCGCCAGACACGCGTTAAATCCTCCGGGATGGAAACTATGCGGAGTTCGCGAGTCCGACTGATTGTACGCCATGTCGTTGGGCGAAATGTTCTTAACGCCGCAATGTGTGTAGATCGCGTAACCTTCCGACCAGTGTCCGACACAGATGAACGGATTGGTGGAATAGCTGAATTTCACAGAATTTGGCAACGAAACGCTGGATTCTTCCATCACCATGAACGTGTGCGACGTTCCGTCGGTAATCGACGCAAGGTCACAACGACTGTTGCACCAAAACAGACCGCAATAAGGACCGCGGGTGCATTCGGGTTCGGCGATACTAACTCCTGTGTTGTCGGACGTCGTACGTTCAGGAAGCTCGGAACCTCCGTTGACGGCGTAGTCTTTTTGAGACCCAAGAGGCGCTACGCTTGCGGGCGTGCTGGGGCAACGGAACGTTTCGGGAGCGTGAGAACCAGCTTCTTTATTGACCTCGTCGCCGCACGTCGGATTGGCGGTAGAATGCCCCCAACCGTCGGCGTGAACGCAGTAATTCGTATACGCGCGTTTGGTAAAGTCAATGGTAGAATACAGCGAACCTCCTTCGATTTGCGGAAGGATAAACGCGGGCCAACCCATCATGCCGTGATAAATATTGGCCGGCGAGCAACTGGCGGGCGCCGTGCCGACAAGCGGATTCGCGCTATTTCTTGAGCTGAAATACGTGTTCCCCGGCGGGAATACCTTAGAGACGTCGTGATAATTGTGCAACGCCAACCCGATTTGTTTGAGGTTGTTGGTGCATTGCATTCTGCGCGCCGCTTCGCGAGCCGCCTGAACGGCGGGAAGAAGCAGACCAATCAGAATCCCAATGATTGCGATGACCACGAGGAGTTCGACGAGAGTAAAACCGCGACGGCGTAGTCTTCTCCCCCCCCAATTTAACAGTTTTTTCATCTTTCTCTCCAATACCAGTAAAACGTGACGTTACAATACGCTTGAACGTTGCGATAACACGTTGACGTCAAAAGAATAACACGTCTTTCTCAACTTAGCGTTGTGAACGAATCATAAAAACGTTCGACGTCAAATTTTCGCAAAATCATAAACGTTCAAACGCGCGGCGCCTGGCGTCGATCGACGCTTCGAACAGTCTCGTTTCGAACGAAACCAAGCGCGTTGACTCACTAAAATCAATTATAAACGCAAAATTTGAACGACGTCAAGCAAAGTAAAAACAGCAAAGAGATTTTGCGCATATTTTAAGAAAATTTTGCGCAATTTTATAAGTTCATAAAAAAGACGTAAATAATAAATAGGAACTCAAATATCAAGAAGCTTACTTCCCCTTGCGTTTGCGAAACTGTCTCGGCGAAACGCCAAACTGTCGACGAAACACGGTCGCAAGATAATTTTCGTTTTGAAAACCGCATTTTTTAGCGATTTCCGCGACGGAATAGTCGGTTTCCAAAAGCAGAACGCGCGCTCGTTCCAAACGCGTCTCGCGAACGACGTCGAGCACGGAACGTCCGAGCCGGGTCCGAAATCTCGTTTCAAGGGTGCGGCGCGAAACGTCGATTTTTCGCGCGAGCTCGTCGATTCCAAAAGGCTGCGCGATATTCAACTTGATAAGTTGCAACGCTTGAAGAACGATTTCGTCGTCCGTCGATTCCGGCTTCGTCGTTCCGCGCTCGACAATAAGACTCGGCTCGTAATAGAAATCGCGTCCGGCGTGAACTTCCCCTTTCATCTGACGATCAAGAAGGTCGCACGCCTGAAACACGGTCTCTTCGATTCGATTCTCGACGCTTGTCAGCGACGGAGACGTCGACTCGCAAAGAAGCGGGTCGTTGTCGACGCCGACAATTCCCGCGTCGTAAGGCGATTTAATCCCCAGTTCGCGGCACGCGTCGACGACCTGAAGACCGACGGAATCGGTCGCGGCCATGATTCCGATCGGTTTGGGCAAATCGGACAGCCATTGACGAAGCCTCGCGGAATTGTCGTCGAAACTCCGCTCGTCCGTCTGAAATACGGAACACTTTTTTCCGTGTTCCGCGAGATACTGGCAGAAAAAACGTTCGCGCTCCTTCGACCATGGAGCGAGCCGCTCGGCGTTGACAAAAGCGAAATGACGGTAAGCTTTCGTCAGCAAATAATCGGCGACTCGGCGTGAAATCAGGCGGTTGTCGCACCAGACGAGCGAGAAATTGCGCCGGGACTCGTCGCGAAAAAACGCGGGCTCCGTCAACCACGGGTCGACGAAGATCGCGGGCGTTTTAAGTCGTTTCATCGTCTCGTCGTACATACTCGTAGCGTAGACAAGCGCTCCGTCGAACAAGTCAAGATCAAGATCCGTTTGAAAGAGCTCGTCGACGCGCCCCTCAAAAACGCGGCAACTCCAAGTCCCGCTAAGACGGGCGTAGCGCAACGCGCCGCGCAACGTTTCGCGATGCGTTTTATACGCGGAATGAACCAGAATCAACACGCGAAAAGGACGCGTTAAAAGGCGAGCCTGCGTCATATCGAGCGAAACCTGAGGCGAAGCGTCGAAAACCGACGAGCGTTAACTTGTCGGCCGTTCGGCGCTTCGCGTTTTGGCGTTTTGAAAATCACAGGAGAATATAAACCTGATACGAGAATTTTAACGTTCTCGTTTCGCCGGGTTTGAGAGTAATCTCCGTCTGCATCTCGTGCTGGAGATTGGGAAGCCATCCGCGATTGTAGTAGCTGGAAAGCCTGATAATCGTAGGATCGGAATCGAAATTCAGGAGCGATTCGGGATCCAAAACGCCCGTAAACTGGCGACTGACGAGCGCGCGCGTTTCTTCGGCGCGCTGATTCGTCAACGTAATTTCGGCGTCGTAAACGGCGACGCGATAAAGCGAGCCGTTGATGTTGACCGTCTTGCCCCAGTAGTCTTTTTTCAACTCGGGATAGAGAAACGCCTTCGTTTGACTGCTGGGATTGGCGAGATTATGCTGTTCGTTTTGAGAATCGAACATTCGTTCGTTTTCCACCGATCGAACGCGAACGCTCAACGCTTTGGTCAGCGGCAGAACCGTCTTTTCCTTCGGGTTCGTCCAGAACAGCGAATTCTGCCCCAGGAAGCGTTCGCCCGCGTAAGCGACGGCCGGCCCGGTCGTAATCGGGAAATCAAACGGATTGTCGAACGAGAGGACGTCCCACGGCTCCGGGAAACGGTTGGAGTATTCGAGCGAAGCCTCGCCGCTGGTCGTCTGCGCGTAATGATTGTTCGTCGCCTCGGAGTTTATGCCGCGCGCGTTGAAGTCGACGAGTCGACCGTTGACGTCGTGCGCGTCGAAAATATTCCAATTCACCGTTTTACGATAAGTCGCTTCGGCTTTGCCGACGGTAAAGAGGATACGGTCGCCCTTCTTCAACGATTTCGTTCCGATATCCTGAGCGAAAATATCGACGCCGTCCCCGATGGACGACTCGCTCGCGTTCTCGTCGAATCCGACGTCTCGAGCCATGCCGCCCATCGCGGAGTTGCTCGTAATCGCCATTTGAGTCATGTATCCTTCGTTTCGACGGTAGCTTCCGCCCGCGGAGGCGCCGTTAAGACTCGCGAAAAATTCCTGCAAACCGACTGCGGGCGACATTGGCGACGTGGAACTTTGCAGAGGAATTTGCGGAAAACCGCTGTAAAGACGAATCGCCGCGTCGGAAAAATCGCGCCATTCGTTGATAAGAATCGCGTTTTGTTCAATCTTGAGCGTCTTGTCGTCGAGAAGATCGACGCGGTATTGAGGCGCCCAGGTTACGCCGCGCGTCAGGTAGGAGACCCAGATCGTCGCGCCCTTGGACTGGTCGGAAGTCTTTTGAACGTCGAAAACAAGGCTCGGCTTGACGCGCTTGAAATTCTCAGGCGCTCCGTCGAGCAACACGACGTTTTGCATCGCGGAAGGATTCGCGACCCAAACGACCTTGCCGTCTTCGCATTCGAGCAAGACCCCGTTGGCGGACGCGTTTGGATTCGGAATCATGCGCGCCGAGTAGAGATCGACGGGATTGGAAACGTTTTGACTCGCGGGGGACGCGAGGATGCGAACGGTTCGCGGCTCCGTTTCGTTGGGTAAAACGACCTGTAATTTGCAACCTTTGAAGTCTTTGGTCCAGTCGATCGATTCAATTTCGCTCAAATCGACCGTTCTCTCCAAATTCGTCGCCGTCGCGTCGACGACCGCGTCGCTTTGAACAAAAAACGACCCGTGAATCGCCGATTGCGGCGCTTCCGTCGCGTAACGACCGACGCCGGGCGCGTCAAAACGCTCTCGAACGACCGCAATTCCGTTTTTGAACACGCCGATCGATTCGATTTTGCCGGAAAGGGGCGTCGGCTCCGGGGCGTTCTGCGCGAAACAGGGAATCGAAGCGAGCGCAGCGACAAGCGCGACCGCTGAAAAAAGCGCTCTTTTCAGAAGGCTTGAGTGAGTTGCGTTGAGTTTCATATTCAGACTCCTTTTACGTAAAAACGTCGGGAACAACCGTCCTCCCGCAGTATAGTTGCCGCTCGGTCCTTTTTCTTTCGCCAAAAATCTAAAAATTTTTTCGAAACCGTTGCTCGCGTCGAACGGGATTATCGCAACGGCGTAACGCGCAGATCGAGAATCGAGTCGTTTACGCCGGATCCTTTGAAGCCGACGCGTCCGCTCAACAACGGCGCGGGGTCGACGTAATCGATCGTTTTTTCTCCGTCGACGTAAACGACGATTCTGTTTCCAACGGCGTCGACGCGAAGCGAGACGACGTCGCCTGGCAGGGCGCTTAAACGCGCTTTTTCAACGATTTGTTCCGCGTATCGATATTTTGTCAACACGACGGAGTCGGCGTCGATCGAAACGGCGTAGCCGAAAAAGAAATCGCGGCCAAGTCTGGGCGAATTGTTCGGTCCGCCAAGAGCCGGTTCGGACGCGCGAACCAACAACGCTTTGTCGGTAAAACCTCCGGTCGCCTCAACGCGGCAGTCTCCCCAGCCGTTTTCGCCGTAAAGCCTTTTTCCATAAGGACGTTCTTTTCCTTTGGCGACCAACAAGAGAACCCCGTTATCGACGCGCCAATCGCCGTCGGAATAACTTGGATTGTCAATCAGGTTCGCGAAATCGTCGAAGGCGGGGTCTTCTTTCGACGCCGCGATTTCGAGTCGATCCAACTCAAACGCTCCCTCGACGCCAATAAGAGAGAGCCGGTTCTCCCCCGCGGACAGTTCGAGTCCGCGAACAATCGACGCGGAACGACCGCCCGGAAGCTCGACGCCGACGCGATTTGTTCCAACGGCCAATTCGGCGACGGAACCGTCCGTCGATTCGTAATAAAGCGCGACGTCGTAACGCCCCGAAGCCGCGACGTCAATCGGCGCGTCCAAAGAACCGCCCGGCTCGATTTTCATAAGCCGACGTTCCGAAGACGCCGCGTCGAAATCGGCGCGATAACTCGCGTAAATCGTCCCCGGAACAGATTCGACAAGTTCGCGCGCCGAACGGCCTTGAGTCCAGCGCGTCGCGCCGATAAAACCGAAACGAACGTCTCCGCTTTTGGAAAAATACCCGACCGTTCCGGACGGAATCGAACTCGTCTCCTCGCCTATTTTACGATCGTCGAGGTAAAAAGTAAAGCGATCGCCGGAACGCTCGATTTGAAGCGACCGAAAACTTTTAAACGACGGTTTTTTGCCGAACGCAGGGGGAATCTCAAAAGAACGCGACGTCTTTTCTCCGCCGACGACAAAAGAGACGCTCGCGACGTTCGCGCTTAAATTGATTTCCAGCGCGCCGTAGTTCTTGTCGTCGCTCCGACAGAAAACAGCACCCGCGACGCCCTCGTCGGACGCAAACGCAAGATTAAACTCGGCGGTAAAATCGCCGGGCAAAACGTAATCGAGCGTCGCGACGCTTCCTTCGCTCAGCCGCAACGCGCCGTCGACAATCGTCGGCTGTCGCGCGTTCTCAGGAAAGACGTTCAATCGCGTCAAATCGTCGTCGGAATCAAACCACGACGCCGCGTCCGCCTGCGGAACGCGTTGAGACGTTCGCGTCGGTCCGACGACGTCGATATCGAGTCCGTTTAACACGAGTCGATCGATATTCGTCTCGCGCACGGGCCAGCCGCGAATCGTCCCGCGTCCGATCAGCGAATGATAGACGATATAGTAAAGGTCGAGATTAGGCCCTTTAACGACGGAATTGTGTCCAATGCCGTAAAGCGCGCCTTCGGTCGAAATCAAGACGGGATTGTTCGGCGTCGGACGTTGGTCGTCGCGAGTCGTTCCCGCCGAAGCGTCGATTCGATACCCCCGGCTGAACACGTGATTCCCGGTATACGTCATGTAGTAAACGCCGTCGTGTTTGAACGTCGTCGGCCCTTCGGTCCACGCGCCGTCCATAGAAGCGAAGTTATGAATCGGCCTGGGGTCGACGCGCGTCTCGGAATCCATGGCGTATTCCAGAATTCCGCGATCGGACGCCGAGAAGAAATAGCCGCGTCCGTCGTCGTCGACGAAAACGCTTCCGTCGATCGACAGTCCGAAATTGTCGGTAACGCGCTCAAAGGGCCCGGTCGGCGACTCGGAACGATAGATATAATGCCCTTTTCCGGCGGGGGACGTCGTCATATAGAACGCGTCGGCTCCGCGATAGATTTCCGGGGCGTACGCGCCTTTGGTCGTCGGATCGGTCGAACAGAGCCCTTCGTATTTCCACGAGACGAGATCGCGGGAACTCCAGCATTTCACGCCGACGGAATCGTCGCGAGTACTCGGATAGAGGTAGTAGCGCCCGTTATAACGCATGACGAACGGATCGCCAAATCCGTAGTCGTCCCACGCGTCTTCCGTTCCGACGCTCAGCGCCGCGACCGGATTGCGATATTCGACAGGCTCGGCGCCGAAAGCGGCCAAAACGAGTCCCGACAATACAAAAAACAACGATAAAATCCGCATGGAGAGGCGTCCTAACCTTTTCGAAAGACATTATTGAACGCCGCCGGCAAAAGACGACCAGACGTCGGAAGGCGAAAAAACGGCGGCAAGGGACGCGATCGACGCGCGACGCTCCCACGCCGCGCGTCGTCCCAAAGAATTACAGAAGAGACTCGAGCGCGCGATACGCGTCTTCGGCGACGTCGTCCGGCGTCGTGACGACGTTGATCGGTTCGCCGTCGAGCCAACGATCCAGCGTCCACGCCGCTTTATCGAGTGTCGATTTCGACATATTCACGCACACCGAGGGGCGTTCGGCGGGGAACAAAATCGTTTTGTCCGGGTTTTGACGGCGCATACGATCGACGAGCTTCCACTCGGTTCCAATCGCCAAGACGGAGCCCGGCTTCGCGTTGGCGACAACGTCGAGCAGCTTCGTCGTAGAACCGTACCCGTCGCTCAAATCGACGACGTCTCGCGGAGCTTCCGGATGAACCCAAAATTCCGCGCCCGGATTCTCCGCTTTGATCTTCTTGATCACGCTTGTCGAGAAACGTTGATGCACGGGACAGCAACCGTCCCACAAAATTACCTTCGCGCGTCTGATTTCGTCGGGGGTCGAGCCGCCAAGGGGCAAACTCGGACGCCACGTCGCTATTTCTTCCGGCGCAACGCCCAACGCGAGGCTCGTCGTTCTTCCCAGTCGCGAGTCGGGCATGAAAAGAAGTTTCGGACGGCGTTCAAACGCTTCGCGAACGACCTTTTCCGCGTTCGCCGACGTGCAGACGGATCCTCCGTTGCGACCGCAGAACGCCTTGGTCGCCGAAGACGAGTTCACATACGTGATCGGCGTAAATTCG
>JAEEGL013409882.1_pt1 | contig 21929 bp, 17 predicted proteins | sample 9134231 | NCBI WGS metagenome assembly JAEEGL01 (sample SAMN16246548, study PRJNA631951) | gut metagenome | biome: gut microbiome; feature: rumen; material: fiber-attached | host: Bos | place: Iran: Karaj | collected 2018-10 | reverse complement strand
GCCATCTCTCTCGAAGATATCGGAATCCCTCACGCGCAAGATCACGTACAGGTCGCCCGGTTCACCGCCGCGCAGTCCGCCGCCACCCTTGCCGCTCAATCTCAGGCGCGACCCCGTATCGACGCCACGGGGAATGCGTAGCGTGAGCTTACGCGGAGTACGCACCTGTCCGGAACCATGGCACGTGCGGCATGGCTTTTCTATCACTGATCCCGTACCGCCGCATTTGGGGCACGTCTGGCGCACCTGGAAGAAACCGCTACCGCCGATGACCTGTCCGTGGCCGCCGCACGTCGGGCATGTGACACGTTTCGCGCCTTCGGCCGCGCCAGTGCCATGGCATGCCGGGCATGCGTCAGGCAATGAGAGATCCAGCTCGCGTTCGCTGCCGAAAAGAGCCTCGTCGAAATCGATGTCCAGCTCCATCGTCATGTTCGCGCCACGTTCTGGCGCATTGGGGTCGGCGCGCCGGCGGCGTCCGCCGCCGAACGCACCCCCGAACATATCCGCAAAACCGCCGCCGCCCATCGCGCCGCCGAAGATGGAACCGAGGATATCGCCCAGATCCACGTCCTGGAAGTGCGAGAAGTCGCGCCCGAAGTCGAATCCGCCAGGACCGAAATTCACGCCATCGTGCCCGAACTGGTCGTAGCGCTGGCGCTTTTCCGGGTTGGACAGCACCTCGTACGCCTCGGACGCCTCCTGGAACTTCTCCTTGGCGGAATCGTCGCCCGGATTGCGGTCCGGATGATACTTCATCGCGAGCTTGCGGTACGCGCTCTTGATCTGGTCCGCCGTGGCGTCCTTGGCGACGCCAAGCACCTCATAGTAATCCCTTTTCCCTGCCACGGCCGCTATTCTCCCTTTCCGGCGGAAACCACGACCTGCGCGGCGCGAAGCACCTTGCCGTTGAGCAGCCATCCACGCTTGACCTCGGTCATGACATGGCCCTCCGGAATATCCGGCGAAGGCAGCGTCGCGATCGCTTCATGGAAGTTCGTGTCGAGCGGTTCGCCCAGCGAATCGACAGGCACGGCGCCATGATCCGCAAGCATCTTCACGAGTCCGTCGTAGACGAGCTGCACGCCTTTGACGAACGGGTCTTCCTTGTCGGCGGCCTTGTCGAGCGCCAGCGCGAGGTTGTCGACGGTGGGCAGAAGGTCCTTGAGAACGTCACCCGCCGCCGACTTGAAGAGTTCCTCGCGGTCGCGCGCGGTACGCTTGCGGAAATTGTCGAAATCCGCCATGGTACGCGCGCACATGGCCTTCCAGTCCGGCTCGGCCTGGGCTTTCTCCGCCGCCTCGGGCTCCGCCGCATCCGCCCCGGCCTGCTCCGGCTTAGCGTCGGCCTCGGCCTGTTCAGATTTCGCATCCGCCTCGGCCTGATCCGGCTTAACGTCCGTATTCTCCGATTCAGCCTCCGTATCCGCGGCAACCGGTTCCGCCGCCGCATCGGCGGCCGGAACGTCCTTTTTTTCTTCCTGTTCCTGATTGTCCATTATCTTTTACGTCCTTTTCGTGAACGTATATTTAACCACATCCTGCGGTCTTCGTCAATCGCGGCAGGCGCGCACGATGGCCTCGTAGTCGGCGGACTGGTCCTCCATGGACTTCACCATCTTCAGCTGCGTGCGGCACCTGACGAGGTTGTGGTCGTCGTACGCGGTGTGGAAGTAGGTGTCGCCGGCAAGGTAGTCCGTGAGGAAACGGATGCCGATCGTGAGCGTGATGAGTCTGCCCGAGAACGCCAGGTTCTCGCGCTCCGCCTCGTTGAGGAACTTCGCCTTGCCGAGGTATCCTTTCACCAGCTGTTCGAAATACTCCCTGCGGGAGAAGACCTTGGAAAGGTCCTTTTCGTCCTCGGCCGCGTTCGCGGTGGACGTACGCACCATGTCGCCGAAGTCGTACAACGCGCAGCCCGGCATGGTCGTATCGAGGTCTATGACGCACGTGCCTTCGCCGGTCGTGTCGTCCAGCATGACGTTGTTGATCTTAGTGTCGTTATGGGTGGTGCGCTCCGGAATGTCGCCGGACGCCATCAGGTTCACGATGCGCGCGGCCTCTTCCCGGCGCGCATCGACGAAGTCGAGTTCCGGACGGCAGGTCGCGGCGCGGCCCTTGACGTCGGCCTTGAGCGCGGCGTCGAGCTGCGCGAGGCGCGAGACCGTGTTGTGGAAGTTGGGGATGATATCCTTCAGCCGCGGCGCGGGAAGGTCCGCGAGCGCGTTCTGGAAGTCGGCGAATGCGCTCGCCGCCTTGAAAGCCTGCCCGGCCTCCGTGATCAGGTCGACTGTATGCGAGCCCTTGATGAATGCATAGAGACGCCAGGGGTTCGTGTAGGCGATGACCTCAAGGGACTGCGCGCCCTTGCCGCGGATGTGTTCGGTGACGCGGCGGATGTTGTCCATCACCATGTCAGGATCGAAGATGTCCGTGTTGATGCGCTGGAGGATGTAGCATGCGCCCGAGGCGCAATCCACCTTGAACGTGTCGTTTATGTGGCCGCTTCCGTAGCGGACGGCGGACGTCACGTCCTTTACGCCCATGCCCGCCAGCGTTTCCTTCAGTTCCTCGTCGGTGTAGATGCGATTCGACATTGTTTTCGTCCTTTCTTTTTGATAGTGGCTAGTGGTTAGTGGCTAGTGGTTAGAGGGTTGCGGCCGCGCGCCTGAGACGCGCCACCGTGCGGTCGCGTCCAAGAAGCTCGCACATTTCAAAAAGGCCTATGCCCTCGCCGCGTCCGGACACCGCAACGCGTATCGGGTGGACCCATGGTCCCATGCCGTTGCCCTGCGAGAGTTCCTTCACCATGGCCTCTCCCGCGGCGGCGGTGAACGGCTCGAGCTTCTCGAAACGATCGGCCAGATCCACGAGCGTCTCCTTGACGCCTTCCTTCTTGAGTCGCTTCTCCACGGCCTTTGGATCCATCTCGTAGTCGTCGGTGAAGAAATACGCGCAGTTGCCGGGGATGTCGCTCCAGAACTTCGTGCGCACCTGGAGCTGGTCGATGAGCATCTCGAGGTTGAAGTCCGCTGGCGGCACGAGATTCGCCGCCGCGAGGCGCGAAAGGAGCTCTTCGCGGTAACGTTCGCGCGGGGTGCGGCGGATGTACTCGCCGTTCATCCATTGCAGCTTCCTGATATCGAACTTGGCGGCCGTGACATGCACCTTCTCGATGTCGAAAAGCGAGATCATCTCCTCCTTCGTCAAGACCTCGCGCTCGTCGCCCGGGTTCCAGCCCAAGAGCAGCAGATAGTTGAAGAGGGCTTCGGGCAGATAGCCCTGTTCGCGGAATTCGCCCACGAACGCCGCCCCGTCGCGCTTGGAGTAGGGCTTGCCCTGGGCGTTGACGATCATGGAGAGATGTCCGTACTTCGGCGGCGTCGCGCCCAAGGCCTTGAACAGCTCCAGGTGCTTGAAGGTGTTCTCGACGTGGTCGTCGCCGCGTATGACGTGCGTGACGCCCTGGTCGATGTCGTCCACCACGTTCGCGAGATGGAAGGTGGGCGAACCGTCGGAGCGGACTATCGCGAAGTCGGGCACGTCCTCGGCCTTCTTCTCCATGTGTCCCTTGACGATGTCGTCGAATGCGATCGTGCCTTCCTTGGGCATGCGGAACATCACCACCTCGCCGGTCTTGCCGTCGCGGGAAGTCTTCTCCATCTTGTATGCGCGACCGTCGGCAAGGAGCTTCTCGACGCAGGCGAGATGGCGGCCTGCGTTTTTCGTCTGATAGAAGACCGGCTCGTCATAGTCGAGGCCCAGCCACTCCATGCAGTCGAAAAGCGCCTTGATGGCCTCGGGGGTGGAGCGTTCGAGATCGGTATCCTCCACGCGCAGCAGGAACTTGCCGCCCGTATGCCGGGCGTAGAGCCAGTTGTAGATTGCGGCGCGGATGTTGCCGATATGCACCTTGCCCGTCGGGGACGGGGCAAAACGAACGCGGATGTCTGACATTTGCATTTCTCTTCCTGCGGGCGAAAGACGTCTATCGTTTTCGCCGGCAAGCCAATATTATACTTCTTTCGCGTCCCAAGGGCAACCACCGCGTTCAGTTTTGTCGCGGGTTTCACTTCCAAGCGGGAGGACGATGGATCGTGCGGCCGTTGGGCAACGTCACAATCTCCGGCAACTGGCACTTCGCCGGTAGGTCGCGAGGGATGTGCGCGTAATAAGAAGCGTGATATTGCAAATCCGACGGTCTATCAATTCTCGGATTGAATACAAGAATCGATTTCTTCAATTCAAACCTCACGATATCGACCGGCGCAATGTAATCGGAATCTCCAGACACAAGCACAAAGCAATCAGCCGCATCGCGAAAAGCATCTGCCAGAAGCGCAGAAGTGAGATTGACGTCCGAACGCTTCTCTTCGAACTTCATGACACGGGCAAATCCATCACGGGAATCTGGACATGCTTTACATTTCTCGGAAAGATGCGGAAGCCATATCTTGTTACGGTTGTAGAAGCCTTCCACCACGGACACCCCATTGCATTGCGATATCGCCTTCAGGTAGATGTCTTGCCGATTGATCGCAGCAGCATCAAAAGGATATGGCCGAATCCTAGCCGTAAAGAACTTGACGCTTGCGATCTCGTGGTTTTCGCGCAATAACGCCTTGACAAAAGCGAAAGGATCAAGCCATTTGTACCGAGGAACCTTTTGAAGAAGTCCATAGTACAGATTGAATCCATCAATGTAAGCTATCGTCTTTTTCATCGTTTAAACTGCAAGGGCCTCTCGCCTTTCGGCTCGAGGCCCTGCCCCGCATCGCCAGAGGCTCACGGTCGGTTAACAACCCATCAAGGGGTTCGGCAACAGTTTAGCATATTACGATTTCGTGTTCAAGGGGGAATCGAATAAATCTCAAAATGTTCAGTTCACTTCCGACGCTATCTCAAACGCGGCGATGGCGGCCACGACATCCTCCTTCGCTAAAGCTACGGAGGACAGGGGGGCGTGACCCTACCGCTGCGCGGGAAAGACGGCTAGCGTCCCCTGCGTTCGAGCGCGAGCCATACGCGCAGCAGTTCGGAGACGCTCCATGCCTGCGCACGGCAGCCCTTCTGGGCGTGTGGAGCGTCGCCGTCGGCGATCTCCGAGACATGGCATACGCAGCCAGAGTTGAGATTCTCCACGGAAGACGCAAGCAGCGAAAGCGCCTGCTGCCTGGTGAGCGCTCCATATGCGGCGGCGGCCTCCGCAAACATCGCGAACGGCCATGCCCACACCGTCCCGTTATGGTAGGCGGGCTTGCGGGATGAATCCTCGTCGCCGGCGTACACGCCTTTGTAGAGTCCATGCGCGGCATCGAGCGAACGGATTCCGCCGGGCACCAGGAGACGCGCGGTCGCGTCAAGGCACCGCCTCGCCAGCGCCTTGTCGCGGACGACCCCGAGCGACAGCGCGAAAAGCTGGTTCGGACGGATCGCGTCATCGCGACGGGCCCGGGCCGCCGGCTCGCCGTTCGGCGCGTCGAGGCAGTCGGCAAGTCCGTTGCCGTTGGAGAAAAGTTCCACAAGCGACTTCGATGCCCTGTCCGCGAGTTTGGTCCATTTTCCGCCGAGGAACCTCAACGCGGCGATCCAGAGGGCCTGTATCTCGACGGGGTATCCCATGCGCGGCGTGCAGGCCGGGTAGTTCGTGTCCATCCAGGTGAAATGCGACGGCGACCAGACGAGTCCGGAATCCGCATCCACATGGATCCCGTTAGGAGTTCCGGTGACGTAGCGCGACACGATCGATTCAAGGACACCCTGCAGGGTACGGCCGCGGCAGTCCGTCTTGAGGATCTTGCGCCCGAGCTTCGCCACGAGGTCGCGTACGGCCACGATGAACCACAGCTGCGCGTCGGTCGTGTCGCGGTTGCCGGCCTTCTCGCCGTATATTATGTTCGGCAGCGTGCCGTTCTCCTCAAACCGCGCGAAGGCGACGACTATGTCGAGCGCCTCCTTGGTGAAGCCTGCGGCGATAGCCCCGTGGAGGAAGATGAAGGTATCGCGTCCCCAGTCGAGGAACCAGGGATAGCCCGCCAGCACCGTCTTCACATCGTCGCGCTTGACTATGAAAAGCTCTAGCGCGCGGCGCAAAGCATCAGGCACCGCGAGTGTCGTGCCTTTAAGGTCCATAAGGCCGTTAGAGGGTGTAAGGCCGTCAAGGCGCTCGCCGTATGCGGCGGTGATCGACGCCGTGTCTTCCACCGACATGTCCAGCGATATCCAGCCGGGAGAATAGAGGTCGCCGCAGGGATCCTGTCCTCTTTCCGCCTCTTCGGGATGCCCTACCATGTAGGTCCACTGAGGTTCCTGGTGGAATTCGCCGCCACGCACGCGGAAATCGAGCGGGCGTCTGTCGCCATACGGGTTGAAGGTGAAGCCTTCCGGCGTCGAACGCAACGCACCATGCGCGCCAAACGCGTTCTCGACGGTCCCCTGCGCCTTTGTCGTGGCATGGAACGACCGCCATTCGATATCGGGACGCAGCACCAGTCGCACGGGCACGCCGGCCTCGCGCTGTCCGGCATCTGTACGCCAGACGGAAAGGACGGCGGCGTTCATGCCTTCGACGAGCGACAGCTGGAAAGTGAACGCCGTTTCGCGGCCCATGCCGCATGGCACACGGAAGAACCATGCCGCCGAGCGTCCTGCCGGGTCTGCGCGGAAGCCGGCAAGGCAATCCTTGTTCAGCTCGCGCGAATAACCCTCGTGCACGAGCCAGGCGCGGCAGCGTGTCCAGAGCGTAAGCCTGTCGCCGGGGACGTTGGGATTGGTGTTGGCGGCGAAGAGCGCGTCGTACTGCGAACGTATCTCGCCCCAGGCGAGCTTCACGCGGGATGCGGCGCCGGCGCCGTTCGAGAGGACGGTCTCTAGCGTATCGTCCTCGCGGATGTCCGCGCTGGAGTAGAACAGCTTTACGCGGGCTTTCCTGCCGGGCGGCGCCACGCATATGGTCGAGACCGTGCGCTTCACTCCATCGGCGGCGAACGCCGTGAATTCAAGCTTCAGGCGGCGGACCTTCGTGCCATCGCCATCGTACGGCGGCAGTTCTGGCCATGTGCGGCCGCTGTCGTCGAAGATGCGGACGCGATAGGCGCAGGGCGCGTCGAACGAAAGGGACATGCCGTCGGGCACGCACACTTCGCGGCGGGAATCCTGCGGCCAATGCCATGTCACGGAAGCGGCGGAACGCGCAGGCGCCGCGACACCCCCTTCGGCGGCGCAAGGCACGCGGCTGAAACAGAGTATCTCGCCGGGGGCCAGGGTATACTCTGCGGATAGCGGGACTATATTTCCGCCGATAAGCTCGACCGCTTCGCCGGCGGCGTAGCGGGAAGAATCCCAATGGGCCGTGACGCGATGCGAGCAGTCCAGATTGACGAGGACAAGCGTCGCGCCACGCTTCACCGCGAGGAAGTTGCCGTCGCCCCGCTGTATCATCTCGATGTGGACAGGACGGGTGAAATCGGGATGCGTGCGCAGGATACGGTTGAGGCGGGCGATCCAGTCGACCATGTTCGAAGGGTTGTCCCACGAAAGGTCGTTCTTGCCATGCACGTCAATCTTCTCGGTCGCGAACCACTCCACGCCGTTGGCGATGCCCCATGCGCCCTGGTGCGACAGTAGCGCCGCGAGCGCGACGCGCATGCGGGCGTATGTCTCGCCGCCTTTGGCGAGGCGGTCGTTGTCGTGCGTCTCGGCGAAATGGACGAGCGTGCCGCAACGTTCGGCGCGTGCGATGGCGCCGGGCAGGTACCATTCGAACTGTCCGCGGTCGTAGGTCTGGAATATCTCGGAGTATGCCCAATCGAGTCCGGCGCGGGAAAGGAGGGCGTCGGTGACCTCCAGCTTGCCGCCAAGGCCCTCGAGCATGAATACCGTGTCCGGGAACTCCTCGCGGACCCGCGCGACTATATATGTCCAGGTCGCTTCCGGAATCATGTATCCCGCGTCGCAGCGGAAGCCGTCCACACCCTGACGGCACCAGAAGAGGAACACGTCGGCCATGTACGCGCGCAATTGGGCGTGGGCATAGTCCAGCTCCACGAGATCCTCCCAGACTACGCCCCATGCGCCCGGCGAGGCGAACGCGCCGTCGCTGTCGCGGCGGAACCATTCGGGATGGTGCGTCTGCAGCGCGGACGCCCAGCCGGTGTGGTTGGCGGGCAGGTCCACGAAAAGCGATCCTCCCTTCGAATGCACGGCGTCGATAAGTTCGCGGAACTGGTCGAGCGGCGTCGTGCGCCTGTCGAACTCGGCCATGGACGGATCTACCGAGAAGAAGTCCGTGGCGGCGAATGGGCAGCCGTATTCGCCCATCACCGCGTATGTGGTCGGCACGGGGAACGGCGGCAGCGTCTGCACGATCCTGAAGCCCATGCGATCCATGATATGGTCGAGGCGGCGCGCGATCTCGCGGAACGATCCGAACTGGCGCGGAAACACGGTGTATATGGAATTGCCCGCCCTGGTGGCGGCGGGTTCGACCTTCACGTGAAAGTTGGCGCCTGCGGGCCATTCCGGCACGTTGGCCCCTTCCGGGAAGAAACAAGTCTTGCCGGAGAACACGCCGACTTCGTCCAGCGCCACCTCGCACACGAACGAGCCGGGCAAAATCTCGCGCATCGGAATATCGCGCCACGCCTTCGCGAGCGGCGTGACGCCGTTCTCGGTCTCCTCTATGATCTCGCGTCGACGGATCGACGCCCCGCCGAGATTCGTGCGCAGAACGGCATGTCCCCTGCGGGGCGCATCCAGCGTGAGCGACACGTCGAGCGTGTCGCCTTTCCATCGCAGCAGAAAATCTTCACAGGCGGGGGTCTGTTTCATCAAGTAGTCAGGATTTGCGTGAATCGAAAAGATGTTCGAGCTCGTCGAGGGACTTGCCCTTCGTCTCGGGTATCAGACACGAAATGACAAAGTACGCGGCCCCGTTGACCGCAAAGAAGAAGAACATCGAATACCAGCCCCAGGCGTTGACCCATGGAAGGAACGTCGACGCGAGCCCCCAGGCTACGAGCTGGTTCGAGAAGAGCGATATGGACATGCCGTTGGCGCGGATGCGGCTCGGCATGAGCTCCGAGAGGACAAGCCACACGCACACGCCGGGCCCAAGGGCATAGAACGCCTGCATGAAGAAGAACGCGCCCAGCGTGACGATGCCCGTCGTCACGCTCGCCTGGACGCCCAGCTTCTCGATGGCGAGGAATATGCAGCCGATCCCCGCCAGGCCGATAGTCATGCCGGCCGTGCCCACCTTGAGAAGCCAGGTACGGCCCTTCCTGTCCACTAGAGCCGCCGCGACGAACGTCATGACGAGGTTTGTCGCCTTTATGGCGAAGTCGCCGACGTTGCCTAGCGAACCCGAGAAACCGGCCTTCTGGAAGATGGCGACAGAATAGCTCGTGATGGAACTCATGCCCATCGTCTTGTTGAGCGTCAGCACCGCGAACGCGAGGAGGAACGGTATCACGTACTTGCGCCGCAGCAGCGATCCGCCCTCGCCGGCGGCAGGCTGCCCGGCCTCGGCCTCCACGCCGACGGCGCGGCGGGCGAGCCACACGGGCGACTCGGGGAGGAACATCCCGCCGACGAACAGTATCGCCACCGGGACGAGAGTCCACCAGAAGCATGCGCGGAAAGCCACCTCCTTGAGCATGGCGGACGCCGTCTCCAGCGGAAGGTCGCCCGCTCCGTACAGCCTGGCTATGATGAACCCGCCGATCGACGCGCCTACGAGCCCTATGCCGAGGAAGAGCTGGAATATCCCCGTGCCGCGGCCCCTGATCCCCGGCGGGAGGATCTCGGTCAGGTACATCGGCATGACGACGCTCATGAACCCGGCGCTCATGCCCTGCAGCGCGCGCCCGACGTACATGAGCGCGAACAGACGCGTCGAGAAGCAGACGACCGGCACCGCCACAAGGAAGAGGGCGGCGGCCGCGCAGATCATCCCGCGGCGGCCGAACCACTCCGCGAGCTGCCCGGCCGTCAGGGATGCCACGAGCCCGCCGAGCATGACAGCGCCGACTATGAGGCTTACCTGGGAGTCGGTGAAGACGCCCATGGTCTTCAGGTACGGCATGGCGGCCGCTATGACGCCGAAGTCGATTCCGTACAGGAGGCCGCCAAGTCCGCCGACGGCGAGCAGGAAGAACGTGCTTCTCTTCATACGCCCGTCTTCCAGGCCCGGATCACCTCGCCCGTGACGTCGAGGGATTCCATGATCTTAGCGCGGTTGTCCTCCTGCGTGCGATAGTACCATGGCGCCATGAAGAATCCCTTGAGTCTCGCGTCCTTGATGAGCCCGCGGCAATGCTCCACGGTCTTCGCGAAGTTCTCGCGGCAGGAATAAGTCGAGCCGCAGGGGACCTGGTCGTAGCGCCCCTTCTCGAGCGTCGCGTAGGTCTCCACATGGGGCTTCACGTTATCGCGCAGCTTCGCGACGTCGAACTCCTTGCCGTAGTACCAGTTGGTCTGCAGAACGGTACGCGGCATGCGCATGAGGAATTCGTCCTTGTGCGTCCAGCAGTAGTCGCTCCATATCCAGGGCCTCATGCCATAGCTTTCGACCTCGCGGACGAACCAGAGGAAATCGTTCCACCACAGATTCCCCGAACGGAGGCGCTTGTACTCGAACTTGTTGACGTCCTGGATGAAGTAGGTCTCCTCGTCGTAGCCCAGATGGAAGAGCGGGGCTTCGTCGAAGACCTCCGCGATGTCGCGTATGACCTCGCGGCACACCTGGAAATACTCGGGCGTCGAAAGGTACTTGCGCCACTTGCCCATCCACTGGTCGTGCGAGGAAGAGAAATTGAGTTTGGGGACGGCCATCATGCCCATCTTCGCCAGGCGGGCGATCTCGGCCTTCATGCGTTCGGGCTCCCACGAGCCGCGCACCGCGAGCTCGGGATGGCTGGGGAAGACCATCCCCTCGCCGAGGTCGAAGACGAACACGTTGACGCCGACTTCGGCGGCACGCTCGGTGAGCGAAGCCCACATGGAGTCGTCCACCTTGAGATCGGTATAGTGTATCCGGCGCTCCCACATCTTCATGCCGAGCTGGGCGAGATACGCCCACATCATGCGCGGCGGCGCAAGGCGCTGACGGGCGGCGGTCTTCATGCCGGCGCAACCGCCAAGCGCGACACCGGCCGCCAGGGCCGCGGTGCCCTTGAGGAAACTTCTTCTTCCTTGATCCATTGCTGCACCTCTTTTCCGTTCGATCCGTCTGGCAGAAACATCGCGCCGTACCGCGGCGCCCCGGTTCAGGAGCCCCAGCGGCGGGAGCCATTCTCGCGTATCCAGGCGCGGGAGACGTTCACCGCGTCGAGATTCATGTCCACGAGCGGCGTGCAGTGGAAGATGACGCCGTGTATGGCCTTGGACGACAGGAGGCGCGATGCCTGCGCGAGCTGGTTCTCCATCGCCGCGCCCGGCATCGGCTTCTTGCCGCCGAAATCCCACATGTACTGTCCAAGCAGGACCGGTTTCTCGGGGCCTATAAGATCGCGCAGTTTCGCCACCTGGCCCTCGATGCCGTCCGTGTTCTTACCATGCCAGAACCAGAAAGTGACCTCGTCGCAGAGGTCGAGGACTTCCTTGAATTCGGCCTTGACGCCGTTCGCGTCGGAATAAAGCACGACGCCCAGCTTCATGCCACGACTGGCCAGCTGTTCGTGCGCGGACCGGAGCTCCGCCATGGGACGATGCAACTTGCCGCCGTGGGACCAGTAGTCGTCCATTATCAAGGTCGTCATGTTCGGCATCTTGTCGGCATACTCGAGTCCAAGACGGAGCTTCTCGGTGAAAGTCTCCACGGCGGAATCGGTGATCGAGAAACCGATGCGCTTCGTATCCTTGAACTGCTTCATGTATTCGGGCAGATCCGCCTTCTTCGGCAGATTGCGCCACCTGACCACGAAGCAACCGGGAATCCCCATGTCCCGGCAGGCGTCCGCCATGTCGATGCGACGGTCGAACGGAAGGTTGTATTGCTCCTTGGCGCCCTTCATGGATGCGAAGGACATCGCGTGATGCCCCCACATCCACAGGCGGTCGCCGATCGTGTCGCCATACGGCACGCGTTCGCATGAGCCGCATCGCATGCCGCAACATCCGCCGATACCCAGTCCGGCGGCGGCAAAGGTTGATGTTCTAAGGAATTCCCGCCTGTTCATGCTCTCGACCTTTCTCGCCGCCATTGACGCGGCGGATTATATCATGGGGTGGTTACTTGTTCTTGTGGCGCTGCGCCTTCATGCGCTTGTCGTATTTGTGCTTCGACATTTTTTTGCGCCTTTTCTTCTTGATGGAACCCATTGTTCTTCTCCTTTGGATTTTATCGATCCTAGAAAATGACCTTGTTCAGCGGAAGCTCGATTATGCCAGTCGCGCCGGCGGCGCTCAGCACGGGGATGAGGTCGCGGACGAGACGCTCCTCCACGACCGATTCGACGGCAAACCAGTCCGCATCATTGAGCTTGTTGACCGTGGGCGCATGCAGCGCGGGAAGCGAGGCGACGATTTTGTCGAGCTTCTTCGCGGGCGCGTTCAACTTTATGAGAACGCGCTTCTGCGCCTCGAGCGCGGCCACGAGCAGCATCTTCAGCTGCTCGATCTTCGCGCGCTTGGCCTTGTTCGCCCACGCCTTCCTGTTGGCGATGAGCCGCGTCGTGGAAGTGAGTATCGTATCGACGATGCGCAGGTTGTTCGCGCGCAGGGAGGACCCCGTCTCGGTGAGATCCACGATCGCGTCCACCAGTTCCGGCGCCTTGACCTCGGTCGCGCCCCAGCTGAACTCGACGTCGGCCTTGACGCCGTTCTTCTTGAGGTAGCGCTTGACGATGCCCAAGGCCTCGGTGGAGATGCGTTTGCCCTGAAGATCCTTCACCGACTTGATCTTGGAGTCGTTCGGCACGGCCAGCACCCAGCGGACCGGGTTGGAGGTCGCCTTCGAATAGTTGAGCTCGCAGACGTCCACCACGTCGGAACCGTTCTCGTAGACCCAGTCCCACCCGCAGATGCCGGCGTCGAGAAGACCAAGCTCGACATAGCGGCTCATCTCCTGCGGACGGAGCAGACGGCACTTGATATCAGCATCGTCGATGGAAGGGAAATACGAGCGAGACGAGCATGTGACATTGAACCCCGCGCGCTTGAACAGCGCGAAGGTCGATTCCTGAAGGCTGCCTTTCGGCAGACCGAGAACTATTGACATGTATTCATCCTCTCCAAAAGCTGAAAGTCAATATTATATCATAACATTGCGGGAATTGAAAACGGAAAATTCTTATGGTAGAATATGCGGTGCCGGCAGGAAGCCGGCAGATGGACACCGGATTGACCGTCAACGACATCATACAGGATTCCCGGCTGACGCATGTACGCGAACTTAAGGCGGAAATCGTCCGCCTCAAGGCGGAACTTGCCGCCGCGGATTCGGCATGCAGGGAATGGGAAAGCCATTTTGCGCTGGCGCTTGCCGCGGCGCATGATGCGGACAATCTGCCGCCCGGCGGTTCCATACTGGCCATAGACGGGTGGAACGTGGTCTTCAATTCGCGGTTCAAGCATGACGGCGACGCCCATGAGGGTAAACGGCGCTTGATAGACGCCGTGCGCGCGTATGCGCGCGCGCATGCCGAAGTATTCGTCTGGCTGGTCTTCGACGGCTGCGACGAAAACGCGGCCGTGGAAGGCAACTGCCGCGTCAGCTATACGGGCGGGGATGGAGAACATCGTGCCGACAGGCTGATGACAGACTATGTGCGCATGATGCATCTCACAGGGCGGAAGGCCGCCGTGACCGTGGTGACGAACGACAAGAGTTTCGGCAAGGCAGTATGCTCGCTAGGGGCCGAAGTACGCACCGTAAAGGAGTTTGTGGATGGACTTTGACTGCACACCGGTCGAAGAGGCGCTGCTTTCAACTCTCGAATGCCTCCTGGATGAGTTCGAGAAAGGCAAAGGTCCGCAATCTCCAACCCCCGATTCTCAATTCTCAATTCCCGATTCACAATCCCCAAAGATCCTGGTGGCAGGATATGTCGGCGGTCTTCTGCCATGCGCGCTCGCGAAAGCCGGTGCAGAGGTGACAGTGCACGTGTTCGACTGCCATAACGCGCGTACCGTCGGAAACCGCATCGCCGAAGCCCGCCTCGAAAAACCGCCTGTCGTGCAATGCACGCCCCGGATACCCAAAGGACCTTACGCGCGCGCGTACTTCATGGCGACATCCATCTCGATGACAGGGGAACTCATGCTGGACCAGCTGGAGGACATCAGGGAGAACCTTGCCGGCGGCGGCGAACTCTTCGCGGCGATCGAGGGGGACCGGGTGGAGTCGCTGAGAACCATGAAGAAGGTATTTGCGCGCGTGCATGTGCTCTCTACTCCATCCCAGAGCCGCAGAAAACGGCGACGCGGGGAGCTTTCGCTTTTCCGGGTGGTCAAAGGCGAGAAGGACACGGCTGCGAAACGCCGCAGTTTCGCGTGCGACTGGCCGACCAGCGTCCCTGGCGGCGAGACGCGGATCTTCACTTCGCTTCCAGGGTGCTTCTGCCACCGCCGGGCAGATCAGGGCGGGCTCGCCCTCGCCGAGACCGCCTGCTCGCTATCGGCCGCTAACGGCTTCAATGGCCTAAAGACGATCAATATCCTGGACATGGGTTGCGGGTGCGGATTCGTGGGGTTGCTGGTCGCGGACTGGCTACGCTCTCACGGCGTGGCCGTCGACCTCACCCTTCTCGACAGCCATGCCCGGGCGTTGGAGGCATCGCGGATCAATGCCGAACGCCTAGGTTTCGTCGATGTGCGATTCGTTCTTGCGGACGATGGATTGCCGCCAGAGGATGCGGCAAGATACGACCTTTTCCTCGGCAATCCGCCGTACTATGGCGATTGGCAGATCGCCGAGACTTTCCTCGCGACGGCATTCAAGGTGTTGAAGCCTGGCGGCTGTTGCCTGACGGTGGCGAAGAACGAAGGCGGGCTCAAGGAAATCCAGGACCGCATATTCGGCAAAACCGACATTATCCGCCGCAGAGGATATTGTGTGTTTTCATCAATTCACACTTGACGCATACCGTCTAATATTCTAAAATATGAGCATGTTTTCAAAACTCAAAGGTTTGTTCTCAACCGACATCGGCATCGATCTCGGCACGGCGAACTCGCTCGTGTACCTGAAAGATCGCGGCATCGTGATGCGCGAGCCCTCGGTCGTTGCGATTGAGGAAGGTTCCAAGCACGTGTTGGCCGTAGGCGAAGAGGCGAAGCGCATGCTTGGCCGTACGCCTGGAAACATCGTGGCCATAAGGCCGATGAAGAGCGGCGTGATAGCCGACTTCGATATCACGGAGGCGATGCTCAGCTATTTCATCAGAAAGGCGTGTCCGCACCATTTCTGGTCGAAGTATTTCAAGCCGCGTGTCGTCATCGCGGTGCCCAGCGGCATCACTGAAGTCGAAAAGCGCGCCGTCGAGGATGCGGCGCATGCATCGGGCGCGGGTGAAGTTTTCCTGATCGAGGAGCCCATGGCGGCGGCGATCGGGGTCGGGTTGCCGGTTTCGGAACCGGCAGGCAGCATGATAGTGGATATCGGCGGTGGTACGGCGGAGGTGTCTATCATCTCCCTGGCCGGCATTGTTCATAGCTACAGTGCGCGTGCGGCGGGTGACGCCATGGACGACTGTATCATGAACTACATGAAACGCGTTTACAATCTCCTGATAGGTGAGCGCACGGCCGAATCGATAAAAATGGAAATCGGATCCGCATTCCCCGTCGGCGAAGAGACGACGATGGAGGTGCGCGGACGCGACATCGTGGCGGGACTGCCGAAGACGATGACGGTCACTTCCGAGGAAATCAGAGACGCTCTCAAGGAGCCGGTGAACACGATAGTGGAGGCGGTGCGCATAACATTGGACCGGTGCGCCCCGGAATTGGCGGCCGACCTGGTCGACCGCGGTATCGTGATCTCCGGCGGCAGTTCGCAGCTGCGCGGTCTCGACAAGCTCCTTTCCCAGCAGACGGGTCTGCCCGTCACGTTGGCGGACGATCCGCTTTCGGCCGTTGCCGAAGGTACGGGTGTCGTGATGAGCGAGCTTGATTTCCTCGCGAAAAACCGGAAACGCTAACGGGCAGTCCTTCCGGCAAGGAAGGACGTGAAGGCTAAGACGGGAACAATAGCGGCGCTCGTAATCGTATGCGCCATAGCCCTTTGGGCGATAATCGGCCGGCAGGTCGCCGCCGAGGTCGTCTATCCTGTCGAAAACGGAGCCAACTGGTTTTCGCGCCATATCGTATACCCGCTGAAGGAATCATTGATCCGTCCGTTCCTCGCGACGGAGAACCGCAGGCTGAGGGAAGAGATAGCAAATCTGAAGATGAAGCTGGCGGACCATGACCTGCTTGAACGTGAAAACGCAGGCCTTCGGGATGCCCTTGCATTCGATCGCCGCAACCCCGGCAAATGGATAGCCGCACCCGTCCTGAGCCGCGGCGGCACGCTCGGTGCGGGTGAAACGATACGCCTCGGCAAGGGATCGCTGGCCGGCGTGCGCGAAGGCGCCGCCGTTGCCGTTCCGGAAGGTCTGGTGGGGAGAGTCTCAAAGGTGTCCCCGCACACCGCAGAAGTCCGCCTGATAACAGATCCCGCCATCAAGGTGGCGTGCGAAGTCGAGACGGGAGCGGATGCTCCGGCTGCATTCGGCATACTTTCCAGCGGACAGCTGGTCCATCTCAAACGCGATCTCATTCTGCCCACTCGTGCAAAGATTGTAACAAGCGGCCTTGGCGGAGTATATCCGCGGGGGCTTGCCGTCGGCTTCCTGGCAAATGGAACGCACGAGGACGAAACGCAAATGGAGCTGGAGGGAGCCGTGACGGCGGCGGTCGACTTCCCTTCGCTCGACAACGTGTTCATCCACCGTGAAGAATAGCGTAGTACAGATAACGGCCATCGTCTTCGGCGCCGTCGTCATGACGGCGGCGCAGGACATGTCGCCTGCGCTGGCGGGCGTGAAACCGCCGTTCGTGCCGGCCGCCATGCTATTCGTCGCGTTTCTTGCGCCATTGACCATGTCGCTTGTCACGGCGGCGGCCATCGGACTTTTCATGGACGCGCTCGCCGGGGTGCCTGCGCTTTGCGCGACAAGCCTTCTGCCCCTTCTCGCATTGGGCGCGCATTTCATGCGGGGACAACTGCGCGAGACTTACGCTCCTGTCGTGGGGGCCTGTGCCACCACGCTCGCGTCGGTACTCGGCGAGACATGGCTTTCGATATGTGGCTTCTCGCCGGCAGGCACCGAGCTTCTTGTACGGATATGCGCGGCGGCGATACTTGCGGCGCCGGTCGGAGCGGCTCTATTCGCACTGCTGCCATGGATCGGGCGGCATATGGGGCTGGAGGACGAGCGATGAGAGTGTCCGCCATCGCCATACTGTCGCTGCTCGCCTTCTTCACGCTGGTGATGTCGGTGCTCGCCACCGCGCTCTACCGCGTGCAGGTGAACGACGTGGCCCAGTTCCGCAAGAGTCTCGACCGCCAGTCTACGCGCCGCATCAGCATTCCAGGAAGGCGCGGCCGCATCCTGGACCGCAATGGACTCGTCCTGGCGGATTCGCGGCCGCGGCACGACATCGTATGCAACTTCGAAAACTTCAAGCGAAACGGCGGCTGGTCCAACACCGTCAACGCGGTCGACGCGGATATTACGCGTCTTGAATCTGTCCTGGGGCTGCCGCGGACGGTACCGCGCGAGAAGATCGCGCGTCACCTCCGCGAATCGAGCGCGCTGCCGCTGACCGTATGGCAGGACATCGACGACACTTCCCTGGCGCGGATCGCCGAACGGGCGGCGGATTTCCCCGGCTTCTCGTGCGCGTTGCGCGTGGAACGCATATATCCGTGCGGCGGACTTGCAGCGCATGTCATCGGGTACACGGGACGCGGCCGCCCCGAGATGCATACCGGCGACACGGTGGTCCACTACTACGAGGAACTAGAGGTCAAGGGCCGCAGCGGCGTGGAGGGATTCTACGACAGCTTCCTGGCCGGTGCGCCCGGCGAGCGCCGTATTCGCGTGGATGCGCGGGGGTTCCGCATAGGCGACGGGGTCGTCGAACGCGAACCTGAACATGGTCCGGATCTGTACCTGACCATAGATTCCGACATGCAACGCGCGCTCGAAGAGGCTCTTGACGGGATAACCGGCGCCGGCGTGGTGCTGGATCCGCGCGATGGGGCCGTCCTGGCATTGGCCTCTGCGCCGACGTACAACCCGGCCGAATGGCGTCATCGCCACCGCGAGATATTGGACGATCCCGCGAGGCCGCTCTTCAACCGTGCCGTCAGCGGGCTGTACCCGCCAGGTTCGATCTTCAAGCCAATCACTTCCGTGGCGGCGCTGGAACGCGCAAGCCGCGACGAAACGTTTACATGGACGCCCGAGGAGACGTATGACTGCCCAGGCGTATTCGTGCTTGGCGACATGCGCCTGCACTGCTGGGACCACTACGGGCACGGTCCGCTCGCGCTGAGGAAAGCCATAGAGCAGTCGTGCAACGCCTACTTCTGCAACCTCGGATATCAGACCGGGACGAACTCGCTGTTCAATGCGGCGCATGAATTCGGCCTGGGCATGCGCACCGGAATCGATCTGGGCGGCGAAGCGACCGGTACCGTGGCCGGCGAACCGTGGTATCTCGGGCACACGTGCCAGACGGCGATCGGCCAAGGGTATCTGCAGGTAACGCCAATCCAGATGGCGGTAGCATGCGCCGCCTTTGCAAACGGCGGCAACATCTTCACGCCATATCTGCACCTTCGCGATCAAGACGACGTTCCCCATGCGCCCATACGCAGGATCGCTTGCCGTGCGGAGGATATGGAGACCATCCGTGCCGGCATGCGCGACGTGGTGGAGTCCGGCACCGGACGGCGCATCCGGACACGTTACGGCGAAGATAGAACCCGCTACAACCTGAAGGTCACATGCGCCGGAAAGACAGGCACGGCCGAGCGCGGACATGGACGCAAGGACACCTGGATAATGGCCTTCGCGCCCTACGAGAATCCCGTCATCGCATTGGCCATGGTAGTGGAGAGGGGCGAATCGGGCGGAAAGACCACAGCCCCTTTGGCCAATCGCGTGCTCGCGCATATCTTCGGCGAGGAGGAGGTCGTGCGATGATCCGTTTCCTCACCCGTTTCAACTGGCCCCTTCTCGCCTGCACGGCCGTGCTCGTCGTGCTGGGCGTGGTCTTCATCGGGTCGGCAGGTTCGGCGCGTTCCATCGCCGCGCTGCAGAACGCATGGCGCGCGCATGCCGTGACGGCCGTGGCGGGAATCGCGATAATGTTCGCCCTGGCGGCGGTCGACTACAGGAAGCTGCTCGATTGGGCGGCGTTGCCGTGTTTCGCGCTCTCCGTGGCGATGCTCGTCGCGGTACTTGTCTTCGGCGCGAAGATATACGGCGGCCGCAGATGGCTGTGGTTCTTCCAGCCAAGCGAAGTGGCGAAACTGGCGGTCGTGCTTTTCATGGCGGAGATATTCGGGCGGTTCGGCGGGAAGCTGGCGGGGTTCCGCGGTTTTCTGGCGGCGTTGGCCATACTCGTGCCTACGGCGCTGCTCATATTGGCCGAACCCGACCTTGGCACGGCGCTTGTGCTGATACCGACCGCCGTCGCGATGCTGCTTGCCGCGCGCATATGGCTGAAGGGGCTCGTGGTGATACTGATCGCGGGGGCGCTCGCGGCTGGTGCGCTGCTTGGCGCGGTCAAGACGGCAGAGTCATGCGCGGATCCGGAAAGACGCGAACAGATATACGCGCGCCTCCCTCTCAAGCCGCATCAGATCGCCAGGCTCAAGACATTCGTGAATCCCGACGCCGACCCCTACGGCAGCGGATGGAACCTGAGGCAGGCGAAGATATCGATCGGCTCCGGTTCGCTCTGGGGCAAGGGCATCGGCCACGGAGAGCAGAAGTTCCTCGGCTATCTGCCTCCAAGCGTATCCATGAACGACTTCATTTTCGCGGTCCTTGCCGAAGAAGCGGGGTTCGCCGGTGCATTCGCGGTTCTGCTTCTCTTCATGGGGATATTCGTATCAGGGACGTATACGGCGATCCGTTGCAGGGACGACCGTGGCAGACTGATCGTGATCGGTGTGCTCACGCTGCTTTTCTCGCACGTATACATCAATGTGGCTATGTCGATCGGTCTAATGCCGATAACAGGTCTGCCGCTGCCGTTCATAAGCGCCGGCAAGACTTTTCTGGTCGTCATGCTGGCGGCGGTCGGGGTCGTGCAAAGCGTGGCCGTGCATGGAAGGTTAAACGATTAAAAGATTAAAAGGTTAAATGGTTAAATGGTTAAACAATTTAAAGGTTAAAAGGTTAAAGGTTAAAGGTTAAAAGGTTTAAAGGTTAAACGGTTGAAGGAGAAGGAAAAACATGTTCAGGAAAATAATAGACAAGGTGATAAGCTGCCTGCGAGGCAGCAAGCTGAAACGCGAAATCGTCATCAACGTGGAAAGGCTCGAGACGCGTGTGGCGGTCCTGGAGAACGGACGGCTCGAGGAATACATGGTCGAGCATCCCGAAGAGGAACGTCTGGTGGGCTGTATCTTCAAGGGGAGGGTACAGAACCTGGAAGACGATCTTCAGGCCGCATTCGTCGATATCGGCCTCAAGAAGAACGCATTCCTGCACTACTGGGACATGACGCCGGACATGGACGCCTTCCTCGACGAGGAAGAGGATGACGGCGACGAGGAGGATATGCGCCCGGCCAAAGGCGGGAAGAAGAAAGGCAAGAACGGCAAACGCCGCAGGCAGGACCGCCTTACCAACGAACAGATACACGAGCGTTTCAAGCCCGGCACTGAAATAGTCGTGCAGGTCACGAAAGGCCCGATCTCGACGAAGGGACCGCGCGTCACCACAAACCTTTCACTTGCGGGACGCTATCTCGTGATGATGCCCGGCGCGAAGAATCGCGGCGTCTCACGCAAGATCGGCGACGCCAAGGAACGCGAGCGCCTGCGCAAGATAGTCGACCGGCTGCTTCTGCCGGACGACGTGGGCATAATCGCGCGTACCGTTGGCGTAGGCGCCAAGGGCAGCGCGTTCGCGCGCGACCTGCGCAACCTGCTCGAATCGTGGAACGAACTCAAAGGCAACATCCGCAACCTGCGCACGCCATGCTGCGTCTATCAGGAACCCGGGCTCGTCGAACGGGTCGTCCGCGAATGGCTCACCGAGGATGTCGAGAGCGTGCTCATCGACGACGAAAAGACCTTCGACGAGATGCGCGACCTGACGGCCAAGATCAGCCGGCGCGCAAAAGGCAAGCTGCGCCGCTACGACGCCGCCACAAACATCTTCGAAAGCCTTGGCCTCGAACGGCAGCTCGAGGAGGCCTTCCGCCGCAAGGTGCCGCTCAAGAGCGGCGGATATCTCGTCATCGACGAAACGGAGGCCCTCATCGCCGTCGACGTGAATACCGGACACCACAAGACGAAGGAAAACAAGGAAGGCAAGAACAAGCAGGAGGAATCGATCCTTGAGGTCAACCTGGAAGCCGTCGAGGAAGTCGCCCGCCAGCTGCGCCTCAGAAACATCGGCGGACTCGTCATCCTCGACCTCATCGACATGAAGAGCCCCCGCCACCAGAAGAAAGTCGTGCGAGCGCTCAAGGATGCGCTCAAACGCGACCGTGCGCGGACGAACGTGCTGGACATATCAAAACTCGGCTTGCTGGAGATGAGCCGTCAGCGCGTAGAGGAATCCCTGCTGTCGAAGCTCTCGTCGACGTGCCCCTGCTGCGATGGACACGGCGTCGTAAAGGCGCCGCTCGCGATCTCGATCGAACTGCAGCGGCAGCTCATCACGCTGCTGCGGCGCGCCGCGGAGGAGAATCGT
>JAEEGL010282956.1_pt1 | contig 21930 bp, 15 predicted proteins | sample 9134231 | NCBI WGS metagenome assembly JAEEGL01 (sample SAMN16246548, study PRJNA631951) | gut metagenome | biome: gut microbiome; feature: rumen; material: fiber-attached | host: Bos | place: Iran: Karaj | collected 2018-10 | reverse complement strand
CTATTTCGTTGCCATTGCCGAAGAGCACAGCATGTCGAAAGCTGCCCGGGAGTTGTTCGTTTCGCAGCCCACCCTGAGCCAGGTCGTCAGCAAACTGGAGCAGGAATTCGATACAGCCTTGTTTATTCGAAAAGGCAACTCACTCATACTTACAGCCGCCGGTGAAAGTCTTCTGAACAGCGGCAGGGCTTTGCTGGCACAGCATGAATCGATCGTCTCCACCCTGCACAGTCTGTCATCCGCAAAAGAAGAAACTATCATCTTCGGCATAGCCGGGTTCTACAGCCGGCAGTATATTCCCGATCTTTTCGCTTATTTCAGAGAGAATATGCCGACCGTCCATCTGAAGCCGTGCGAAAATACATCCAGTAATCTTGAGCAGATGGTCATAGACGGCGAGTTGCCGTTCTGCTTTGTCACCGCCGCTCCGCAGCGGGAAGAACTTGTATACCGCACCATTGATATTGAGGAGTATCTCCTGGCTATTTCAAAAGGCCATCCCGCCAATAAGTTCGCCATGACTTCCATGAGCCGTCCGTATATGGAATTCGATCATGTACGCGACGCTCCTTTTATACTGCACAAGGGAACAAAAACCTCGCTTCTCTGTGATAGGTTGTTCAGGCGGTATGATTTCACCCCCAATGTGGTTTTTGAAACAGGTTATTTTGAAACCATGTACGCGCTCACAAGCCTGGGCATCGGCGTATGCCTGTTGCCGGAAACCATAACCACAATGCCCATGCCGTATGAAGCGCCTAATTTTTATCGCCTGTCAGATGTGGAAATGCTCAGCAACTATGCCGTCGCTTACCGTCCTGACAGAAAGCTGACCCCCAGCGAAGAAGCTCTTGTGGATACCATGGCGCGCCTGATCGCCAAAAAGAAAAGGGGCGGGACAAATTCATAAATTACGGAGCGCTTCTGTATGGAAGCGCTCCTTTCCTATATCGGCAATGTGTTATCTGTCGTACGCAGTCTGATAGATCTCGATCAGCCGATCCATGTTCAAGCTCTGGATGCCGCTTACATAAGCGTCCCAGTCAGTATCCAGGCTCTTCGCTCCGGTAATAAAGTCCATGCGGGCCTGCGCAATATAGTTTTCAAGGCTGACTTCCAGCGTAGCCTTCTCCTCATTCTCTTCCGCCAGGAATTTAAGAGACGATATGGTCCTGTATTCGTCCTGATAATACGGCTCGTATTGCGTCTTCGTCGCATAAATACGATATGGCTGACCATTTACAGGATCATCGAAATCATACTGGCTGTAATCCACGGGAAGATCTTTCGAATAAGGAACACCGGGACCTGCCATCGGGCTGGTATAGGGCGAATATGGCTGCCACTTGTAGTTCTGCACACCGGATTCAAATGCGCCTGTCTCCTGGATGCAAACAGGGGGCTCGCCAGCATCTTCACATATCTTTATCTCTTCTTCTGTAGGCAGACGCCAGTGTCCAAGTTCGATAGGACCGAAATCCATCACAGCTCTGCCTTCCCAGTTATAGAGCAGATCAGCGAACTGCGCCGCGATTTCCGGGTACTTGCAGGTGGAAGAAATGGATACGATGGCGTTGATATTATCGGGCTGGTAGCTGACATACTGTTTGCCTTCAGGCCCTATCAGGGGAGTCAGGTGATCTGTGTGGGCGTACAACTCCGGGGTGTCATTGGCATTGACCAAACGTACATTGTGGCTGGTCATCCAGCACATGACCGGCTCGCCCTCTGAGGCCAGCAGAGCGGTCGCCTGCTCGCGGCTCATCGTGAATGAACCCTCGTAGAGCAGACCTTCTTCGTACAGCATGTGGATATACCGCAGCGCTTCACGATATTCTTCGGTGTTATAAGCTGTCTCAACGGTGTCTTCATGCATTCTTAGGCCAAGACGGAATCCTCTATCAGTCATCGGTTGATAAGTGAATGGATTTGTCAGGAAGAAAACCGGGTTGCTGCGGTCCATTTCAGCACTACCGACAATGCCTATGTGGTTCTCCGGGTCAAGCTCTTTCCACGCTTTCAGGACAGCATACAGTTCGTCCGTGGTGGTAGGCGCTTCCATGCCCAGTTCTTCCAGATTCTTGGAGTTGATAAAACACTTGACTCCGAATGTGACGTGATAGCTTGCGCCACCGTATGATGGGAAAGCGTACAGTTTTCCATCGGAAGCGTACATGCTGTCATACATCTGCGGATAGTAATCCAAAGCATAATTCAGGTATTCCATTTCCGGAACCAGCGGCGTAAGATCCATCAGTATATGTGATTCCACACCGTAAAGGTTCTCGTCTGGAACTGTTTGATAGAAAATGTCCGGATAGTCTCCGCTGTTGAGCAGGATGTTCATCTTCTCCTTGAGTGTTCCGCTTGGCGCCAGGATAAACTCAAGATTCGCGCCGATTTTGTCTTCGATCCAGAGTGTGGCGGCGTTCGTCTCGAAATCCTCAATGGTCGCCTGCTGTTCGACAAGGATCGTCAACGTCGGGCGTTCATCCTCAGCCATGCCCGGAATAACCATATAGGCGATCACCGTTGCAAGTGCCAGGATGACACATAGTGCCTTCTTCATTGTTTCCTTCCTCCTATTTTATTCAAAACCGGTCCTGACCGGTTTTATTCCAAGTTCATTCCAGAAGAAGCGACCGAATCTTCTCCTGCTGTTCGTCGGTAACTCCTGCCTCCATAAGATAATTCGTTGCCTTCACATTCAATGGCTGATCGATGCCTCCGTACCGATCCAACGCATCCAAAAGCGTCATGAAAACAGATGAAGTGCGGGATCTCTCGCCCCAGACGGAAAATGATGTCAGTTCATAGTCTTTCATCAAGCTCTCATCATCCACCCCCAGCATCGCGTTGAGCAGCAGGATAACAGTGCCTACCCGATCCGCGCCGCCCCAGCAATGAACATAGATCGGATACGCGGTCTCATCAGCTAGCAGGTCAAAAACATGACGGCAGGCGGAATTCTGTTCCGGTTCAAGATACTCTCCATAGGCTTTTACCGGTATCAGTTCGAATCTTACGCACGGTCCCAACGGACTTCTATCGATGATTCCTACAGCTTCTTCTCGCAGGTCAAGATCCGTACGGACCCCAAGTTCCTCCAGCATCACGCGCCGGCCCTCGTCGGTGATATGGTGATGGGTATCCATTTCACACCCGCGGAAGATCAGACCGCGCTTTAATTGTTTCCCTGAAAGAGTCTTCCAACCGCCCAGGTCGCGCACGTTGGTCAATCCTTCCACGCGGTACATAGTCGGTGCTTCATCCAGCGTCCAGAAATCGTAAACGGCGGATTTCATGTCGCGATAGGAGTCTACAATTTTCCAGAAATACCTTTGGCCGGCGCGAAGATTATATACATCCACTGAACACGCTGCGGACGGACATGCTATTTCCCGTGGATGGGTAAACGCCTCATCCGTGCTGATTATCAGCCGCAGAGCATCATGCAGACCCTCCGCGCTCCAGCTAAAGCGCACCGGTGCAGGGTAAGAGTGCTCTGTTCCCTTTCGCTTCAGGTTCATCCAGTCCAGGTCATCATCCGCGTGCACACAGCAATTATTTCTGAGAAAAGCCTTTTGAGCATCTGTGAGCAGGGAAACCTTTTCTCCTTTACCCGGCGAACAAAGCGTAACGTCCATGTACACCCCTTCGTTCATTCCTCCATGCCAGTCATCCCTTGATCGAGCCAACAACAACGCCTTTTACAAAATAACGTTGAACAAACGGATAGATCATCATGACCGGCACGCTGGCGACAACGATCACAGCGTATTTCATCAGGTTATTCAGGCCGATCAGATCCTGAGCTTCGGCGATACTATCCATATCGTCTATGTTTATATTCTGACCAAGTGTCAGGATGTTTCTCAAAAACAGCTGCAGAGGATATAGCTGCTGTTTGGTGAGGTAGATCATTCCATTAAAATATGCGTTCCATATGCCCACCGCCGTGTACAGCGCGATGACAGCTATGATCGGTCCAGAAAGCGGCACCAGTATTCTGATCATATAGTAAAAATCGGAACAGCCGTCCATCTGCCCGGCCTCATATAACTCTTCAGGCACAGAATTGTTAAAATATGTCCTGATCATTATTATATGCCATACATTGGTGGCGCCCGGGATGACCATGACCCAGAAAGTGTCCAACATGCCGAGATCACTGATCAACAGATATGTTGGCACCAGGCCCCCTGATACATACATCGTTACAGCCAGGATGAGCGTAAAAAACCGTCTCCCGTAAAACTCCTTTCGAGACAGAGGAAAAGCAGCCATTACATTGAGGATCAGCGCCAATCCCGTGCCTACGACCATATACGCCAGGGAATTACGGTATCCGATCCATATGTTTTTGTACTCTATGACGGTCTTATAGGCTAAAAATGTTGGCTGGACCGGCCAGAGCACGACCCGGCCTGACGAGACTGCCGCAGGCGAGCTGAATGAAGCGGAAACGACATAAATCAGCGGATACGCAACAGCGAGCAGCGCGAAGATGAGAATAGCGTAGACAGCTGTCACGAACGGGATATCGCTGCCCGTCGTCTTCATCGCAGTTTTTCTGTTTTTTCGTATTCCTGTCTGCTGAATCATGTCTTCACACTTTACCACAGAGATGTTTCCGTCAGTTTTCTGGATATATAGTTGGTAGACGATACCAGAATCAGAGACACCATTGTGTTCATTAGGTTGATCGCGGTGGAAAAACGGTAATTCACCTGCTTGAGGCCGACTTTGTACACATAAGTCGATATGATTTCGGATGTGCCCAGATTCATGTTGTTCTGCATCAGGAACACCTTCTGATAGCCCACATTCATCATGGACCCCACGTCAAGGATCAGCATAAGAACTATGGTCGGCAGAATACCCGGGATATCCACATGAAGCATACGCTGAAAGCGGCTCGCGCCGTCCACTGTAGCCGCCTCATGCAGTTCCGGGCTGATTCCGGCCAGGGCTGCAATGTACATAACTGATTTATAGCCCGCCTGCTGCCAGATGCCGCTGATAACATAAAGCCATGGGAAAAGCGGCGCACTGCCCATAAAATTGACCGGTTCGAAACCAAGCGCCCTTATTATAATGTTAATAATGCCAAGACGAATATCTGTCAGCTGCATCAGTATGCCAACCATAATGACGGTCGATATAAAATGCGGCGCATATGTCACCATTTGTACCGTTTTTTTGAACCCGACCTTACCGCATGCATTTACCGCCAGCGCCAGGATTATCGGAGCAGGAAAGGACAATGCCAGACTGATTAGACTTATACGAATGGTGTTTATAATAATTCTCAACGCGTCAGGTGACGAGAAAAACTGCTGGAAATTCTTAAGTCCGATCCATGGGCTTCCAACGCTGCCCAGTGCCGGATTCCACTTTTTGAACGCGATTTGTATTCCGTATATAGGGATATATTTAAAAACTATAACGTGCGCTAGAGGAAAGAGAAAAATCACGTAAAGCTGCCAGTGGTTTCGTATCGCTGTCAGTCCCTTATTCAAGTGATTCCTGGCGCTGTTCATGACAGTTTCCTTTCTCTTTATTCCTTCTCCAACCTCTTTTCCTAATCTCATTATAACAGCCGAGTAGCAAACACGCAAATACATAAATGAAATCAACCTATAAGCAAAAGTTATATGTTGATGTGTAAGAACATGTATGGTACTTGCATGTATTACAACCGTCCTTACAAGATGCGATATGGACCTTACTGTTTGATTTGGCTATAGGATTTCGTTAATACAGAGAGATTGATCTTACCGGAAGCGATATAGACCACCCATACTACTTGTGTCGACGGTTTCTGTATTACTACAATATATTCTCCCGGGATATATCTGATAATGAATGCTTGAAAATCGTTTCGAGCATGGCAGACGAGATAAGAGTCGTTATGTCAAGGTTCGAGGAAACGCATCCCTGCATGAAAACTTGATTTCAAAATAAGGTTGCTGCAAATTATTGTGCTAAAGCATAAACAACATATAACAGAATTCCGCATAAAGCTAGCTCAACCTTATGCAGAATACTTTGTATATTGACTAATATACGCCTAATAGCGATGCCGCTTTAGGTTTGTGTTAGTCGATTTTTTGGGCTTTTGACTGAGAAAATCAGGTACTGTGTCGATATTTGTCGATATTTGTCGGTATATGTCGATATATGTCGTTCTTTGTGGATTTAGAACGCTATGTCTAGATTTTAGGAGCGGAACCGACTTTGGTCTGTTTTTGTCGATTTTTGCTAGTTTCTGCGGCTTTTTGAAGGAGATAATTAGGCACTATGTCGATATTTGTCGATTTATGTCGCCCCGTGTAGACCGGTGATATTAGCAAATTATTAGCATGCTAACAAAAGTTGTTAGGTCATTTGTCGGCATTACAACTTTTATTAGCAAAGCCGAGATTTTAACGTGTATGAAGGCAAATATGCAGTAGAAATCTAATAAGTAGTTCTGAAAAAGCACAGAACATCTCAAGCAGCTGCGATGTGAATAGTTTAGGCGTCCCATGTGTTATGATTAACAAATAAAAAGAGCACCGTGTTCACATCTGCGGGGTCACAGGTTCGAGTTCTGTTGCGACCAGGATAAAGAATAAAGTCCGAAATATCGGGCTTTTTCTTTTTATTCTTCGTTCCGGCAAGATATGCCCAAGCAGGTATCTGAGATTGGGATTCAATACAGGCAATGCAGGATGTCTGAGAATCGGTTGAGATGCCAATTTGCCAGAGTATCGTCTTTGGCGTCACCGATTGCCGCACAATCAAATCCGCCTGCGACAGCAGCCTTGACGCCCGCATGGGCATCTTCCACCACAAGGCAATCCCTTGGGCATTCGCCGATCATTTCTGCTGCCTTCAGAAAGACCTCGGGATCTGGTTTGGAGTGCGTGATGCAGTTGCCATCGGCTACTGCGTCAAAAAATCCGCCAAGGCCTATCCTTTCGAGGATGAATGGCGTGTTTTTGCTGGAAGAGCCTATTGCAAGTTTGAGGTCGGTATTGTGCAGCGTCTCAAGCGTCTCTTTTACGTCGTCCGAAAGGTCGTTTGGCGTCATTTGACTTAAGAGTTCGCGGTAAAGCGCATTCTTTTCCTCTGCGAAAGCTGTTTTCTCTGCATCTGAGTACTGCCTGTCACTTTTTTCGAGTATGATATCCAGACTTACCATGCGGCTCACGCCCCTCAGCAGATTGTTCCGTTCCCGGTCGAAGGGTATACGGAGCCGGTCCGCCAGCGCTTTCCAAGCCTGGTAGTGGTATTCGTCGGTGGAACAGATTACGCCGTCCAAGTCAAAGATAATGCCTTTATATTTCATGCTGTATCCTCCCGGAACCCGCTCTTGAAATGGCGGCCTGCGTGTGATTTCTCAGTAATGCAGGTGCTCTTTACCGCAGAATGGATCAGTTGGTGAAACACCCCGAAAACTGTCCCGCCCCATCAGTTTTTCCACCAGCGCGTCCAGTGTTTCCGTGTTGTTGGAATAGCAGTTTATGTAGGTTTTGATCATGGGCACGTCCACCAGGTGGTATGGATTCGCCAGGGAACAGAACACCGTGGGCACCTCGTGTACAAACCATGGCACATTGTTTCCGTGTCCCCAGAAGGTAAACCAGTTGATGCGGTTGGTGGTTTTGTTGCTGGCGTTTTCAACATTGCCAAGGTATAAGACGGCGTCGAAGGCGTCAGTGAAAGGCTTTACGCCGAATCGATAGGTGCTGAAATCTTCCGGCTGATACAGGGTGACGTCGAAACCCTCGGCAGTCAGTTTGTCTTTCATGTATGAGGCTATATGACCTTCCGACGGGCAGCCGCCCAGTACTTCCAGCAGCAACCGCCTGGTCTTTTGCGGGTCCAGCGGCAGATTATGCTGTGTATCCTTTACCAGAGTTATGGCTTCGTCTGCCATCTCCCTCGCCCACGCATGATGTTCCGCACAGCCGATCACGCTCCGATCGGCATCAGATATACGCTTTTCATTCAGATTTAGAGCGGCTTTCATGGCCAGGATGCGCGTTACGGCTTCGTCTACACGTTCCCAGGAGAGCAGTCCGCGGCGGACGCCGTCCTTCATGTACTCAAAGTCCTCCGGGAGACTCTTGTTGAACAGGAACATGTCAGCCCCGGCAGCGATAGAGGTGGGAACGGCATCTGCATGCTTCATGGAACAGTTATAACCCACCATGGGAGTAGCATCCGTTATAATCAGTCCGTTGAAACCCAGATGCTCACGCAGCAGGCCTGTCATAAGTTCCCTGGAAAGCGTGGCGGGGACCGTTTCATCCGGCAGGTCCGGGTTGAGCCTGTGCCGCCAGGCGGGATGATCGATGTGGCCGATCATGAAGCTAATGGCGCCGTCTTCGATCATACCGCGGTAAATCATGCCGTAGGTCTTTTCCCATTCGTCTATGGGCATGGTGTTCACGCTTACCAGCAGATGCTGGTCAACCTCGTCTACGCCGTCGCCTGGGAAATGCTTGACGGCTACGGCCACACCGCTCTCGTCCGCCCCGCGCTTGTAGGCCTTGCACATCTCCAGTACCATTTGTGGATCACTGCCGTAAGAGCGTACGTTGACTATGGGATTGCGCCAGTTCAGATCCAGGTCGCTCACAGGCGCGAATGCGAAATTGCAGCACGCGGCGGCGGCTTCCCTGCATGAGACCAGGCCCATCCGATACGCGTGCTTGGGATCGCCTGTGGCGCCTATACCCATTTGCTGGCCGAAGAAAGTACCGTCTACCAGAAAACCGGTGGACCCGAATTCCAGATTCGCGGCGCACAGAAGGGGCACCCTGCTGTTGTCCTGCATGAACTGCATGGCGCTTCTGACTTCACCGGACGGACTGGTCTTGAACAGCACTCCGCCCACGTGATAGCGAAGCATTTCATATCGCAGATAGTTTTCGTCGGAAGAGAATGCGATAGGACAGAATAACTGGCCGATCTTTTCATCTTCAGAGAGGGATGACAGTGTATCATAGACCCAGCGGATTTGCGCGTCGTTCAGGCAGAAGGGTTTTGCCTTCAGGTCGATTTTCATACTTTTTCTCCTGCTTCTTTCAGATCATGAAAAGTAGGTCGGTTGGGATTGCTTTAGAGTAGCTAACGTGACCGTATGCGTGACCGTTAACCCTGAAGTTCTTTTGTCGGTATTCCAAATGATCCTATTCCGCAAGATCCGCCAGTGCGCGTGCCACGGCCGCCGCATAGTTAAGGAACGGTTGGGCAACGCCCTTTGGCAGTTTCCCGCAGGCTATCTCCAGATTGTAATACCCCTTGAAGCCTATCTCTTTCAGTGCAGCGGAGAAGCCATAAAAGTCCATCCGCTCACACCAGCCTGACATGGAATAGGGAATGACGTGCTCATCCTGACCCGCGTTGCCGTTTATATGCAGCGCGAACAGCTTATCGCCGTACAGCCGCGCCATGGCCGCAATGTCCAGACGGAAAATGTTGGCGTGGCCCGTGTCGATACATGCACCCACACGCTCACTGCCAACTGCCTTAATCAGGGCAAGAATATCTTCACCGCGGGAGACACCCACGTCCGCATAGCCCATCCCCCATACGTTCTCAAGCGCCAGCTTCACATCGTATTTTTCCAGCGAAGGCATTATTCTGTCGATCAGGCGCAGGTTGCCCTCGAAAGTGGCCCGCCTGTTTTCAGGATGAAAGTACGGGTGCATGACTGCCAGATGGCAGCCGATCTCTCCGCACGCCTCCAGTGAACGCAAAAGACCCGGCAGCGCAAACGATTCGTAGTTATCGTAGCCCTTGCCTCCGGGGAGTTCGATATGGCTGCCCACGTAAGGAAGATGGCTCTGGGCGATTTCAAGCCCCGCCGATTTAAGCGCATCAGCCCGCAGGCGTACGTCTTCGATCCACTGGGCAGAAAGCTGCTTTTCCGGCGACTCCTGATCGCGAGAAAGGGAAAAATCTATGCCATCGAAACCCGCCTGCTTCATCATGCGGGCTGATTCAGGATAGGTTACGCCGTCGATCCTGACAGCATGGTCGAGCGATGTTGAGATTTTCATATGGTTTCTTCCTCTCTCTTTCGGTATCAGGCGGGCACATCATATGAACCGCGCTGACCGCTTGCTTGCATCCTGTCAGACGGAAACTCGCCTCAGATCCTCATCCAGCTCCTGAATAATCTGCCTATCGAGATGGGCGACATAAGTCGCCTGGACAGGCGTCATAACTCTTGTTTCGCTGTTATGATCCTGACAGGCAGCGTACAGGGCTGTCGCGTGACGTTTCACGGCTGCGGCGGCCTCGTCATTGTCCATCAGATCCATCATAGGCGTTTCAACGCTGAACGGATGCAGATAATCGGCAGCAGGTGTCCATGTCCATTCCCAGCTGCCGGGACCGACATCGACTTCCAGACCTTCCGGATGATCCGGCAGCACCACATGGGCTGACGCGTTTTCCGGTACCTTCGCATTGAGCGTAACTGTTCCGTCCTGTTTGATCTGCCACTGCACGAACCATTCACCGGCCGGGGAATCGAAGCGGATCTGCGCTTCTTTTAACCGGTTGTTGATTTTTGGCGCAATAAGCGCTTGCTTCCAGCCGGGAGCTGCGTTTTTAAGTCCCATCACGCGGCTGTATACCGCCTCGCACACAGAGCCGTAGGCATAGTGGTTCAGGCTGTTCATGCTCGTCTTTGATATGGTCCCGTCAGCATCCAGGCTGTTCCAGCGTTCCCAGATGGTGGTAGCTCCCAGCTTGACGGCGTATAACCAGCCGGGGAATTCCTCAGTCAACAGCATCCTGTAAGCCACGTCCGTCATACCGTTGTCCAGCAAAACGGGCAGGATCAGCGGCGTGCCGGTAAATCCGCAGGTGATACGGAAGAAATCCTTTCTCAAACGCCGGCGGAAACCGGCCAGCAGCTTGTCTTTATTGCGATACACGCCGTAATACAGCGCCAGCACATAACCCGTCTGGGTGTCGACAGTCAGGTTTCCGTTTGGCGAGAAATACTCGTCCAGCAGCGCTTCTCTGATCTGCTCTGCCAGAGTCTCATACCTGTTCTCATCCTCTGTTTCCTTCAGTACGCCCGCAGCTCTGGCAGTCAGGCTGATGCTGTTATAATAATAGATACCCTGAATAAACGCATCATCCGTGCCGCCCTTCAGGCTCTGAGGCGTCATGCCGTCCTGAGCGAGCCAGTCGCCGAATGTGAAAGAATGGAAGACGATGTGAGAACCGCCGGCATGTTCGTCCGCGGAGATCAGATACTCCGCGTAGTCCCGCATCATGGGATAGCTCTCCCTCAGCAGCGCTTCGTCACCATAATTCATATACAGGTTCCACGGGATTATCGTTCCCGCGTCTGCCCAGACGGCGCCGCCGTGAATAGCCTCACCCTTGAGAGAAGGGCTGAAGGCGGGGATGTCGCCCTGATAGTACATCTGCTGGTCGGCCCGCATGTCCCTAATAAACTTGCGGTAGAAATCCTTGCAGTCCATCTGGTAGCAGGCCGTATTCATGAACACCTGCGTATCCGCTGTCCAGCCAAGGCGTTCGTCCCGCTGAGGGCAATCCGTCGGCACATCCAGGAAATTGCTTCGCTGCCCCCACAGGCTGTTTTTCAGCAGCCGGTTCAGCTCTTCACAGCTGGTTGACGCTTCCAATGTCTCCCGGAGCTCAGATGAAAGGCAGACCGCGGTAAAATCGTCGGGATCGATCTGTTCGAGGCCTTCTACTTTCGCATAGCGGAAGCCGAAGAAGGTGAATATCGGTTCCACTTCTTTCACTGTTCCGTCCGATATATAAACGAACTCGGATCTGGCGCTGCGCAGGTTATCCCGGTAAAAATTCCCGCCCTGCAGTACCTCGCCGGTTTGGATGCGGACCTTCTTTCCCTTGGGAAGCCGATTTATGAAACGGATCACGCCTGCCATGTTCTGGCCAAAGTCCAGCACCTGTTCCCCGGCCGGGGTATGTATCAAAGCGGGCTTCATTTCAGCCTTCACCCGGATGCAGGGCGAGAACTGCGCTTCGAGATTATACGCGGCGTCTACGACCGCGCAGGACAACGCAGGTCCAGCCTCTATGGTATCATCCCGCACCTCTCCGTCGTATATATTGCCGGAAACGATCGGCGAAGCAGCCGCCTGCCAGCCGGCATCGGTGGAGATCTCCATCTTCGTACCGCCCGTGAGCGTGACAGTCAGTCGCGCGGCCAGAAGGTACTTATCTCCCCAGCGATCCTCTTTTCCGCCCCGGAAACCCAGCCGGCCTTTATACCAGCCATTGCCCAGCCACACTTCAAGACGGTTTTCCCCTTTTATCAAAGCGGTCACGTCATAGGTCTGAACGCGCAGGTAGGCGTCGTAATCGTTGAAGCCGGGTGTAAGATAATCCTGCCCGATCCGCTGCCCATTCAGGAAAGCCCGGTACAGTCCCAGCCCCGTTATGGTCAGTTCCGCTTTTTCAGGAGTTCCGCATGAAAAATCCTTCCATAGCCGCGGACATGAGACCGGCTTTTCAGGAGTAATGAATCTGAGTTCCATTCCGTTCCGACACCCCCTGCAATTAAATGTTGGATATCGCTGCCAGATGGTTTCATCTGACCCATATAGGACTCGTCCACGCATACCGGCCGTCAGCCATTTGTATGCGCAGGTAGTAATAGTCTTCTTCTCTTTCCTTCACATAGTCGAATACGAGCCGTGACGGCGCGTTGCGGAAGAACACGATGCTTCTCCCGTTTTTGATAAGATCGACTCTCGAGACAGGTACGTCTCCTCCGTCCACCTTATACCAGACGGTGCGCTTATCGCCGTCGCCCGTTATGATTTCGCCCATGTAATGCCCGTCGATCCTGAAGTCGACCGTGATCCTCTTCTCCCCCATGAAGGCATAGCACCGGCGCGCACGAAGAGCGTCAAACAGCGCTTCCCGCGTGTTTTCGTTGGCATAGACACCTGTCAGGCCGGTGTAAGCATAGCTGTTTTCCTTCGCAGGCGCAGGCAGATCTCGTCCGCAAAAGCCCATGTGGTCGTCCGTACAGGCAATGCATGCCGGATGTGCGCCGTTCTCCAGCGCGTCTATATAGGCGCAGCCGCAGACGCTGTCGGCAGACGGGAACGGATTGTCGTAGTATTCATATGCGCCGCTGCGGGAATAGATCTCAAATGTCTTGGGCATGAGACGCTGATCCCGTCCGTTCAGGTCCGTGCCGGCGCTGACCGTTGAACAGGTGTGAGGACCGAATAGGATATCTTCGCGCCCGGCAAGCGCCGCCAGTTCCCGCTGAGTGATCTCCCCGTCCCTCACGCCGCGGTACATGGCCGCGTTTTTCGAGGACCGGTAGTAGAGGATCATGTTGGAATACCAGGGGTATGAATCCCGTTCATAGGCGGGGATCGTGGTGAAACGCTGCGGCTCGTTGTACTCGTCGCATTTCTCCAGTGTTATGTCCCATTTGCTTTTGCCGGTCACCGGATCAACCTGCCACAGCTCCGGCTTTCCCACCCCACCATGGTCGTGATCAGTCAGTGCGCAGAAATCCGTTTTCGCCAGGTCCCGCTGGTTTATAAAGAACGTATCCACATCGACCTTGCCGTCGGACAGATCGCTGTGTCCGTGAAGATCGCCAAAGAACAGAGAGAACTCGTTGGCCGGGGGCATGAACTGCCCTATGCTCTTCCCAATGCCCCGGTAGCAGTCGGCGGGAGCCTGTGCGGCACCGCCGTATACGATTGCCGTAAAGGCCTCGCATCTGTCCGGACTGTCGATCCGTTTCGCCCGGTTCCTCTCAGGGTGATTCATAGTCTAAGCGTAACCTTTCGTTCCTATTTTGAGGGCCTCCCCTCTTGACAAAGGAGAGGCCCGGTAGATCAGGGTCGATCAGTCGTTCATGGCAAGGTAGTTATCATACAGTGCCTGATACATGGCGATGGCTTTTTCCACGCCCATATCCTTGACGGTGGCGACATAGCTGTCCCACTCCGCGTCAATGTCGGCAACTCCGGTGATAAAGTCGGCCGCTTTGCTTAAAACGAAAGCGTTGATATCGGTGGTAACGAAGGAGAGTTCCTCCTGGGTCGCCGCACTGGTCTTGATTACCGGCCATACCAACTGGCCGCAGTCAGTCTGAGGCTGACGGAACTGAGGTCCGTCAAGGCTCCTCTCGATCTCATCGTTCTGCTTGGACCAGACTTTGCCGTCGAATAATTCGGGATGCGCGCCGGGATAGGAGTTTCCGCCCTGGAACGCCGAATTATGACGCCACTCCGCCGTGGTCATGCCCTCGGGAAGGATCCAGTCCCACACATCGTCAGAGATCCATTCATAGGTCTGACCCTCTACGCCCATCAGCGCCAGTATCGCGCCTTCTTCGCTGTAGAAATAGTCTGCCCAGCGCATGGCCGCAATAGCCTCTTCCTCAGTTGATGTCTTGGTGATGCAGAAAGCGTTACCTTTTACGATTTCACGTTTGGCAGAATAATGGTTTCCATTGGGATCCTCAAAGGGTGCCAGGCCCTGATAGTCGAAATGATGATCATTACCGACGAAGAGGAACGCTCCCTGCGCGTGCAGTGTGCCCAGGGTGTTGGCCATGCCTTTCGCAGTGTAGGTGCCCCAGTTGTTCACCAGGAACTCAGAATCGAGCAGGCCCTCATCATACAGCTTGTGGAAATACTCGAGCGCCTCCTTGAAGCCGTCTTCGATCCAGGTGCACTTCACTTCAGTTTCACCCGGATACACATACATGCCGTCGTCATTTGCTGCGGACGGGAAAATGCCAAAAGCAGTCATGAGGATGTAGAGCTGTTTGAAGCCCATCATGGACAGCGGGATCTCGTCATTGGGATCACCGTTGCCGTTGGCATCCTGCTCCTTAAAGGCTACGAGCACGTCATAGAACTCGTCAAGCGTGGTCGGAACTTCTTTGCCGACCGCTTCGAGCCATTTCATATTAATCACATAGTGGTTCGTCATGGCCGGTTTCTGCACATTGCCCAGGGCGTAGATGTGGCCGTCTTCCGAGCGCATGGCGCCTTCCAGACCTTCGATGCGGTCAAACAGGGCAGTCAGGTTCGGAGCGTACTGCAGGAAATCATCCAATGCGTACAGCTTATCCTGACGGACCAGCTGGCTGATCTCGTCGTTGGTGAACTCGCCGCAGAAGAAGAAATTGGGATAATTGCCGGAAGAAAGCATCAGCGCGCGCTTCTCTTCCTGGCCATTGTAGGAAACGCAGTCAAACTCTACATGTATACCGGTGATGCGCTCCAATTCCAGAGCCGCAGCGTTCTCATTGAACGTATTTGTGGCAGCTGGGGGCAGCACAGCCCAGGCTGTCAGCGTCATGGGCTCTGTCGTGATGGGATACTCACCCAAGACGGTGGCAAACGCGACGCCTGTGAACAGCAGGCACAGCGCCAGGATCATGGAAATCGTCTTTCTCACAGGAACTCCTCCTCAAGATTTATTGTTAGATCAGCCCTTGATCGAGCCGATCATAACGCCTTTAACAAAATACCGCTGTATAAAGGGGTACAGTATCATCATTGGAACCGTGGAAACGATGATAACACCGTATTTTATCAGTTCAGCTACCTGCTGCTGTTCCTGCATGGTGGATGCCGATATGTCAGCATCTGACACGTCGTTGAGGATCAGGATCTGCCTGAGGAACAGCTGCAGCGGAAACAGATTGCGGTTGGACAGGTAGAGCATGGGACCGAAGTAACCATTCCACAGCCCGGACGCCGCATACAGGGCAATGACTGCAATGATCGCCTTGGACAAAGGCACAATGATATGGATAAACGCCGTAAAATTCGTTGCCCCGTCTATGGCTGCCGCTTCATGCATGTCCTGCGGTATGCTTTGGAAGAAAGTCCGCGCTATTATTACACTCATCGCATTTATAGCGCCCGGTATGACGACTGCCCAAATGGTGTCAAGCAACCCCAGCTTCGAAACGACCAGATAGGTCGGGATCATGCCGCCCGAGAAGAACATGGTGATGGTCACCATCATCATAAGCGGATTGCGAAGCTTGAAATCCTTTCTTGAAAGCGGGTAAGCCAACGTGATCGTGAATATGACAGAAATCAGCGTGCCCAGCGCGGCGTAGAAGAACGTGTTTCGATAGCCCAGCCAGATCGAGGAATAGTTGAATATTTTCTCGTAACCTGCAAACGTCAGCCCTGCCGGCGCGATGAGGACATGACCCGAACTGACCTCTACAGGATTGCTGACAGACGCGATAAGCACAAAATAGAGCGGATATGCGACGATGAGCAGTACGAAGGTCAGCAGGATGACATTGATCACATTATAGATGTGATCCGCCCGAGCATCACGAATGGTGTTTTTACCTTTCATGCATCCTACCCCCTCACCAAAGGCTGGTCTCACCCAGTTTGCGGCTGATCCTGTTGACAACAACCAACATGATGAATGAGATGACAGAGTTGAACAGATCTATGGACGTAGAATAGCTCTGCTGCCCCTTTAGGATACCCATCTCATAGACATAGGTGGAAAGCACCTGGGAATGACGAAGGTTCTGTGCATTTTGCATGAGATATACCTTGTCAAAACCCACCGACAGAAGATGACCGCTGTTCATAATCAGCAGGATCGTCGCAGTAGGCAGGATATGTGGAACATCGATGTGCAGGATGCGCTGAAGCTTGTTGGCACCTTCCACCATCGCCGCTTCATGCAATTCGCTCGAAACACCCGAAAGCGCCGAGATGTAGATGATCGCGCTCCAGCCCATGCCCTGCCATATGCCGGACCAGACGTACATATGCCTGAAATACTTGGGCAGGCCCAGATACAGGATCCTTTCCAGCCCCAGCATCGCCCTCACGTTATTGACCAGGCCAAACGACTGCCCGAAAAACACATTCAGCATGGAGACGAGCACGACCGTGGAAATGAAATGGGGCGCATATGTGACCAATTGTACAGTCTTCTTAAAGCGAAGGCTGGGCGTTGAATTGAGCAGCAGCGCCAGTATGATCGGGATCGGGAAACCTACCAACAAGCTGTACAGGCTTATGATAAATGTGTTGGTGATCAACGTTGAAAACTGATATGACGAAAAGAACTCGACAAACCACTTCACACCGGCCCATGGACTGTTCCACATGCCGAGGACAGGAGAATACTGGCGGAAGGCGATCTGCACTCCGAACATAGGCCAGTATTTGAAGAGTATGAAATGCAGTACGCCTGGAATAGCCATGAGGTAAAGGTCATAATTCCTTATTATATCTCTGGCTAAGGTCACTTTTTTTACTGTTTGATAGCCTCGCTTCATCTCTGCATTGACCTTTCCTCAACGGTTATGCCATACTTTTCGCTCATTTTGATGGAAATTCTGATTAATTGGACATTTATGTTAATCTAACATTATATTATATTACTTTACACAACGATTCAAGGTGACATTTTTCAAAAATAACAAGATATTATGACATTTAGGCCATACCATTGACATGCCACACTAATATGCTACAATGAATGAGGTTCGAATATAAGGACTATCCTATTTCCTTTTATTCCGCAGTTTATGGCTGAAAGGAGGCGCCAACATGGATAACAATCATATCTATCGCAGCAGATTTGCCGATGAGGCCATCAAGGACGGCATTACCACCTATTGTGCGCACGGCGTCTCTGTTTTGACCCATTCACATGAATGGCTGGAGCTTGCATATCTTGAGGAAGGGCATATACTCCACACAGTAGGCGACACCACATACACTCTGGACCCCGGCGAATACTTTTTTATTGAACCCAATCAGCCGCATTCCTACATCTCCGTACCTCAGAAACCCATCAGCCTCATGAACATCATTTTCCTGCCGCAGCTGATAGACCCCACATTGAATCAGGCGCGGGAATTAAAGGATATATATAATCATTATCTCATTCATATTAGGGATGCCAAGCTCGACAGATCGCCATCTCAAATGAAATTCATTGACTCGGATGGCCAGGTCAGGCAGCAGATCAGAAACATTTTTGAAGAAGTCTCGGAGAAAAAGCCGGGTTGGAAGGAATCCGTTCGCGGCCTGCTTATATATATCATTATTCGTATGCTCCGCAACGCCTATTCACCCGATAAACCGGACGTCGGCCTTCATCTGTCGGAACCTATCATCAACTATGTCCAAAGTCACTATATGGAGGCAGTCAAGATCACCGACGCCTTCAAAAACAAGAGTTACAGCACAGCTTATCTGAGCCGGCAGTTCCATCGTGAGACTGGCATCACTTTTTCCAACTTCCTGAAGCACACGCGGATCGACGCCAGCTGCCGCCTGCTCGCCAATACTGAAAAAACCGTCTCCGAAATAGCGGAAACCGTGGGATATCACGATACGACCTTTTTCCACAGCACTTTTCGCGAGATCGTCGGTATGTCTCCGCTCGACTACCGAAAGAGATTCAATCCGACGCAGCGTTAGTCTTCAATTATTTACCGATATTAATTCTCGTTCTTTTAACAAGAAAGGCCTCCAAGGATGTCCATGGAAGTGTCCTAAAATTTCCGATCAGGTCATCAAGTCAAGAAAAGGTACTAGGTCATTTATCGGTATTATACCTTTGAGTATCAAATGCCATATTTCCCATACTTGTGGAACCAATAGAAAAAGCGTTACCGACACCCCTAAAACCGGTAACGCCTATGGAGGACTAATATTTTTTACAGCGCAGAACTACCCTTTCTGAGCGCCTCACGCACAAGCTTGCCGTCAAGTTCCTGCACTGATGTGTTCTTGTCAAGGCACAGCGCGCATGCGGTGCCGGTGGCCTCGCCAATCTGGTTCGTATTGATCATGACCCTCAGCGCGCCGAAAGCACCTTCGTCGGCGTTGACCATTCGTCCTGCGGGTATCACGTTCTGCCACTTTTCAAGCGCCAGCGTCGAGAATGGTATCGAATGCATCCTGGATGTATTGCTGGACGCCGTCTGCAAGCAGATGGGGCAGGATTCCAACCCTGACTGCCTGGAGCCGTGTTCATGACTGACGGGTATGAGACAGAGTGGTACAGGAATTACTAAAATAATGGGCGTTACCAATCATCTGCCAAAAATCGGTAATGCCTAGACCGGATACCGTCTCATCCAGCGCATCGACTTCTTATATTCGAGGCTATTATCCAAACAATCCGTTGATGTTTTTCAGGGTCTCTCTTACAAGCATCTCGCCGCCAACGTGGCCGACAAGGCCGCTTGAAATAAAAGCGCTGTAATGGCCTCCCTTCTCTGCCTTCTCTGTTGGCAAGTAGCCTTCAGAGCCGTTGGCCAATTGAACCAGGAAAGTCTGTTCAGCCAGACTGCGGGCTTTGATCTGATTACCGTAATCCAGGAACAGCTCAAACGGATTTGTCGCGATCGCGATTGTGCCGAGTCTTATGATGTGCACTTCTGTATCCAGTATATCCATCTTGTCCTGTAATTCCGCCCGCCTTAAAATACCAAGGTGGACCTGCAGCGCTGCCGCGTCGTTATAATCCACATCGCCGTCTTTTTCCCGTAAATAGTCCCGAATCGCCCGACGCGCATTGTTTATCTCCGTGATGGTCGTCCGCCGGACTGGGAGCTGAAGCAAATGGACCTGATGAATAAACTCAGGCGACGTCTGCGGCGCGTCAACACCTTCATTGTATACGTTGATTATTTCATCGGCTATCCGTTTGCCGACTTTGCGCATGCCTGCTAGATCGAACATAGACGGATCGGCCTTGCGCTTCGGCGGATTGCAGCGCTTCAGATTGGGATCGTGCACATCACTTTCTGGTTCTACCCACCTGATCAAATCGACGGGACATTGATCGCCAGCGGCGCTGCATAGCGGCAGCAGAAATACGCTCTCACCCAAACGGCTGCGTAGCAGCATCTTTGCCTCACCCCAGAAGTCCGGCGAGACGAACAGCCTGTGCTGAACGCACTGCGCAGGGCAGGCCAGATTGGCTACGATTCCGGTCAATCGGCCTTCGCCATCAAACGTATACAGCAACTCGATCCCGGAATCATTGCCTCCTTCAAGCTGCATAAACATCGCTGTATCTGTGTCGCCCCACATCTGAGCAGTGCCATCTGAGTAGCAAGCACGGCGGCACATGCCCACTGCCGCACGGCCGAATGCATTACTGAAGCTGCCAGGAGCGAGTTTCTTCCAAGCTTCAAGTACACACTGCGCAATTCGATCCGAAAGGAATTCCAACAGTTCCTCGTCAGTGGCGATATCCGGATTTTGAGCGACGCTGGCCTTCTCGACATATTTCTTGTTTGGGGGCAGTTCGCTCTCTATAAGTGCTCGGAAGCCCGAGGAGCCTTGACCATTCAATTTCTGCGAAGAGTCTCCAATACCGGCATATCCCGGTCCTGTATGCGTATGAATGGCCGAGATAATCACTTTCATCGGGTCCAATCCAAGACAGTTGTCCGCCAGCTTCTCGCGCACCGCATCGACCAGTGTATAAGATATGTCAACCAAGTCGCAGCTGCACATGACCGCCTGCTCATCTTCTGAGCGCATTGCCAGCGCAGTAGCAGTAAGAGGTTTCTCGACATATTCCGAAATGCGTTCCGCGAACTGCCCCACCAGAGAAACCTTCTTTTGAGGTGTAATGTCAATTTCTGCCCATCCCATTCGAAATTGAGACATATTTTATTCCTCCTTTAGCTTCGGTAAGTTTGCTGGCAATCTATACACTAATCGAAAAAAACGGTTTAAGAGATTCATACAGCGCCACATAGCGTCTGAATGCCTCATCATAACAAGGCTTCAGGGAAAGATCGGGCATGATCGCTTCGCCTGTGAGAGCGAGCCCCTGCGCCGCGGTGTCGATGTCGGGATAGCGGCCAATGCCTACACCTGCCAGCAGCGCCGCGCCCAGACAGCCGCTCTCCCTTGCCTTCAGCGGTATCATCGTGCAGCCGGTCACGGAAGCCTTGATACTCAGCCACAGCGGACTGCGGGAAGCGCCGCCCATGCAGTACAGACTGTTGAAACCTATACCGAGCCCGACAAGCTGGTCGGTGTTGCGCCGCAGCATGAAAGCGACCGCTTCCATTATGGCGCGGGTGAAATGCGCCCGATTGTGCTTAAGCGTCACGCCGCAGAACACGCCCTTTGCGTGCGGATCGAACTCGGGATTGCTGGCGCCGCTTAAGTGCGGCAGCATGGTCAGTCCGTCGCACCCGGCGGGCACCTCCGCGGCATCGCGGTTCATACGCGTGAACGCGGCGTCCAGATCGCCGTCAAACTCGGGGTAGAACTCTTTGGCAAACCATTTGAACACCATGCCCGCCGACTGTGACCATAATAGCACAGTATAACGGCCCAGTACGGCGTGATTCTGGCATGTGATCGGCATATCCTCGCACCAGGGAATGAAATCAGGCAGCGTCGCGCTGACCGCCAGGCACGATCCGGTCGTCTCGCACACAGAGCCGGGCAGCGTGATCCCCGCACCTATGGTGTTGCAGGTCTGATCCAGTGCACCTGTCACAACCACCGTGGTACGGGCTAAACCTGTCTGTTGAGCGGCTTCAGCCTGAACGGTTCCGACCCGCGTGCCGCAGGGGACGATCTCAGGCAGCTGCTCCGGTGTCACGCCGATCTCGCTGAGCATTTCCGGCCACCATGCGGCGGTGTGTATGTTCAGCATGGCTGAAGACGCCCAGAGGTTGGGCTCCCCGACAAACCGTCCTGTCAGCCGGTAAAGCAGCCAATCTTCAAGAAGCAGGAATCTCTTCGCCTTTGCGAATACTTCAGGCCGATTGCGCCGCAGCCAGAGTATCTTCGCGGCGGGCCATGTGGCCAGCATGTCCGGCTGGCCGGAATGTTCATATACGGCGCGGCAGCCGAAAGTGGTTCTTAGTTCATCTGCTTCTTTTACGGCACGGTT
>JAEEGL015733156.1_pt1 | contig 21931 bp, 20 predicted proteins | sample 9134231 | NCBI WGS metagenome assembly JAEEGL01 (sample SAMN16246548, study PRJNA631951) | gut metagenome | biome: gut microbiome; feature: rumen; material: fiber-attached | host: Bos | place: Iran: Karaj | collected 2018-10 | reverse complement strand
TTTAATTATTTTATTATTCCCCTCGAAATCCATGTTTTCGGGCGTTTTTGGCTTGTCGCTTTTGTCGTATTTTGTCGTGTTTGTTTACATAATTCCGACAAACGGTCCGCATATAATCGGATCATGGAAATAATTAACAAGCACATCATGCAAGAGTATCTCGCCCTCAAGATCAATTACTGCCGCAAGCAGCTCGAAAGGCTGCCTGAGATTAAGCTGCAGACTCACAACAAGAACTCGGATTCTAAAGACGTAATTCTTGTATACGGTCACAGATACAGAGCTAACTCTACCAACGGTAAGCGGTATGCCAAGCTCCTACAATATAAGGAGACTCTCCAAAGGAAACTCGAATACTACGAGTCTGTCTGGAACTGCAAGTACAAAGATATCCCATTCCCCGAATGTGAACCACACAGAGTTATCCGCACACTGCTATCAGCTAATGGGACCAGGATCGTCATGAACAAAGAATTTTTCGACAGCCTGAAAAATGATGCGAACACAAAATACCCGAAGCCAACCAGTTATCCGTTCAACGGGATATACTACCGTTCAGCTGCAGAACGCGAGATAGCTATCTTCTATACGGAGAGGGGCTTTCAATTCAAGTATGAACCCGAGATGACGATAATGGGAGTACCGGGATTCATCTACCCGGATTTCGTAATATACATTCCCGAACTGGATAACTGTAAGATCCACGAGCACTTGGGAATGAAGGACTCTTCCAGGTATCTCCAAATCACCTGTACCAAATACCATAATTACACTAATGCAGGTCTGGTTCCTGAACTTGATGTCATATTCACCCATGATATTGAAGAGATTCCGTTCGACGTAAGAGCTTTAACTGACACGGCGACCACCGCGATCTACACAACAATGATCGGAACCAAGCAACCCATTAATACTCAACAAACGGGATCTTGATATGCGGGGTCGGGGAACCGGCCTCTTGGTCACCAAATAAGTACCTGTGTGCTGGCAGTCAAGGACGACCAAAGGTCGGACAATGTGATCCTTGACGGCCATGTAAAGCAGGTGCTATTTCTTTACATGAATACGTGTGCAAATTTTTTGTAGTAAACACGACTCATAACTACACTTTTTTTGCACGTTTGTTCACAAGTGTAGTTTTTCGTGTAGTATTCGTGACAATTTACTACACTTTTTTCGCACACCCTTTTTGAGCAAGAGTTTGTGCTATTCTTATCTTCAAAAGGAGCGGCCCATGAAACAAGCCTATGAGATGACATATACGCACAAGACGGACGAGCGCACTTCGGTGCGTTTGATTCCGTATGATTCCATATATCAGGACCAGTACTGGAAACTCTACAATTCCTGCTACCACGAGATGCGTGAGGCGCTGGGGATCAGGCCGTACGACTTCATTCAGGACGATTCTTTCTTCGATGAAGGAATGGATGAAGTGTATATTCTCGTCGAAGATGGCGAGCTCATCGGCAGCGTTGCACTCAAGGGCAACGAGATCGACGACCTGCTGGTAGCTATTAAACATCAGGGCAAAGGTTACGGCAAACAGATCCTCTTGTGGGCGCTCGGGAAAATAAACAGCGACAACATAATCCTGCACGTCGCGGAATGGAACGCGCGAGCGGTCAGGCTCTATAAGAGCGTCGGATTTGAAGTCACAAAAACAATTGAGATCAAGTGAGGAAATTAACATGAAAATTGGAATTATCGGTTACGGCAGCATGGGCAAAATGCTCCTTTGGAAGTTTGCAGAGAAAGGTTCAATTGCTAAGCAGGACCTGTATGTTACTAACAGAACGATCGAAAAGTGCGAGGAGGCAGCAAACATCGCACAGATCGTTCCTGCAAAGGAAATCGCGGCAAATTGCGACATCACTTTCGTCTGCGTCCGCCCTGCCGACATCAAGGTTGTTTTGGAAGAGATCAAAGATTCCGTCAAAGAGGGCACACTCATCGTATCGCTCAACGGCAGCGTTTCGTTTGAATCAATCGGCACTGTTATCGATTGCCAAACAGCGAAAGTCATCCCGAGCCTCACTGCTGAGATTGGAAGATCGCAGACTCTCGTGTGCTACAACGGAAAAGTAACAGAGACAAATAAGAACGCTCTTAAAACTCTTCTCTCCTCTATCGGCGACGTTATCGAACTGCCCGAAAACGAGATGGGCATGGGCTCTGAACTCGTCAGCTGCATGCCAGGATTCATCGCATCCATCTTCGACGTCATCTGCAATTCCGCGAAGAAACACACGTCGATTCCGGACGATCAGATCGTGAGAATGGTGCTCCAGACAATGAGCGCGACCGGTGACCTGATGCTGCAGAAGGACATGACTTTCGGGGATGTTGTAACGAGAGTCGCAACACCGGGCGGCATCACTGAAGAAGGCACAAAAGTTGTGTACGAAGGCTTCCCTGAAACAGCAGATCTTCTTTTCGAGAAGACATTGGAGAAGAGACGCCAGACGGCTGCTAAAAACAAGTGAGAGCAACAACGCGTTGCTTGTTTTCGAGTTGGGGTGAACGGATAATGAAACCATCAACCAGCATAAAGGAGTAAGTAAGATGGAAACCAAAGATGTACTTAAGAAGATTCGTGAAGACAATGGCCTCACACAGGATCAGATGGCCGAGAGGATCCTCGTATCGAGACAGGCGATAAGCCGCTGGGAAACGGGCGAGACACAGCCTAATACAGAGACACTTAAGATCCTTTCCAAAGAATTCAACGTATCGATCAACACGCTGCTCGGCAGCCCCAGACAGCTCATCTGCCAGTGTTGCGGAATGCCGCTTAACGAGGACATCAACATCAGCAGAGAACCCGACGGCGAATTCAACGAAGACTACTGCAAGTGGTGCTACACAGACGGCGACTTCGTCTACCAGTCCAAGGATGCGCTCCTCGACTTCCTCATCGAACACATGCCGAATCCTGAGAAACTCCCTTATGACGTTCTGCGCAATCAATATGACGGCTACTTGTCACAGTTAGAGCATTGGAAATAAAGCCCGACTAATGTACGATTGAATCATGGGGAATGAAACAACTTTACAGGAAACGACTTCGCAAGAGTCCAAGTGGAATAAGATAAGATTCATTAACAGAGACATGCTCAAATACATGGCTCTGTTTTTGATGGGCGGCGGACACCTGATCATATATATAGGCATTACGCAGTATTCGTAGTAAAAATGCTGATCGGATAAATGCCCGGGAACTTCCCGCCGCAATTAGTCAAGAATCAAGGCTTAGCCTTTTTCAGTACAACGTCTGCTCCATTCATATTCCGGATGACGTCTGTAATATGCTTCCTTGTCCTCATACATCTTTGTATCAGCTATCTGCATTGATTTCTTAATATCATTTGCATTTTCGCTGAAGCATGATCCGACGGCATAATGTGCTCTGCCTTCGCGTTCACAGTCATCACGGAGATTCTTATCGAGCTTTTCATATTCTTCCTTGCTGGTTCCTTCAACGATAACCATGAACTCATCGCCGCCTACACGGTAGATCTCACCCTTTTCAAAATGTTCCTTCATGGTAACGGCAACATCTTTCAAGAGGTTGTCACCTGCGAGGTGACCGTTAGTATCGTTAATGGTCTTAAGTCCGTTTACATCAATAAAGAAAATTCCGTATGGCTCAGTAATAGGACGTTCGCCATTGTCGTGATCCATGATGCGGTTGTTCATGGCATTACGGTTCATAACACCGGTAAGAAGATCGGTGGAACTCAGGATCTTCATTCGCTTAATCATCTCGTGGCTCGCGATCTCTGATGAGAGAATGAATGTGGTAATCTCAAGGATCTCCTTAGTCTTGATGATGTTAGCAGCATCGAAATTACCTGCCCAGATATAACCGATCGTCTCGTCTTCTGCCTTCAATGCATAGATAGCGAGAGTTTTTATTTGGGCCATGCGGAGCGATGCCGCCCATTCCGGTGCGACCGCATCGACTCTCTTCATATCTTCTTCGTCGCTGATCATGAAGCAGTTGCTGCCATCGATCAGGCGCGGCCAATTCTCGACGATATCATAGAAGTGATCGTCCAAGTAATATTCCATCGGGAACTCATTTTCGTGATCTACATAGTTCTCGCAAAGGACAGAACACTTTCTGTTCTCTTTATCCAGGAGAAGTATTGTGCATCGCTTTGCATCACAGGACTCTCTGATATCGGCAATGACCGTATCCATAGCTTCCTGGAAATCTGAGGTGCCGTGGAGTCTTAAACATGTCTTCAAAACGTGGAGTGCTGAATCAGCATTGATATCCACCATCTTATCAACATCTGCCCTTGGCGTCATGTTATATGAGAACAGGCAGTATCCTGTATTCTTATCAGATGAAATAAGCGGGAACATGTAAATGTCCATCCAGGAATTGAAAAATGCAGCATCAACATATGCGTGAACCGGCTGTTTCTTTGTAACGCACTCTTCGACCATCTTCTCGAAATTATGGTCTACTCGGATATATCTCGTATAAGGAACATTACACTCAAAATCATTAAGATTCTTTACTACAGTTCTTTTGTACGCTTCGTTGGCGTCCACAACCTTGTAACTGTCACTACTCTTTATATCATTGAGGTCCAAAGACAATATGGCTGCCAGCTGCGCAAAAGAATCAACTAAACTCTTGTAATCCATAGTGTCCTTTCCATTCCTTAAAAATATTTTGACAATCACATTATACAAGACAATATTCCGGGTGGTGTTAAGAGAATGTTAAATACGAGTCCATTCCGTAAATAAAAGGTTAGTATTTGGCAACATGCCTTTTTATTGATTTTATGCGTGATAGAATGGCTTTATGGTAGTTCTATCAGGGTGAGGTAGAAGGCATGACAAGATCAGAAACAAGACAGACCAGAAATAATATGGATAAGGTAATGAGAGAATTATCTCTCAAAAAGGAGACGCCTAAGAGTGCGTTTATTCTCCTTGTTATCCTTTACATTATTTCTTCCGTTTTTACAGTAATCGCTTCCAGGAGCGAGGGCTATACCACTTTATTCGACAACAGAGTCCAGTATGCATCTTTTGCAGGTGTATTCTCATCACTGTCCAACATGTGCATTATCTGTCTTGCAGTTCTGTTCAGAAGAGCAGGATTCATTACGGCCCTGATCTTCCAGTTGTTGCAAGTTCCGATGATGATCATCAACATCTTCATACGTCACGTAACAACCAACCTCCCCGGATTGTTCATGAATTTCTTTACTCTGGTAGCTGTAATCATTATTTTTCTTTCCTATCAGAAAGTACTCCGCTACCAGCAGAGCATCCGTGACCAGGCTGTCAGAGACCGTCTCACAGGACTTCCTAACAGATTTGCCATCAGCGAGTTTATGGAAGACCTCATTAAGCATAATGAGAAATTTGCCGTTGTTTCCATCGACCTCAACGACTTCAAGAGCATCAACGATACCATGGGTCACGAGACCGGTGACACCGTTCTCCGTGAAGTAGCGGACCGTTGGGCAAGACTCTGTGAGCTGATGAAGGGTTCAATCAATGTTTTCGTTGCAAGAATCACAGGTGACGAGTTCATGCTCATCATCAGAGGTTATGAAGACGAATCAGATGTCGAGAAAACAATCGTTACCTTCAGAACAGAACTCGAGAGGAAAATGACGATTGATGACTGTGACTACTTCATTACAGCTTGTTACGGTTACGCACTCTGCCCTACAGACGGACATAATATTGACTCTATGTTTGCATATTCCAATGCAGCTTTGCACGAAGCAAAGCGCATGAGTATCAGCAATTTAATTCTTCATTTCAAGGCTGACACTCTTAACTCCGAGAAGAGTAAGGAAACGGAGCGAAAGGTCCGCGAGGCTCTGGAGAACAATTCGATCTTCTTTAATCTCCAGCCCCAGTACGATATAAATCACAAGCTCCGCGGCTTCGAAGCTCTCGCACGTATGAAGGATTCCGAAGGCAACATCGTTTCACCTGCTGAGTTTATTCCTGTAGCCGAGAAGGCAGGCCTTATCGACCAGGTCGACATGAGAGTTTTCGAGCAGGCTATGGAATTCCTCTCTGACGTCCTGAGAGCAAAAAAGGATTCCGACATCATCATCAGCTGCAACGTATCAGTAAGACATCTCATGAAGAACAACTTCATCGATGAGATCAAGAATGTCATCGTTAAGTATCAGGTCCCTGCCAGCCACATTGAGATTGAGATCACAGAGTCCATCATGATCGACTCCCTCGAGAAGGCATTGCAGAGAATCGATGAGATCAAGGAGATGGGCATGAAGGTAGCTATCGACGACTTGGGTACCGGTTACTCTTCCTTGAGTTACCTCAACAACTTCCCGTCTGACCTGCTCAAGATCGACAAGTCTTTCATCGACCTGATGAACACAAGCGATTCTTCGAAGCAATATGTCGCAACAATCATTTCGATCGGCCACATCCTCAACCTCAACGTAATCTCTGAAGGTGTTGAAGACGAGGCGCAGATTGAGACTCTAAGACAGATCGGCTGCGACTACATCCAGGGCTATGTCTGGGGCCGCCCGATGCCAAAGGACGAAGCATTGGAGATTGTATTCTCCTGATAAATAGAGCGCTATGACAATGAACAGCGGCGGTAGGAATAATCTTACCGCCGCTGTAGTTTTTACAGGGCATGCAATCGAATAACCTCTGTCCGTCTGTTATAATGCATACGTTTTAATCAATAAGGAGTTTGGAGCATGGCTAAAGTAGTAGTCGGAATGTCAGGCGGCGTAGATAGCGCAGTTGCAGCATACCTTCTGAAACAGCAGGGGTATGAGGTACTGGGCCTCACTATACGCACATGGAATCCAGACGCAGGTTACAGCAAATGCTGTGAGATCGACGATGCCAGAGAAGTATGCCGCAAACTCGATATTCCCTATCACGTTTTAAACTGCGAGAGTGCCTTTAGAGAGTACGTAACAGAACCGTTCATCAAGTGCTATCTGGACGGCAAAACTCCTAACCCCTGTGTCGGATGCAACCTCCATGTTAAGTGGGAGAGAATGATCTACTGGGCCGACATTATGCAGGCGGAATTCGTCGCAACGGGCCACTATGCATACATCATTAACAAGGATGGCAGATACACCGTAAAGACTGCTGAGCACGCTGAGAAAGACCAGAGCTACATGCTCTATCAGCTCCCTCAGGAATACCTCGCCCGCACTCTGATGCCGCTCGGAGATTACGATAAAGACACCGTTCGTTCGATCGCAGCAGAGGCCGGAATTCACATCGCGAACAAAGGCGATTCGCAGGATATCTGTTTTATTCCTGACGGAAACTACACTGACTATATCCGTGAGAATGCGGACACTTCCAACGTTAAGGAAGGTAATTTCGTCGACAGCAACGGCAACATTTTGGGCACTCACAAGGGCATAATTAATTACACCGTAGGCCAGCGTAAAGGATTGGGAATCGCACTTGGTTACCCTGCTTTTGTTAAACATATCGATGCAGAGAAAAACGAGATCACTCTGTGCGGTGAGAATGCAATCTACGCATCTTCTGTTAAGTGCAACCAGTTAAATTTCATGAGCATCCCCGCACCTGCTGCCGGCGAGGAGATCCGCTCCAATGTAAAGATCCGTTACCATCACAGGGCGCAGAGCGCGACCATGACGTTAACGGATGAAGACACTTTACTTATTCAGTTTGACGAGCCTGTAAAAGGACCCGCACCCGGCCAGTCAGCAGTCTTCTATGACGATGACGGCTGCGTTATGGGCGGCGGAATTATTCTGGCGTAAATCAGCGTCCTGAAATACCCGTGCAAATTTTGTGCATACTTGGCTGTGTTTTTTGCACGGATTTTTGCATTTTCCTTTAAATTTGCAAATTTAGTGCAAGTTTTGGCCTGAAGTTTGCACAAAATTTTGCACTTCCGAAACCGGCCTTTTCATTTTGAGGCCGCCCTCACTTCTTTTCTCATAAATACTATCGTCAGAGGAATCATCACCGACATCGTACTCATCACAAAAACTACGCTAAGTGCAGGATGGATTTTCGCTGCGATAAGAGGAACATATGCGCAGTAAATATTCGACAGTGAGTGCAAAATGATCGCCGGCCAGAGTTTACCTGTCTTGATCGTGATATAGCCCCATACCAGTCCCAACGCGAAAGTAAAAAACATCTGGGCTACTCCCTGCGAATAAACGTGAGGCAGCGCAAATAGTATCGAAGAGCATATTATCGCGCCCTTGGTTCCGAGACAGGACAGACGGCTCATTACCATCTTCCTGAACAGCAGTTCTTCGAATACCGGATTGAAGATAAGCAGCAATACGATATAGAACCAGAAGTTGCCGAACAATTCGTCAGCGGTGATCGCATTTGATTTCACACCGGCAACAGTCAGCACAGCGTTTATCACAACCATTACAGGAAACGATAAACCGGTCTGGATAACGAAGTATTTCATCAGCATTCCTATGCCGGGTTTTACTCCATCGCGGGAAGAAATACTTTCGCGATGCATACCGAGAGTAACCAGGCAGAATGCGCCTAAACCGAGCGTATATGGAACTACCATCGACGCCAGAATCATACGGATTACAGACGACAAAACGCCTGCTAACAGCGGATCTGCAAATACTCCGTATAACTTATAAACCAAAAACCAGCAAACAAGTCCTAATGTAACCCTGACAACGGTTAAAACCTTATTCCTGTTCATTTCCTCCATGCTCCTTCAAAAAGATTTCCAGAGCATCGTTTATTTTGTCAGTCTTCTTCTTTGCTGCGAAATACACAATCGTCTGCATTACCATGAAAACAATAAGGAACAGCAAACCCATTCCAACCAGTAATACAACGTCAGCGCCGCCCATGATGACAATTACGGTTATCAGCGCAATAACCAGATATACCGGCGCAAAGATAAAGTTCTTTACCACACTGGGTTTGGACATAGCCCACTTGCTGTTATCGATATAAGCGCGGAAGAAATTGATTATGCCGATCACCACAAACATTCCGAAAATATAGAGAATGTGAAACGGGCTAATCAGACTTCCGTCTATAATCGATCCGACTGCAAACAAAACAATGCTCAATATGAAGAGGCCTGCCGTGAATGGAGCAGATTTGAAAAAAGCAATCTTCGCTCTCGAACTATTCATCACGCATTACCTCCCTTCATTCCTATGGCAGTCTTGAAATCGTTTGCATAGCTACGGGATACGATGAGATATTCTCCGTTTTTCAGGAGAAGCTTTATCCTTCTGAAGTCTTCTGGCGCGACAGATCTGACGGCCTTGATGTTTACGATAGTGCTTTTCGAGATCCTCACGAAAAACTTTTCTTTCAGGTCATCTTCGAGCTCGTAAAGAGTCTTCCTGATCTTATAAACACCGTCAGCCTTATACGCGAAAACATCACGGTCCACAGCCTCAATATAAAGTATCTGCGAAATGTAGATCATCTCCGTGTCGCCTTTGTCATTGATCCCGGGAATCGCATCGGCTGATGAGCTGATGACTCTCACGAGATTGTCGACTTCATTATCTCTTTCGCGGTATCTGACTTCGACTTCCGTTTCAGAGATATCCGGGATTTCCCGTAAAAACAATTTCATTTACTGCCTCCTTCAGGGAGCATTATTGTCTGCTGCATATTAGATTACAACAAAATCGGAATAAGGTGGCCATTTAGGCGGATAAGATGCATAGTCACATATGAAAATCCACACAAAAAGCAGCCCTGAACACAGAGCTGCTCTTCGTTTTTATAGAGGGGTCATAAAGTAGAAATTATCCGACTGTCTTACCGTCTTCCAATCTGATGATCCTTGTACCATATTCAGCACAAGCTTCAGAGTGTGTAACCTGAAGGATCGTCATGCCCTTCTCCTGGTTGAGCTTTCTGAACAGTTCCATGATCTCTTCAGTGGAAGCGGAATCGAGGTTACCTGTAGGCTCGTCAGCGAGGATGATCGAGGGATTGCCTAAAACCGCACGTGCGATGGCAACTCTCTGCTGCTGACCGCCTGACAAGGTGTTAGGCATTGCCTTGCGCTTTGCTGTAAGTCCTGTGATCTCCAAAATCTCATCGAGAGCACCCCTCAATTCTGACTTCTTCTTGCCGTTCATTGTCTGAGGAAGAAGGATGTTGTACTGGACGTTAAGATTCATTACGAGGTTATAGAACTGGAATACGAATCCCATGTTCTTGAGTCTCAGGTCTGACAGAGCCTTATCCTTCAATGAACCGATATCCTGACCGCATACTGAGATGTTGCCGTCAAATCTTCTGTCCAAACCTCCGATGAGGTAAAGGAGTGTTGACTTACCTGAACCTGATGCGCCCATGAGGGAAACAAACTCTCCCTGCTCTACGGACATTGATGCACCGTTTAAAACCTGGTTTATATTTTCGCCCTTACCAAATGTCTTGCTGACGTTATTTACTTCAATGATCTTAGCCATTTTATTATCCTCCGTTAGGTTATTCGTACTTGATCTGTTCGGATATCTTCATCTTCCTCAGATTCTTGATCGGGAAGAGAACCGTTAACGTGAACACCAGTGTCAGAACGACAAAGAAGATTGCGTTAATAACAGGGTTTACGGTGATATCCATTACGAGTGATTCTGCGTTCTTCAGTGCGGCACTTATGACGAATGTCAGTACCGAACCGACGATCACACCCATAGCCGATGCTGTTATTGAAGTTATGAGAACTTCCTTGAAGAGAATGCCGGAGAGCTTACCTCTGCCCATTGCTGTTGAGAGGAGAACTGCACACTCCTTCTTACGGCCTTCAAAACCGATGAGCTGGTTAGAGATCATGCCGATTGCGGTCATGCCTACTGCGATCGTGATGATCGTAGTTATTATTGCTCTTGTCTTTGCATTATCACTTCTGTTCTGTTCAATAAGTCCTTCCTTTGTATAGATCTCTGAATATGCGCCCTTTGCATATGTTGAGAGCTGGTCAGAGATGGCATCAGGATCTTCACATGAGATCAATACCATTCCGGGATAATCGAGGAAGAGAGCCTTGTATTCTGACTCAGAAACGATGAGGGACTCGATGCCTCCGTCATATGAATTGCTCTCTACGATTGCCTGTACGGTGTATTTACGCTCCTTAGGGAAAACACCTGTGGGGTTGATCGTGACAGTGATCTCGTCTCCTTCAGAAATACCCTTTCTGTTTGCGAGTTTCTTATCGACAAGAACATTTCCGTCCTCGATCTTCTCAGTGTAATCAAATCCTGTGAAGTGTTCGTATCCCTCATCAGGAAGAGCGTAGAAGTAACCGATGATGAATGCTTCTTCTTCGTTGATCGCGAACTCCTGCATTGAGAAGTAAAGGGGTTCAACATCTGTTACGCCGTCCATATGATCGATGTATGAGTAGTACTTCATAGCCTTTGTGCTGCTCATTACTACATCACAGTCATAAGGAACGTCTGCAACTGTTGCGCCCATTGCTGTTGCGACTGCATAAACGATGATGCACATTGCTGCAGCAGTAGCACTCAGGACGCCGCTTCCGACGGTGCTCTTGCGTGAGATGGCCTCAGAAGCTGCGAGTGACCATGCTGCCTTATCATGCTTATCAGAAAATTTCTTGATAAGTGTTGTAACGAGCTTCAGAACTCTCGGGAAGAGGAATGCCAGAGCTGCAACTGCAGTGATGAGGCAAATGATCGCCGGGAAAATTTTCGATCTGAAGAAGAACGTTACGATTGCGATTGCGAGGCTGACGAGACCCAGGATAAATGTTGATCTGCTGAATCTGTATTCTGTGTCTCTGTTGTCGAAAATAATGTCTCTGATAGATGTCTTGAGAGCCTTCATGATCGCCTTAAGAGGGATGAGGCACTCGATGATGATGGCCATCAGGATAACGCCTGCAACGAGTGCACCTGAGAGCGGAGGAATCTGGAATACAGAAGCTCCGGTCTCATCTTCTACTGTGAATAACGCACCGAGCATAGCATCTCTTATGAGCGAATACAGTCCGACTGCAGGAAGGCTGCCGAAGAGCGCATAGATTACGTTCTCCAAAAGAAGGATCCTTGCCGTACGGGAGGTGCTCATACCAAGGCTTCTCAATGTTCCGATGAATGACATTCTCTCATTAACGATTCTGTTGCAGATGGATGCTGTAACGAAGATAACGAGAAGGAATGTGATGACGAACATGAGGTAGAAAACAGCCTTGATCTCGTCCAAAAGCTTCATGTCAGAATCGCTCAGGAAGAGGTCCTGTGTTGTTACATCTGCGTATGCATCAGTAAACATTTTCTTTGCATCTTCAATCTTTGTATCGTCATGAACATCGATGAAGATGTAGTTGATTCTTGTATCTCCGCAAGCGAGACGTACAGCAGTATTCATGTTAACGACTGCACTCTTGCTCTGGAGAATAGGATTCTTCATGCTGTCGGGGAAAACTCCTCCGATAGTGAGTTCAACTTCTTCCCTGTTTCTGTCGTGAACAGTGATCTTATCGCCTGCCTTATATCCGTATGCATCAGCGAAATCTTTGGAGACATACATCTCATCGTCAGCGATATCGATCTTAGCCATGAACTCCATGTCTTCAGCTTCATCAACATTGAGTCCGTAGATGCTCAGATAATCTGTTGTTACGAAGCAGTATTCACCGTCGATCTCCTTATAAAGCATCTCGGAATTTCCGATGATGTTTAATGTATCTGCTTCAGGGAAACCGTCAGGTAAATTACTCAGATCGCTGCCTGTTGAAGTTGCTAGAAAATCTGCTCTGGAAACGCTGCTCAGATATCCTGTGAGGATCTTTGTCAAGCTTCCGCCCATATCAAAGCAAAGCATTGCACAAAGGCAGCACATGAAGATCGCAAAGCCGACGAGCAGTGTACGGAACGGCTTTCCGAATATATTCTTCAGTGAATTCTTAAATATAATATTCATCCTGTTATCACCTCATTAATACCAGCGGGAGATTCTGTTCTCCGGAGCAACGTACATGCCGTCGCCTTCCTGGATATCGTATGTCTCATAGAAAACATCGAGTGTTGAACAGACCGCATTGACTCTTATGACCGCAGGACTGTGCACATCGTAAGCGACCTGGTCGATGATCTGCTCATCAGTGCAGATCTGGCACCAGATGGTTGCAAAACTCTCGAAAAGTTTTTCTCTGTCTTCCTGAGTTGTAGCCAGAGAAGATACACACTCCATAGCGCCTAAGTCGGCATAGTTCTCGCCTAATGTCTGCTCACCGTCAACGTGGTAAACACCGAAGAAAACAAAGCTCTCGAAATACTCTACTGCCTTATCGTTACGTGCAATGAGAGTATCCATGTCTTCTGTCTTGATCCATGAAGGATCGTATTCACCCTTTGAATTAAAGAGGATGCAGTTGGAATCAAATGCGTGACCCATCTCGTGCGCGATAACCATTCCGAGACCGCCGAGATTTGTATAGTAGTCAGCATTAACATCGAAGAACGGAGCGTTTGTGATTGCTACCGTAATCGTGATGTTGTTAAAAGAAGGATTGTAGCATGCATTAAACATCTGCATCGGCATTAAGATATCTTTTCTGGATACGGGCTCGCCGAAGCTGTCGATCTGCTCCTTAATGGAAATCTTGTGATAAGACAGACAGAACTTGAAATAGTTTTCAGTATTTAAATTCTTGTATTCAGCTGTATCGTGTCTCTCAAGATCCATACCTGTTACATAGACGATGTTCTCGAGCTTTCTTAACAGCTCGTCTCTTGTCTCCTGGCTGAGCCATGTGGCATTGGAGATTATCTCTCTGTAACCTGCTCTGATATCGTCACACATACCTATTAATGCGTCATCCATTTCCTTTGAGTAATGACGCTCAACATAAATAGGATCTGTCTCACTCTCGAAAACATTACTGATCTCTTTGACAGCCTTGTCATGATCAGAAGAATAATCTCTTCCGATGTAACCTGCCATCTGTGTGTAGTGAGGGGAAATATACTTTCCGTACTGTGTGATCAGGTTTCCGAGTTCCCATGTCTTAAGAGCATTGAGGTTATCTTCTGTAAATATTGCATTCAGAGCAACGAGCTGATCGTCGTCACTTACACAATATGAATCAACCTTTGAAATGTCGAAGCCGATCTCCTTGAGATAAGCATCGATATCAACGTTTGTGAATACATCATCTACCTGTGATTTATTGTAGATGGAGCAATATTTGAAACTCATGGGATCTTCAAAAGCTTCGAGATCTGTTGCGGAGAAGAGGTCGATCGCAATGTTTGCGAGTTCAGTACCATACTTGCCTGCTGTATCCTCATCGTAGCCTCTTACAGTAAGGATAAGGATCGCATCATCTCTTACGCTGTCGATAGCATAGAGCTGGTCTCTCATATCCTGGAAAGATACACCCATAACTCCGTTCAGAGGTACAAATGTCATGACTCTTCTTGTCGGATCGAAAGGATCGACGTCCGGACCAACATTTAAGAAACCTGATAATCCGTAATCTCTTACGAGCTTTGCATCGATCTGCATGAGTTCTTCAATAGAAGAAGCATTCTGGATCTCATCCATCAACTCAACGAGTTCTTCCGGTATCGGTTCGTTCTCGAAATCGTAAGCTGAATACAGGTCATATGCATTCTTGATGATGTATTCCTCGCTGCCTTTCTCGTATCCGCTGCCGGCAACAACGTCATCGATAATTTCCTCGATCTGGTCATCGATCAGCTTCTGGTCAAAAGCAGCCCTTGCCGTGGATGTACCATACTCAAACTCAACGTCTTTAAAACGCTCTTCGTTGACGTATCTGTAAAAATCATCCTTGGGACTGGCCGGTCCTAATTCAGGAACCGTTTCCGTACTCTCGGTAACTTCCGGAAGCGGTGCGCCGCAACCGGTCACAACTATGGACAAAACCATAGCAGCCGCCAGTGATGTCACTGCGAACTTTTTCATAATTCCTACTCCCTCATGTTTTTTTGTAACCAAATATTACAGATACAACCTTAACACAAATGGAGGCTAACCTTAACAAAACCTTAAATCGTTTTTATAAATATACTTTCGCGTTTTGTGGCTTTCGAGCGTATACAAAAGCTAAAAAACTTGTGTATAGATAATAAATGTGTTAATTTTCTTTGCGATATCAGTATTAGGAATAAGGGGAGATTTATTATGCAGCAGGTAACTAACCAGCAAAAACTTAAGCCGTGGATGGGTTTTGCCCTCTTCGCATTTGTAATGTTATATTTCATCTTCGTATGCATACCGATGCAGAGCAATTGGGGCATTTGGGGTCTCGTTGCTACGGAGGTTTCATTCCTCATTATCGCTATCGTATACGGACTTATCTTTAAGATTCCGTTGAAGGAAATGTTCCCGGTCAGGAAATTCACCGCAAGAGATTTCTTCGGTTCGCTCTTTCTCGTAGTTGGCGGATCTCTTTTCGGACTCATCAGCGTCGCACTCGTAGGTACGCTCATCCCTTCTTCAGTTGAAGGCAGTGATGTATCAGCCATATCCGAATATATTTCGAATGGCCCGGGATACATTATTCTGGTGCTCGTTATGGCACTTTCACCTGCCATCTGCGAAGAAGCAATTCACAGAGGTGCTATTTTAACTAACTTCAGAAGCTTAAAGAAAGAATGGGTTGTTGTGCTCATCATGGCAATCTTCTTCGGCCTCAACCATTTGTCCGTATTAAGATTCATCAACACGGCAATACTCGGTGCTGCCCTGTCCTATATCGTGATCAAGAAGAACAATATCCTTCTGTCTTCAATGATGCATTTCATTTTGAACTTCTCTGCTTCATCGATCAGCTATATATCATCCAGATTGCTGAAGAGCATAACAGGCAGCGGTTTGTCCGGAAGCGATATCTCTAATGTTATGAACGCGGGCACAATGAAAACCGTATTGGGTACATATCTCCTTTACGGCACAGTTGCTCCATTCCTCATCGTATTGGGACTCATGCTCCTTAATCCCGCCGCACACAAGAAGATCAGGTTCCTTTTTGCCGGAATCGTTGCAGTTATCTGCCTCGTAAGCTCCGTCGGAATGACAGCATATAACACAATGAACAATAAGATTGCCACAGCAAACTTCAGCTACACAGTCGTTCAGGAAAACGTAGATATGCCCGGTATCGATGTTGATATCGAGAAGGAGGGCAACTATGCGATCGTCTGCGTACTCATGAAGGCAGATGGCGAATATACTGCAAAACTCGTAGATGAGAACGGCAATGTTGTCAGCGAAGACGAGATCCCTGAAGGCTCTATCCGCACACTCTCTGTTAACAAGCAGTTAGAGCCCGGCCACTATCAGCTGATCATGCATAACGGCAAAGGAAGTAACGGTGACACACCGGTGTTCTCGGTTCAGGTGAATAAAGTGTAAGCAGATTTGTTGGAACGTGTAACTGATATTGTTTTTGCAGAAGTTGAGATAGTAAATTAATCCGGACTTATAAATCCTGTTACTCTTCAATATTTACCGTGCGCACATATCTGCTCAGCGCGTATTCACCATCGTGTGATTCACCAGGGAAATATGCACTCATGTCGCCGGCTTTTGTCACACGGACAATTCCAAGACTCGTGAATAATTTTGCGAGTTCATCGCGCTCACTGTCAGGACAGATGAGACCTGCTGTCTGAAGGTAATGGCGGTGCTCAAATAATACTTTGCCGATATCCTTTTTAGGCAACGGTTTAACCAGAACATTACACATCATTGGAGATAATTCGAGCGCACTGTCTGATGCAATAATTACGCTGACACCGCGGCCTCTTAGCACGTTATCTGAAGCCTTCTCTTCCTGTTCAAGATAACCCATGAGACGACGCGTGTACGAAACCAGCGTATCGCGGGCGACAATGCCTATCTCATTGGATGCATTCTCGTTTGCTGCCTTCTCGAGTAACGGCAAAAATCTCTCTGCAAACGCCTTAACTTCATCCATATCTTCAGTATCTATATATATGACCTGACAGCTGCTGCAGAGGAGCTGCTTTGTGGTTGCGATATGATGTGCGAGATCATCGAGCTGTGCGTCCAGATCAGCGATTTTATTTGCCTGAGTTATATAGCAGAAACCTAACTTCTGGCCCCACTCGATTATTTTCGCGCCGGTAGGTGCGAGACCTCTTACTGCTTCGATCGCAGCATCACTTCCCCACACGCTGATGCCGTGGCAGAGACCTGCCATTTTGCGCATACCCTGTATATCAGTCGATGACGTATCGAAAACATAAATATAATCTGCGAGTTCACTTCTGTATTCGATCAGCTGCAAAAGAAGTTTTATTGTAAGACCGTTATCTGCAGAAGGGAGTTTTAAGATGTTGATGTTACCTGCCAGGAGGCCTTCGACTACTGAATATGCAGGGAGGAAATCCATGTTGCCTGCAGAGATGTGGAAGATGACGCCGAGAGGCACTTTCCTGACACGGATCTGTGAGAAACCATCAACAGGATCTGTAATGTATTCTTCAGTATCACCCAGTTCAGTCCTGATCTTTGCGCGGAGCTGCTCTCCGGATAACAACGATACAGCCTGCTTCTTATATGTCTCAACAACGTCCTGCGGAAGGTCAGCGAGCAAGCCGTTAAACTTACCATCCAATAAATCCATTCTGAGGTGAATGACTGCATCGACAACAACTTCAGGATCGAGCGTTTTATTTGCAAGAATTCCAGGGATCTTTTCTGTCAGCTCATCTAAGAGTCTTCCCTGCTCAGAACTCTCATATGTTTTACCGTCAAAGAGGATCATACATTTACCCCCTTCAGAATGTCGGCAGCACCTGCCGCACATGTCTTAATCTCAGTGGGCGCAACGCGTCCGATTATTTCCAGATAAGGTGATTTGACACCGCAAGGACAGTCGCTGCCGTCGTGAAGGATGCCGAGATCGTCAGTCATAACTGACAGGATCGGCGATGCTTTGCAGAGCGGTGAGATCAGATTAACCAGGCCCGTCTTACCATTCTCGAGCGGCTCAAGATTTACCGGATCGCGGATAACGATATTGCTGTATACGGGCACGTGGAAGTGATGTCCCGTGCATGCGGTATAAAGGATCGGATGCTCTACTGCGCCGAAGAATTCAACGATGTTTTCTTCATCGATACCAAGCGTTTTCTTGGCCATCTTATAGAAAGTATCTTTATCTGCCGCCTCACGGTAGAACTGTTTCCATCCGCCGCCGAGCATTATTTTCGAGCCCTTGGGAAGTTTAAAATACAGTTTCTTCTCATCAAGCAACTGGAACAGGAAAAATGTGTATGACGGGAATCCCATGAAGCGGACAGGCGCTTTGCCTTTTTCATACTTTCGAAGTGCGGCAACGATACCTTCAAAATCAGGTTTGTAGCCGTCATGAGTATGCTTCAGGATATATTTCCGGCTGATCGCGGGAGCGAGCAAAGTCGTGAGATAAGCAGTCTTAACTACTGCAGTCTTGTTCGAACGGTGGGGCTTATAACCCATAACGATATAGCGGCACGGCTTCATGCTGATTATGCCGTGATAACGCATGAGCTTTACGGACATCTTGAGAGCGGAAATCAAGGCACCCCACTCGAAGAAAATGTGGCTCGCGTGGCCGCTCGTTCCTGATGAAGTTGCCATAATGGTATAAGGGCCTGCTCTGAATTCGTGCTGCTTCATGAGCATCGTGGGAATGACTGGAATGTCGTGGACATTCTTAATATCACCGGCAGAACGGATATTAAGTCCATCTGCGATCTTCTTATAGTCTTCGCAATGGGTGATGAGGTGGTTGAAATTCTCTTTGCACGCGCCAAGAAACAACTCCGACCGGTTGCAGTCGTAAGGGTCCTTGCTCGAGAACAGTTTCCTGCGCAATTTCATATGTGATCCCCCATCTCGAAAGTGCGTACGATTCCTATTACTTCAGACCATTATACAATACGCCGAAGGTTTCCCATACACGCATCAAAAAAGGGCAGTCAGAAGACTGCCCTCTTATTTGTTCTGATTGATTGTAAAGATCAGTCGAGCTTGTTTCCGCAACCATTGCAGAATTTTGCGTCACCTACGACGTAAGGACGGCCGCAGTTCTTGCAGTAAGCAGTAGAACCGGCTGCGATAGGAGCAGCAACTGCGGGAGCTGCCTGTGCCGTCGGCGGAGTGGTATTAACATAATTACCCTCAGCATCGATAGCGTAAGCCTCATTGTGACGGAGCGGTGAGCGGCAAGTTGCACAATATACGAAACCGTCCGCATACCACGGTCTGAAATCGAGCTTATCATCCTGATACTGAATTACAGTGTGGCACTTGGGACAGGTCTGCCTATATGTGAGACCGCTGTGCCAGAGAGCTCTTTGAAATGCCATAATCTAATCCTCCTTAATTTCCTGATTTTTTAATTATACCACCTGTTCCGGCGGTTCATAAGTCCAAACCGAATACCTCTGCGGTACTTTATGGATATAGCGTCCGTTAACGCGGTATATCTCTTCCCTTCTTATAAGATTCCAGCCGGGTCTGTCATTCAGATAGTATCCGCTCTGCGCATCGACATAGTAGTAGAGTCTGATGCTGTGGACCAGCTGCATCTCAAGAAGATTCACGAACAGCTTAAAAGTGTCAGTCTCCATCGGACGGTACATAAAAAGAACCGTGTAATCGTTGTAATCCAGTCCGAATGCATCACCCTCGATGATCTCAACATTGCTGTAGGACTTAGTCCAATCTTTCGCTACCGAAGCCACAACGGGATTGATCTCTATTCCGGTAATCTTACATGGGCACCCCTGGTCTATCAGGTGTGCAATAACGCGTCCCTTGCCGCAGCCGATATCAATAAATGAATCGTCTTTTGTCAGCGTGAGGTCCTTCATCACTTCCGCGATTCCCAGATAAGGAACGGACTGGCTGCCTGTCGAACCGTAGTTTTTGGCATAAGGCGTCGGAACAAATACACCGAGATTTCTCCCGCTGATCTTCCTGTCTTTTTTTGAATCAAACCAGCACGAGACCTTGTCTGAAATTGCTACAACCGGATTCACTTTACAACCATTTCTTCTTCTTGAAGAACAGGAGGCTCGCGACCACGATCACGATGCTGAGGATTATGATCACGGGGTATCCCCAGCGCCATTCGAGTTCGGGCATATAACGGAAGTTCATTCCGTACCAGCCTACGATCAGTGTAAGCGGCATGAAGATAGTCGTTACGACCGTGAGCACCGTCATGATGCGGTTCTGCTTGAGGTCTAACTGCGCCTTGTAGAGGTCTCGCAGCTGCATCGTGTAGTCTCTAAGGGACATCGATGTGTCGTAGAGTCTGGATGCACGGTCAATAAATAATCTGAAGTATCTTAAGTTTTCAGGTGCAAAGAAACCGTTCTCGTTCTCCTGGAATTCCTGTGCGAGGTCCATGAGCTGCTCGTAGTGTATTCTCAGATAACGGATATCGTTTCTGATGTCGTTAAGGCGTCCGGACGGAAGGTTCTCATCTCCGTCGATTACCTTCTGTTCCATAGCGTCGAGCTCATCCTCGTACTTCTCCATGAGTCTCAGATCGCCCTTAACGATCTGGTCCAAAAAGTCGTACAAGAATCTCTCGAGACTCGGCATCTTCCATTTCTTAGTGCGCTGGATTCCGGTAATCAGCTTCATAGCCGTATCACCGTCGTCGATAAATATAACGCCGTTCTCATCTAATGCAAAAGCGAATTTGAGGTCTTCGCCGGAAGGATTGTTTCTGTCAGGAATTGCAAAAGAACCGGTCAGCGAATCGTAGTTTACTTCTGCCTTGGTAAGGAAGATCTCGGACAGGTCGAGATCCATGTCGATTCCCATCGTAAAACTCTCTTTGGTCTTCTGCCACTCATCGAAAGAAAGTACCGCTACATACGGCTGGCCCTTTATATCATCACGAGAAACTTTTCTTAATGTTTCCTCAATTACGAAAAACACTGTAGTGCACCCCTCAAAAAACCTTAATATCGCCATTATAACACGCGGTATAAATATTTATAAAAGAAAAGCCCGGCGGGTAACCGGGCTTCATATAGGGGGAGGGTATGAAAAGCTTTTTGCTTTCTGGTAGCTTAAGTATCGACCCCCAAGTTGAAATCAACCTGAAATGGCAAGAAATTTCTTTCGCGGATTATCAGACGTAATAAACGTAATTGTCTTTTCTGGGTGCGGGATCTTTCAAGGGCTCAGCCGCATAACCGAGTGCGCAGTGACCGATGCCTTCGTAATCGCCTTCGATACCGAGTTTTTTGAGAAGGCTCTTACCAAAATCACTCTCGAATTCTTCTTTCGCTCTGTGGATCCAGATGCTGTCAACGCCGAGACTCGCAGCCGCATTCATGAGATTGCCCATTACGAGAGAACCGTCGTAAACGTGTGTAACGATATTTTTATCAGCCAATACGATGAGTATAACAGGCGCGCCGTAGAAAGGATCAAAGCCTTCATCCCATCCGCCGATCTTACGGTTCTCTTCAGAGATCTGGTCTCTCAGAGCTTTGTCCGTAACAGCGATAATGACAGGGCTCTGTTTGCCCATGCCGGTAGCTGAAAAAGTTCCGGCCTTAATGATTGCCTTGAGTTCTTCATCACTGATCATATCAGGCTTAAAATTCCTGCAGCTTCTTCTGGTCTCTAAGACCTTCAATGTCTCATTCATGGAACAAGTCCTCCCTGCTACATATTTGGTTAAGCATATTGTTTCCGTTAGCAGTTCGGATGTATATCAGATAGGTTGTTTTTTATTCGCCCAACATTTCTTTTCTGTAGGGATTGTCATCAGTAGCATCGAATCCGGGAAGCAGATATTTGTCAGGAATGTACTCGTGCACATCCAGGTCAAGGAAATAGTTGCAGAACACGATCGCGCAGTAGGTGATCTTAGTGTTGCCATCCTGATCCTCAGGAA
>JAEEGL015294112.1_pt1 | contig 21932 bp, 17 predicted proteins | sample 9134231 | NCBI WGS metagenome assembly JAEEGL01 (sample SAMN16246548, study PRJNA631951) | gut metagenome | biome: gut microbiome; feature: rumen; material: fiber-attached | host: Bos | place: Iran: Karaj | collected 2018-10 | reverse complement strand
GTGCATTGACGAGGGTAGAAACACGGTTACGCTGAGCAGATTTCAGACAGAACGGGAAGAAATCGACAAGAAGATTACAGTTGCCATTGGAAGCTCCGCAGAGACTCCTGTCGGAAAGTTTAAATTTACAAAGGGGCCGAACTTCGATGAGTTCCCCGAGGGACAGGACATCGACGTAACATACTTCCCCACGGACTTGGCAGCGAAATCATACAAGGGTAGCATCTCTGCGAGCGAATACTCAAAGAATGCTTCACTCATTGTCCTAACATGCACTGACATTAGCCCGCTGCGCGCTGAAGACATCCTAAATGGCATATACCGTGCCTACAAATTGGACGTCGTAGATAACAAGAACCGCGTGGCCAACAATACTGCACACTTCATCGAAAGCCGTCTTGCCATCATCGGCGACGAGCTGAGCGAAGTCGAGAGCCGCCTCGCAAACTTCAAGCAGCAAAACCGCATCGTCGATGTGCGCGCCAGCGCAGCATCATACACAACGGAGAACGTGGCCGCACGCCATCAGGCAATCGAGCTGGAAACGCAGCTGACGGTAGCCCGATACCTGAAAGATTTTCTGCAGAACAACTCTAACTCAACGGAGCTGATACCTACGCTCGAGATTAACGGCTCTGGCGTGAACCAACAGATTGCGGCCTACAACCAGCTCATGAATGAGCGCAACAAAAACGTTGCTAACTCAAGCGAGAACTCGCCCGTAGTACGCGAAGCCGATGCACGACTTGCACAGATGCGTAGCAGCATTCTGGGAAGCATCAACAGCTATGTGCGCACTGCTGAGATAGAAGCTGAGGCCGCACGCCGTACCGAAGCACTCACAAATAGTCAGATGGCAGATGCACCCATACAGGAAAAGCTCGGTCTTGACATCCAGCGCCAGCAAACCCTGAAGGAAGCGCTATACACATATCTCCTTAACAAGCGCGAGGAGGTAACGCTGCAACTCGCCATCAACGAGGCCAACGTCCGCATGGTGGAAGAGCCCATGGGCAGCAATGCGCCCATATCCCCAAAGCGCAACATCATCCTGCTCATGTCCCTGCTCATAGGACTTGCTATTCCAAGCCTCATCATATGGCTCAGACACCAGCTCGACATCACAATCTCCCATCGCAGCGATGTTGAAAGTGCAACAAACATCCCAATCGTTGGCGAACTGCCCCACTGGAGCAAGGCCGCCGACGGAGGTTCTATCATCGATTGCGCAAACGACGACTCCATCGTCGAGGCTTTCCGTATGCTGCGCTACAGCATGGGCTTCATCAAGCATAACGCCAAGGTCATCCTGCTCACATCGTCAGCACCATCGCATGGCAAGAGCTTTATTTCCAAGAACCTTGCCATCATTCAAGCCATGGCGCGCAAGCACGTACTCCTCATCGATGCCGACATACGCAAACGCACGCTAAGTCGTAGCGTTGCAAAGGAAGGTCTCACATCGCTACTTGCAGACGAAGACCGCACAATGCATATCAACGATGTTGTCGTACATGAATACCTCCACAAGAATGTGGATCTCCTGCCCGCAGGCATGCTACCACCAAACCCAGCAGAACTGCTTATGTCGGAACGCTTTGACGAAATCATTGCCGAAGCCCGCGAACAATACGACTGTGTCATTATCGATGCCACACCGCTCCTCGCCGTGGCAGACGCAGGTATCGCCAGCCGCGTTGCAGACCTCATACTCTTCGTCATGCGCGTTGGCGTACAGGAGAAGGCATTTATACCTGAACTCGATAAGGCACACAAAGATGGCAAGCTGAAGAATCTCTGCATAGTCCTCAACGATGCCGACGTAAAGAACCGCTATGGCAACTACCGCTACGGATATGGATATGGGTACGGATATGGATATGGGTACGGCTATCGCGACGACAGCAACAAAAGAAAAAGGAAGAAATAAGGGACATCGTCCCTCATAGCTGGTTCCGTAACCACTTTACTTGAACCTGAGACTATATCACAATATATCCACGCTACCGCCTCTCGTGTAGCGTGGATTTTATTTAAAGAATCGCGCATCAAGATGCGAGTATTTTCCAACGAAATGCCTAAAAGATGAGCCATAAACGCAGAACGACGCAAACGACTTGTGTGAACTTATCACGAATCCTTTGCCGCCTCAGACAGCCACCGCAGCATTTCGCTGGCTGCATGCTGGGGAGCACCAGGTTCGCCAAGACGTTCTGCCATGCGTGCATATCCTTGTAGCATCCGCTGGCGCCCTTCTCCTCCAGGCAGGATGCGAGACAATTCCTTACGCACACGATCTACGTTCATTGCGTCGGCGACGAGTTCTGGTACGACTTCTTCGTCGCAGATGAGGTTTACAAGAGATATGAACTTTACCTTTAGGAACATTCTACGCAGTAGGCGCACAAGCGGTCCCATGCCGATATAGTAGCACACCACCTGCGGCACGCGGAATAGCGCTGTCTCCAGCGTTGCCGTGCCGCTGGTCACAAGTGCCGCCTGCGCGTGGCTGAGAAGTTCGTATGTGCGTCCCTCCACAAGTTCCACGCTCTCGCGCTCAACGCCTGCCCTGCGTATAATATCTTCATAAACCTCGCGAGGCATAGCAGGCGCTACTGCAATCTTCAACCTCCACCCTTCCTCAGCCAATGGCGCTGCGGCCAGAAGCATACGGCGGAGATTATCCTTCAACTCTTGCCGTCGACTTCCTGGGAGCAGAGCGAGGGTTTTCGTGTCTGTAGCCTCATCGGGATGCGATTCCTTGAATGCGGCAACCTCATCGACGGTAGGATTTCCAACGTAGCTTATATGATAATGATGTTTCCGCTCGAAGTATTCCACCTCGAAGGGTAGTATGCTGAACATCGCGTCCACATCGCGGCGAATGCGACGGATACGCCCCTCCTTCCACGCCCATATCTTTGGCGAGATGTAGTAGAATACGGGGCAAATCTTCTGGCTGTGCACATACTCTGCAATACTAAGGTTAAAACCTGGGTAGTCAACGAGGATTACCACATCAGGACGCCATTCTGCTATCTGCTCCTTGCAACGTCGCATACCGCGAAGGATAGTACGCAGATGCAGAACAACAGGCACAACCCCCATATACGCCAATGTCTTGTAATGGCACAACAACTCTCCGCCAGCAGCCGCCATGAGGTCGCCGCCGTAAAAGCGGAACTCAGCCTCAGCGTCCTTCGACTTCAGCGCCTGCATAAGGTGCGCCGCATGTAGGTCGCCGCTGGCTTCACCAGCAATCAGAAAGTAGCGCATACTGTTGATAGTCAGTATTATCGAGAGTCGTGGGAGTAACAGCTACGTACCCATGGGCAAGAGCCCAGCGGTCGGTATCTGTGGCCTCAGGTTCGAGTTCCTCGCACTCGCCAGCCATCCAATAGTATTTGGAACCTCTGCGGGGAGCGGGGCAGTCCACAATCTCCTTTACCCAACGGCTCTTTGCCATTCGGCATATCTTCACGCCCTTGATGGTGGACTGCAAGGGGAAATTCACATTCCAGCATGTGAACGGCGGCATCTTCATCTCGATGGCGCGCCGCACCATATCCAAAACGTAGGGGCGCAATGGCGTAAAGTCGGCATTAGGACTGTGGTCGCACAAGGAGAAGGCCACGGCAGGAAAGCCCTGCATAGCAGCTTCGCCGACAACACCTATCGTGCCAGAATAATGCGAATTGACGCTGGAATTGTCGCCATGATTGATACCGCCGACGACAAGGTCAGGCTTGCGGCGAACGTAGCGGTTCAGGGCTATCTTTACACAGTCGGCAGGCGTGCCTGAGCAGGAATACACGTCCAGCCCTTCCTCCTGCCGCACAAGTTGCACAGCCAACGGCGGCCCAGACGTGAACGCGGTACTGAAACCAGAGCGCGGCCCCTCAGGGGCTACAACAAGGATGTCGTAATCTGCGCGAAGTACGTCAACAAGGAAATTGATGCCTCCTGCGGCATATCCATCATCATTTGAAATTAGTATATATGGTCGCATTTTTTTGATTTTTCAGGGCGCGAAGTTACACTTTTCTTGCACGTTTTCCAAACATTGTGCCCTTTCGCGCGTAAAAAGATGTAAAAAAATGTTTATTCCTTTGTGCTTCGGTCGCGAAGTCCTATTTTTGTACCCAAATAATTTGGCACGAAATGCCAAGAAAAAAGAACAACATGGGAAAGATTATCGCTGTGGCCAACCAGAAGGGTGGTGTCGGAAAGACTACCACCGCCATGAACTTGGCAGCTTCTATGGCCACAATGGAAAAGAAAGTGCTGATAGTAGATGCCGACTCGCAGGCAAACGCCTCGTCGGGGCTGGGTGTGGACCGCGGAGAAGTGGACGCCACGCTCTACGAGTGCATCTCAGAAGGCAAGGACGTACACGAAGCCCTCTATACGACAGATGTAGAGAATCTCGACGTTCTGCCAGCACATATAAACTTGGCAGGAGCCGACATCGAGCTCATGGAGCGCAAGAAACGCGAGTTCGTAATCAAGGACATCCTCGCCCCAATAAAAGACGACTACGACTACATTCTCATAGACTGCAGCCCGTCGCTGGGACTCGTCACGGTAAACTGCCTCACGGCGGCAGACTCCGTCATCATCCCCGTACAATGCGAATACTTCGCGCTGGAAGGTATCAGCAAATTGCTCAACACCATTAGGCTCGTAAAGAAAAAGCTCAATCCGTCGCTGGAGATAGAAGGATTCCTCCTCACAATGTACGACAAGCGACTGAACCTCGCCAACCAAATATACGACGAAGTGAAACGCCACTTCCAGGAACTCGTTTTCAAGACCGTCATCCAACGCAACGTGCGCCTGAGCGAAGCACCCAGCCACGGCATACCTGTGATTCTCTACGATGCCGTATCGACAGGTTCGAAGAACTACCTTTCGCTCGCTAAGGAAATCATCCAACGAGAAGGAGAATCTTGATGATGCAAATAACACAACAACAATGGCAGTAAGAAAAAAATATCCTGCGCTCGGCAGAGGGTTAGACGCCCTCATCGACACGCACGACGAAATAAAAACAAGTGGTTCTTCAAGCATCAACGAAGTGCCGCTGGAGAAGATAAACGCAAACCCCGACCAACCGCGTCGAGAGTTTGACCCCGTAGCACTTGCCGAACTGTCGGAAAGCATCAAGCAGCTGGGAATAGTTCAGCCCATCACGCTACGCCAGATGGACGACGGAACGTTCCAGATTATTGCTGGCGAGCGCCGCTGGCGTGCATCAAAGATGGCAGGTTTGGAGTCCATTCCCGCCTACATCCGCACAGCCGACGACGAGAGCATGATGCAAATGGCGCTGGTCGAGAATATTCAGCGCGAAAACCTAAACGCAATAGAGGTGGCCTTGGCATACCAGCGCCTCATCGAGCAATACCACCTGACGCAAGAGGAACTCTCGGAAAAGGTTGGCAAAAAGCGCGCAACCATCGCCAATACGTTGCGACTGCTTAAGCTGCCGGCACCTGTGCAGATGGCGCTTCGCAACCACAGCATCGACCCAGGACACGCACGTGCCATACTGGGCGCAAGGGAGGCCTCCGTGCAGTTGAAACTTTTCCGCGAAGTACAGGAAAAAGGCTACTCCGTGCGACAGGTTGAGGACATGGTGCAGGCACTCAACAACGGCGAAACCGTGAAAAGCGGACGCACACGACTGCAAAAGTCCACAGCCAAACTGCCTGAAGAATATGGGGAACTGCGCACACGCCTGGCAAAATTCTTTGGACAGAAAGTGCAGCTCGCCGTAGGAGCAACAGGCAAGGGACGCATAACGATTCCCTTTGCCGACGAAGAAGAGTTGGAGCGCATCATGACGCTATTCGACCGCATGCGCAAATGAAGCTCCGACAGCTGACATACATACTACTCCTCGCGCTCGCAATAATGGCTCTTCCACAAAAGAGCCGCGCACAGGAGCCCCTATTCCCTGATGTCGTGGACGTTGAGGAAGTGGATTCCGTCATAGTGCCCGCAGACAGTGCGACACACGACATACCATACGTCACATTCGTGGATTCGGTAATGAAGGAGGACGCGGCAAAGCCTACGGCACCTGCAATAAAAAAGCCCTTTATCCCTGACCCGAAGCGCGCACTATGGTTGGCAGCCGTACTCCCTGGAGCAGGACAGATTTACAACCGCAAGTATTGGAAACTGCCCATATTCTACGGCGGATTCTTGGGTTGCACATACGCATTCATGTGGAACCAGCAGATGTATCGCGACTATTCGCAGGCATATCTGGACATCATGGACGACGACCCTAACACGAGCAGCTATCTCGACATGCTTCCTCCGCGCTACGACATCACTGGGCGCGAGGAACGCTTCAAAACGATATTCAAAAACAGAAAGAACTACTATCGCCGCTATCGCGACCTGAGCGCATTCGCCTTCGTTGGCGTCTATCTGCTCTCAATCGTCGATGCCTACGTGGACGCACAACTCTCCGTCTTCGATATCTCACCAGATCTAAGCATGCACCTCGAACCAGCGGTCATCCCGCAACAGGGACTGCAAAGAAACACCACCGCCTATGGCCTGGGATGCAGCATCAACTTCTGATATACAAAAAAGAATACACATAATAGAACATGAAACACATAAAGACACTCTTCCTCTCCTTGCTTGCTGTTGGCACATCCGCAACCATGCAGGCGCAAAACGAAATCACAATTCACGACGAGCGCTTCGGCCAAGACGAAGTATTCACACTGCCTGAAGGCATGGTCATCAGCGAGGACTCACTGCTGAGCGACTGGCAGGAACGCAACTATTTATATCCAGACACAACCTGCGAAAACCCCAACTATAACCCAACATATTCCCCCGAGGTATATCGCGAGCGCCTGCTGCGACTCCCGACCGTCATCGAAATGACATACAACGACATCGTGCAGCGCTTCATTGACCAATACTGCAACCACGGACGTCGGGGCGTAGCAACAATGTTGGGAAAATCCAACCTCTATGTCCCCATTTTCGAGGAAGCCCTCGACTACTATGGTCTACCCCTCGAACTGAAATATCTTCCTGTCATTGAATCTGCCCTGAACCCCAACGCCGTGAGCCCTGCTGGTGCTGCTGGCCTATGGCAGATGATTGTTTCCACAGGAAAACAGTATGACTTGGAGATAAATAGCCGCGTTGATGAGCGCCGCGACCCCGTGAAATCAACATGGGCCGCCGCACGCCTACTCCGCGACCTTTTCAAAATATACGGCGACTGGCATCTCGTACTTGCTGCCTACAACTGTGGGCCTGGCAACGTAAATAAGGCTATACACCGTGCCGACGAGCAACGCGACTACTGGAAGATATATCCCTACCTTCCAAAGGAGACCCGAGGCTACGTTCCCGCATTCATCGCAGCTAACTATGTGATGAACTACTACTGCGACCACAATATTTGCCCCATGCGGACTCGTTATCCGCGCGCAACAGACACGATACTCGTCACACGCAATGTGGACATGCGGCAGGTAGCACAGCTTTGCAATGTTGACCTCGACATTGTAAAGGCTCTGAACCCGCAGTACCGCACAGACATCGTGCCAGGCTACTCGGCACCCTTCGCAATACGCCTGCCGCAGGAAGCCATAGGGACATTCATCGCCCTGAAGGACACTATCTATGGTGGTGCGCCCGAACGCTTCACGCAGGACAATAGTTCCCGCGACCTTGCACAGGCCAGCGCGTATGCCGCCAACGGCGACAGGCAAGTAACACCTATTGCACCTGCCGCGGCACCACGCAACGTTGCGCAGGCTACTCCCACATCACCACGCACTACGACGCGAAACACGCCTGCCACGACACGCACTACGACGCGCACAACAACGACCACTACCACAACGACGACAACGCGTACCACATCTTCCAATTCACACGCACGCGCGAACACTCGCCTTGGCAGAGGGCAAGATACTCAGCAACAGACGACGACTCGCCGTGGTCGCCATAGTCGCGGACAAGACACCCAGCAGCAAGCTAATGCTCGTCAAGGACGTCACGCCCGCAGTCAGGCTGCACAGCAAACAAACGGCCGCAACAATCGCAATGGACACAACGGCAGAAATGGTGGACGCGGTGGACGTCATCAGCAGCAACAGCCGCAGACAACGACAGTACAAAACGGGCAGACGCTTACGCAGATTGCACGTCGCCATGGTACTACCGTGGCCGAGCTTCGCCGCCTCAACAACATCAAGGGCGACAACATTCGCGCAGGACGTAAGCTTCGCGTGAAATAGCAACTGACAACACACAACACCCATGAAGACCGAAGACAAGAAAAGCAATATGCCCCCATCATTGCCAGAACTTTCAGAGGAAGATCTCCGCCTGCAAGCACAACGCGATGAAGAGATGATCAATGCCGCTTTCAAGAAGCTCATTGACACCTACATGGCCTCTAACCACCGAGGCAATGTAGAAATCATCACAAAGGCGTTCAACATGGCAAAGCTTGCGCACAAAGGAGTGCGCCGACGCTCTGGAGAGCCCTATATAATGCATCCTCTCGCTGTTGCACAAATCGCATGTGAGGAGATTGGCCTCGGCTCCACATCCATCTGCGCCGCCCTTCTTCATGACGTGGAGGAGGACACCGACTATACGCATGAGGACTTGACAAACCTCTTCGGACCGCGTATTGCCAACATTGTGGAGGGCGTGACGAAAATTTCAGGTGGGGCTTTTGCCGAAAACGCCTCCACACAAGCAGAAACGCTGAAAAAACTCCTGCTCACGATGAGCGACGACGTGCGAGTGGTCTTAATAAAAATCAGCGACCGCCTTCACAACATGCGTACGCTGTCCTCAATGCCTGCTGGTAAACAGTACAAGATTGCAGGAGAAACAACATACATCTACGCCCCGCTTGCTGACCGCTTAGGACTCAACAGGATAAAGACAGAACTCGAAGACCTCAGTTTCAAGTATGAGCACCCCGAGGAGTATAAGAAAATTGAGGAGATGCTCGATACCTCACAGGCTGAACGTGAGGACATCTTCGATGCCTTCGTGCCGCCCATCAGCAAGATGCTGGAGGCAAAGGGATACCAGTTCCGCATCCTTAAGCGTGTAAAGACCCCGTACTCCATCTGGAGCAAGATGCAGAACAAAAAGGTGGAGTTCGACAACATCTTCGATATTCTTGCATTGCGCATAGTATATACCCCCCATGACATCAATAACGAGGTGGAGGAGTGTTACAATATATACGCTTCGCTTACGAAAATATACCGTCCCCACCCTACCCGCTTCCGCGAATGGTTGTCGCACCCAAAGGCAAACGGATACCAAGCGCTGCACAATACTTTCATGTCAAAACAGGGCAAATGGATTGAAGTGCAGATACGCTCCGAGCGCATGGACGACATTGCCGAGCATGGCCTTGCTGCGCACTGGAAATATAAGGACAAAGGCTACAAGGGCGACGACGGCGAACTGGAAAAGTGGATAGATTCTATTAAGGAAATCCTTGACGACCCCCAGCCCGATACTCTTGACTTGCTCGACACGATAAAGCTGAACCTCTTTGCGAAGGAGATTCTCGTATTCACGCCGAAGGGCGAAATGCGCACAATGCCTGGAAACTCGACGGTGCTGGACTTCGCATTCTCTATACACTCCTTCCTTGGCAGCCATTGCTTTGGTGCAAAAGTAAACAAGAAACTCGTTCCGCTAAGCTACACTCTCAAAAACGGCGATCAGATAGAGATTATCACCTCACGCACGGTACAGACGCAACCTGAATGGCTTTCATACGCCACGACAGCTAAGGCACACGGCAAGATTCTAGCAAGTCTCAGAAGCCGCCGACGCGAAACGATAAAGGTGGGCGAGGAAATAGCCGAAAAATTCTTGCGCGAGCACGATTTCGAACCCAGCATCGCACTCATTGAAAAGCTTCGCCTCATCCACGGCTATGACTCTCGCGACAGCATGCACCTTGCACTTGGAGAAAAGCGTCTCACCCTGACGGACAGCGATGTTGACAGCCTACACGGGAAGCGCCGCAGCAAGGGATGGAGGAAATACGTCCCATTCATGAGTAGCAAGGACGATGAAGAGAAGGCTACTGCCAACAATGCCGAACAGACAGAGGAGTCGATAAATCGTAAGAAAACGCTTGTCATCGACGAGGAAACTATGGAAAAGTGCGAAATCGCTACCTGTTGCCATCCTATTCCTGGCGACGATGTTTTGGGCTACATCGCACCCGACGGAAAGATACAGATACACAAGCGACGTTGCAGTGTGGCTACGAAACTAAAGACACGCTTCGGCAACAACATTATAGCAACAAGGTGGAACCTCAACGATACACGGGAATTCGAGGCTTCTGTATATATCAAGGGCGTTGACCGAGCTGGCACGCTTCACGCCATCGCCGACATGATTCAAAACTACTCCACGCTGCGACACATCGTCCTTGATGCCAACGATGGTATTTTCGAAGGGAAACTCACCTTCCTTGTGCACAATAGACAAGACGTGACCGATGTATGTCAGCAACTGCTGAAGATAGAAAACATCGAAGCAGCATATAGATGCTGAATTTTTTAAAAGCAACATTAAAAAGAAACAACACATAAACCCACAACAACATGAAGAAAATCTTAATTCTAATCACACTGGTAGCGACGAGCTTCCAGTTTGTTGATGCCCAGCGCGCCAAGTACGTGTTCTACTTCATAGGCGATGGTATGGGCGTAAACCAGGTGAATGGTGCTGAGACGTATCTTGCCGCTATCAAGGGACGCATCGGCATCGAACCCATGCTCTTTACTGAATTTCCCCACATGGGTTTCGTCACCACTTACTCCGCTGATCGCGGCGTGACAGACTCCGCTGCTGCAGGCACAGCTCTGGCAAGCGGCAAAAAGACCTACAATGGAGCTATTGGACTACTCGAGGACCGCACGACACCTGCCTATAGCGTTGCAAAGTTCGCCAAAGACCACGGAGCTGCCGTTGGTGTCTGCACAAACGTGACTGTTGACCATGCCACGCCCGCAGTATTCTATGCACATGCAGAGAACCGCAACATGTACTACGAAATCGGTAAGCAGCTTGGCCCATCAGGCTTTGACTTCTTCGCAGGTAGCGACTTCCAATCGCCGACATCGGAGGACGAGCCCGAAGGAACTCCCGACCTTTACCAGCAGACGAAGGATGCCGGCTACACCATCGTACGCGGCTACGACGAGTACCTTGCAAAACGCGCCAGCGCCGACAAGATGGTGCTCTTCCAGCCTCTCGCCGACAGCAAGGAGTTCGTGAGCAACATCCCCTACAAAATTGAGCAAACGCCGCAGAACCTCTCTCTGCAGCAGATTACACGTGCATCCATCGACTTCCTCCAGAAGAAGAACCCCAAGAGTTTCTTCGTAATGATTGAAGGCGGCATGATTGACAAAGCATGCCACGCAAACGATGGTGCAAGTTACATCCAGGAAATGCTGGAACTCGACAGTTGCGTGCGCATCGCATACGAGTTCTACAAGAAACACCCGAAGGAGACGCTGATTGTCATCACCGCCGACCACGAAACGGGCGGCCTGAGTCTCGGACGAGGCACCTATCAGCTCCACCTCGACCAACTTCGCGGACAAACCGTGAGCGTGGGGCGTCTTGAGCGCGACATGAAAAAGCTCCTTTCCGACATTAACCCTCGCGAATTCACATGGGAATATGCCAAGAAGCTGCTTCGCGAGAAATTCGGAATATGGGACAACGTAGATCCTAAAGCTACAGACGTTGAGGAACTTCGCGCCGCCTACGACAAACTCGCTGCAGCACTCATCGCCGGCGACCGCAAGATGAAGAACGAAATCAACGACTTTGTATATGCTGCTGCCCACATCATGGACCGTGCAAGCGGCATCGGATGGCAGAGCGGCGGCCACAGCAACGGCTACGTTGGTGTATATGCTATCGGCGCGGGATCTGAGCAGTTCACTGGACGCATCGACAATACGGAGATTCCCCTTCGCATCATGAAGGCCGCAGGTTGGAACAAATAATCCTTGTTATCTGACGATTTAACGATTTACAGTCCGACTATTTGGCCGTCACATTATACAATTATCCCCGCACTACAGCAGTGTGGGGATAATTATTGGTTAATGGTTAATGACTCTAAGAACCTTCAGAGAGCCTTGCAGTGCACGTCTGCTCAAAAAACGCAGCCTTTCGAAGGCTGGGGCACGACAATCGAGGCGAACTAACGATTATTGTTCTTGTTCCTTCAGCCTATTCCATAACTCTGGAACGCCTTTTGAAGCAACATCCTGAATGACCTCGACCTTGCGGTTTCCTGGTACGGCGACCTCTTTGGGGTCAATGAGGTATATAGGCACTCCCGGGCGCGCATAGCTGACGAGTCCCGCTGCAGGATATATAACGAGCGACGTGCCAATGATGGCGAGGATGTCTGCTGAGGCCACGAGGTCGGCTGCTTTCTCAAGATTCGGAACACTCTCGTGGAAAAACACAATCCAAGGACGTAGCAGCGAGCCGTCGCCAGCCTTTTCATCCTTCTTCACGTCGAGGTTCTCTGCTGTCAGTTTTTTTATAAAACGCGGATTGTCCTTGTCGCGACTGGAACACACCTTCATTAGTTCGCCATGAAGGTGTAGCACATGTGACGACCCTGCACGCTCATGCAGGTTATCGACGTTCTGTGTGATGACATGCACGTCGAAGTCACGCTCCATCTCTGCAAGCACCTCGTGCCCCTTGTTTGGCGATGCCGTCACAAGCTGATGGCGCAAGTTATTGTAGAAGTTATTCACAAGTTCCGGATTCCTGTAGAATCCCTCAGGGGTGCATATCTCCTCGATGGAGTATTTTTCCCATAATCCGCCTGCATCGCGGAAGGTGCTAAAGCCACTTTCGGCACTCATTCCAGCACCTGTAAGAACAACAAGACGCTTCATTTTTAACTTCAATTGCTTTAGTTAGGCTTTTTTTACATTCACGACTGCAAAGGTACGGAAAAAAATTGTACTTTTGCGCCCGCAATAAAACAAAACGACAACACTCATGGATAAACTTAGCTACGCTCTCGGTATGGTCATCGGCGAAAATCTTCGCGGATTGAACGTTTCCGAGCTTAATACTGAAGAGTTTGGCCGCGCCGTTGCCGACGTTCTCGCTGGCGGCAAGACCGAGCTCACTCCTGCAGAGGCACAGATGGAGGTACAGCACTATCTGCAACAGCAGCAGAACGAGGCATCACGCACACACCGCGAAGCTGGCGAGAAATATCTTGCCGACAACGCGCAGAAGGATGGCGTGACAACACTTCCCAGCGGTCTCCAGTACCTTGTGCTCCGCAAGTCGGAGATTATCGGCGCGCCAAAGCCCGCCGCCACCGACCAGGTTCAATGCCACTACGAAGGCCGCCTCATCGATGGCACAGTCTTCGATAGCAGCTATCGACGCGGCGAACCCGCAACATTCCCTCTCGATGGTGTCATCAGAGGCTGGACAGAAGGTCTGCAACTAATGGCCGAAGGCGACAAATTCCGATTCTTCATACCCCACCACCTTGCCTACGGCGAACGCGGCGCAGGACAGAGCATCCCTCCCTGTGCAACCCTCGTCTTCGACGTAGAGCTCCTGAAGGTGATAAAGTAATGCATAATCTCAAATACCACAGGAACATTCTCCCGCTATTCATCAATCACTAATCATACAAACAGAAAATGAAAAAGATTCTTTTTGCAACAGCTGCTACGGCACTGTTTGCACTTGCTTCCTGCGACGGAGGCGCACCCTCAGCAAATCTCAAGAGCGACGTGGACACAGTGAGCTACGAGCTCGGACTTGCTAACACAAACGGCATCGAGGCTTATTTCCAGCAGATGCAGCTCGACTCCACCTACATCGACGACTTCCTCCGCGGTTTCCAGGAGGGCGCACAGGTTGGCGACAACAAGAAGAAGCAGGCATATCTGCTCGGCCTGCAGGCAGGTCAGCAGACAGCAACGCAGATGATGCCCTACATCGAGTCACGCGTATTCGCTGGCGACAGCACGCAGCACCTCAGCATGAAGAACCTCCTCGCTGGTTTCGCAGCTGGCATCAAGGGTAAGTCCGCACTTGTCATCGACGGAAAGGTAATGACTCCCGAAGAGGCTAACAACGACATCAACGACCGCATGGCGAAGCTCTCATCACGTTTTTTGGAAGCCCGCTATGGCGACAAGAAGAAGGCTGCTAACGACTACATGCAGAAGATTGCGAAGGAAGAAGGCGTTAAGGCTCTCGAAGGTGGCGTATTCTACAAGGTACTCACAGAAGGCAATGGCGAAAAGCCCGCAGCTAACGCAACAGCAATGGTAACGTACGAAGGTCGCCTCATCGACGGCACAGTATTCGACTCCTCACTGCAGCGCAGCCCGGACAAACCCGTCGGTATGCCTGTACAGGGTGTTATCGAAGGTATGCGCACAGCTCTCATGGCAATGCCTGTAGGCAGCGAATGGGAAATCTACATCCCCTACGACAAGGCTTACGGCGAAGCAGGACAGGGCGAAGCCATTCCTCCCTTCTCAACTCTCATCTTCAAGGTTAAGCTCGTAGAGATTAAGAAGTAATGAAACGCTACGTATTACTTTCACTCATCTGCGCACTCACCGCTGTATCGGCGAGTGCGCAGAGCAAAGGGAACATACATCCTGTACAGATTCCCGTCAGCCGCATCGCTCCCGTAAGCCCCGACACCTTCAGCTATGCCATTGGTGTTGTGCAGGCAGCGTCTCTGCGCCAGTACCTCATGCAGCAGGAAGGTGTCGATAGCGCATACCTCTCCTTCGCAGCACAAGGCATCGTAACGTCCTTCTCCGCAGAAGAAGAGAAGCAGATTATCGCCCTTGCAGCAGGACTGAAGATTGCACGTGTCAACCGCGAGCGCATCGTACCCAGTCTCAACCAGCAGGCAGTAGGACGCGAGGATTCCACATACGTTGTCCCCGAAATCTACAGCCAGGCTCTGGCACAGGCCTTGATGGACCAGCCTACAATCTTCAGCGCTGACTCCGCGGAGAAGATTGTAAATCGTCAGATGGAGTACCAGCAGCACGTCTTCCGTACAAGCAACGAACAGTGGCTTGAGCAGAACAAGAAGCAAAAGGATATCAAGACTCTGCCCAGCGGACTTCAGTACCGCATCCTTACGCAGGGCAACGGTCCCAAGCCTACGGAGAACTCTAAGGTGGAAGTCAACTACGAAGGTCGCCTCATCGACGGCACCGTCTTTGATAGCAGCTACCGCCGCGGACAGCCCACGCAGTTCCCCGTTACGGGCGTAATCAAAGGATGGACGGAGGCCCTCCTCCTCATGCCCGAAGGCAGCACTTGGGAACTCTACATACCCCAAGAGCTCGGCTATGGCGAGCGTGGCGCAGGTCGCAACATCCCCGCCTACGCTACCCTCATCTTTAAGGTTGAGCTACTCAAAGCCGACGTGAAATAATCTGCCGCCCTCAAACGGCGCCAAAAACAAACCGCGTACATGCCTCGTGCAAGTACGCGGTTTGATATTTATTCTGTCGGGGAGGCATCATTAGTAGGTTAGTCCAAAAGCCCACAGAGGGATGGTGTTTCCCGATCCGAATTCTATGTCATCCTTTACGACATAGCCGTCACTTGCACCGGATAGTTGCCTCTTCCCCTTATTTTTCCCACCGACCTCAAAGGTCCTACCATCTATCTGGAAGTCGCTAATGCGCGAACTGATGACATCTGTAGTCACCCTCATTTGATTATAGAAAAATGTCTCGCGTATATTCCCAATGTCTGTCGCTGTTCCTCCAAGTATGTAGGCGAGACTTGTGTTGTCAAGATACACCTTATCAACTTTACCAATTCCCCTTATGCCACCAGTATCGTCACGCAGCTGCCCAATCATGCCTGCTTGCTCCATATATAGGAAGTAGCCGGGCAGGACATTGCGACTTACTCCCACAATAGTTGCGATAGAGTCCATTACAGGCTTAAAAGGTACACTCTGGGCTATAACTGAGAGGAGTTTCTTCAGTTTCCTACCAGTAGATGCATTCATCCCCGCATATAGTGGTATGTCCACCTCCATTGTTTGATTGACAACTTGTCGGAGCAGTATCTCATAGTCTCTTTCCTGGGCAAAAGGATAGTAGCCCCGCTGCAAGTAATCGTGGAATAATGGTAACGGATGGACGATATGGGGGATTTCTACTTTGTTATGTAATATCTCTTCCATAGAATAGGCTGGGACTTCCAGCTGATGGAAAAGAATTAGATACTCTCTAAAGGACAAGCCCTGCATCATAAAGATGGGAGCCCTGCGGCTCAAGTCGGCATAACCCTTGTATATGTCCAAAACTGAGGACCCTATAAAACCGACCTTTATATCCGGGTGAGAATCATATATCTGCTTCAGCTCGCGAGACCAGTTTGCGTATTTATGAATTTCATCGATGAATATCTGCTCACCGCCCTCCTTAGCAAACTCGTCAACGAGATCGACAAGTGTATGCGATGTGAAGTAAAGATGGTCGGCAGTAACGTAAAACATGCGTTTTTCAGTACGGTTTTCCTTGATATACTGCAATATCATTGTGGACTTACCAATACCGCGCGGACCAACTATCCCAAACATTCGCGAATCCCAACTTACCTTTGAGAACATGTATCGATGAAAAGCAGATGTCGTCTGCTGTAGTAGCCCTTCCATTAAGGCCGTAAGCGATATATCCATATTTTATCCTGATTTTATGCCGCAAAGATACACAAATTGCACTACAATAGTGCAAAATTACAAAATAATTGCACTACAATAGTGCAAAAAATCTCCGATGCGGGTTTTCGCACCGGAGATTCTCAATGATTCAATATGGATTTGGCCCAATCGGGAATATTGTCCGCATACTGTTTGAACAATTGACCATTACTTGTCCGACAGAGTAATCGTGGTAGTTGATTATCCACAGAATTATCATATATATAAGCGCGATCGACAAATGTTATTGCTTTGGCAGCATTTACAAGAGACTTGTAGTATCGGCTTACGACCTTTGATATCGGGACTTCATGCCCGCCTCCAAGATATCGTTGTGTGATACGGGTAATATTGATTGTCGGAGTGGATGTGCAAACATAAAATAAGCGTATGAAGAAGCCTTCCTCCTTTGCCTTTTGTAGAAACTCCAGTTTCTCTTCGGAAGAGAATACTGTCTCGAACACAAAGTCTCGTTTCTGCTCCATACATAAATAGCGCAGATTTGTGGCATATTCTGCAGCTTTCATGACGGCTTCAGGAGAATTCCAATCGCCAAACATCTCTTGGGCTATATTATCTGGATTAATATATAGACTATCGGCAGCCCATTCGTTATTGAGCAATTGGACTGTCGTCGTAGTCTTTCCTGAGCCATTAGGACCCGCGACCACACAGAGCGTAGGCTTTCTTTCCATCATGCGTTAGTAGCTTCCCTCCAAAGTTTCACTTCGTTTGCGACAGCTCGCATACGTCGCTGTAACTCTTCTTCTGCCTTCGCACTGGACTCCCGCGCGGCTTTAGCAACATCCTCCATCAGTTCCTGTAGCATTTCGTCTGTAGGCTCTTCGTTAGAGGTGAGGCGATATTGTTTGTATGCCTTTGTCATAGTTCTAATTTATAATGTACTGCCGTGCAAAAATACCACTTTCTACAAATACCAGCCAAATTTGCTTGTGCAAAAAAATCTCCGATGCGGGTTTTCGCACCGGAGATTTTTGTTATCAGAATTGAACCTTAGCGAGACTTTCTGATTACCTTGCTTTTCGTGCCTATCCTATGAAAGGTCTGCGCCCTTTCGGGAGAGCGCTTGCACTGCAAGGTGCGCTGAAATGTTCAATTCTCAATGCTCAATGGTCAATTATTCAAAATCCTCCTCTTCTTCGACTTCGGACCAGTTTTCGCTGCTCCAGCCGCCTTCGCGGGTCCAACCGCCATTGCTGCCACCAACGGTGCCAGAACCTGTTGCGGAACCAATTACGAGGGCGATGTCGTTTTCGATGTGGAGTTCAATTGCCTCTACAGAAGGCTTCGTGTATGTTTTCATTGTCTTTTCTGTTTTTTAGATGATGATTATTTTACGAGAACCTTCTTACCATTGAGGATGTAGATACCCTTCTGAGCGTTCTGGACGCGACGACCCTGCAGGTCGTAGGTGCTGCCATTCTGCTTGTTGAAGAGTGTTGTGCTGATGCCTGTTTCGGGGCTAACGAATACGAATGCACGAACATTGTTTGCAGCCTCGGGAGCGATGTATGCGCGGTTAGCGCCGAGTACGGTCGTGTAGTCGTCGTAGCGGTAGAAGCCAGGAGTGCTGTTGTACTGGCCGAATACGAGTGAACCGTCAGCCACCGTACCTGCGAGATAGTGTCCGCTGAGGATGTTGTTGTAGTTGACAGCTGATGTGAGGTAGCTTACATTTGCCGTAGCTGCTGTAACTGAACCTGTATCGTCGATAAGTACGACAGGAGTGCCTGAGGGCACAGCGCCAGATACTTCCCACAGCAAAGCCGCAGAACCTACGCCATCGATAGCGGCACCCTTAGTGATGGTGTAAGCCTTAACATTCGTGAATGTTGCGTCGAAGGGAGCGTAGAATGTTGCGTAGCCCCAGCCGTCGTCAGCAACGTGCATAGCAACGGAAATTTCACCTGCTTCCTCTACAGTCCACTGAGAGGCATCAGATGTTTCTGTCCAACGTACAACACCTGCAGGCGAACCCCAGTTTGTCTCGTGCAGACAAGGAACGGATTGATCTGAATTGTTGATATCCTTAATAGCAACCTTACCAGCATTCATGATAAAGGAGAATACCGTTGCATTGCCTTCGCCGAGGGGGAATACTTTGTTATTCTGACCTATCGTCTGAACATCCATACCCTGAGTGGAGAGCGTGTACTGGTTGTCACCAACCTTTGTCAGCTTAAATACAGTTGAGAGGTCTGACGGCTTCTGGCTGGCAGGAACCGTTACAAGTCCTTTCATACCATAATATGCGTCTGAACCATAAGCCAAATATGTTTCACCTGTACGTGTGCCATTGCTCTTGAAGCGGTAGAAGCCCGTTTCGGGATACAGATATTCTGCATTCTGGAGCATTTGTTCCAAAGCCTCGTAGTCGCTCTGAGAGCAGTAGTTTGTGCTTACAACCTGCTCGATGATTGACTGCATAGGAGCAGCACTTGCGGCAGTAATGTAGAAGTACTTTCCTGCGTTGTCATAAGCGGGCTTGATGTTGCTCATTACCTGGTCGTAGAAGTTCTCGGCATCTGTAACAACGAACGTAGAACCTGCGTCCATACCATTTACCCAGTATGCCAAGTTGGTCGTTGCTCGATAGTTCAGAGCCTGATTGTGCGTGTTGAGCAAGAAGAAACCGTTAGTAGCATAGCTGCTGGCCTTGACGTGCCAGAGTTCTTCGGCCTGAGTGCCAGAGTAATTCATGTTAACGTGTGTCGAAGCACCACTGTCTACAGACGGATCGTGCGTAGCAGAACCGAACACGAGGGTCATACCAGCTTCGCGGTTGTAGATTGTGAATCCGCTAAACGGATCGCCTACAAAGCCCCACTGGTACATGTGGCTATTGTCGCGGCTTGATGGAGTCTGCACGTTATCCGTGCCGCTTGCAACGTATGCTACATTGTAGGCACCCTTCAGCGTCATGAAATACCAGTGAATGTGGTCGTAGTCGGCAGCAAACTCAAATGGGCCGTTCCATGTGGCTGTAACGTTTACCTCTGTCGTTGTGTTAGTAATCTCCGTAACGTCGTACGTGTAGTCCATGAAGGGAGCCTCCAAAGACGCGGGCAATACGGGAGCGAAGCCGAGTTCGGAAGCAACAGTCTCTGAGCCTTTCAGAACGCCATTGTAATAGAGGTTGTACGTAACATCTACCGTAGAGGGCTTCATCATGACAACCTTCATCGTGCCTGCAAGACCCGAGTTGGTGGGATCAGAGAGAACGAAGCCAAAGCTTCTTGCGCGAGAGTCAACGGGGAAGTTGAAGGTTTCTTCTGTTGTCGTGAACGTGTGGCTATTGCCTTCAACTGTTACAGTCTGGTCGCTTGTGAGTGCAGCACCCGTGAAAGAGCCAGCTATCACATAGAAGGGGTCGGTGCAGCTTACAGTGTAAGTGCTCGTCCCTGCAGTTCCACTGCGGTAGTCAATGTTGTCCGTGCCATTCGGAGCCATGTTGTTGGCGCTGGCCTCAACCGTTACCTGCGGATCTGTCGCTGTGGATACCCACTTGTAGTTCCAGTTACCTTGAACGCCCGACTGCTTGTTAATCAGACCACCAGTCGTCTGGCTTACGATTACCTCGTATGTCTTGGCAACCTTAATCTGGAACTTGCTGAAGTAAATTCGACGGTCGCCGTCGCCTGCCGTTACGGTAAAGCCTGTGTTCTGAACTGCGAGGTCCGAAGCACCTACAGACTGACCAGCTGTGGTGAACGTTACAGCAGCGCCAGTATTGGGCGTAACTACGCACTCGCCACTATTCATGGCGCCCTCCAGCGTCCAACCAGTAATCACATAGCCGTCCTCAACGGCAATAGACCAATTTACTGTTCCGTTTTTTTCTGTAGAAATGCCATCTCTCGTTGTAGCAAACTTGTGCTGAACGGTTCCGCCTACAGAAGCAGTAATAGTTACCGCGGGAGCTCCAGAAACGTTTGACACGAAAATGCCAGCCCACTGGGAGGAGCTTGCAACAGTGTAGTCTCTGCGATAGAACGTACCATTGCTGGGATTCACGTCAATCGTCCAAGACTGCGCGCTCGCACCTACTGCTATGAGCAGGAGCGTGAGAAGTGTTGTAATTTTTCTCATTTGTTAGTTGTTTGGTTTAGTTAATATTGTGTTAATTGGTTTTGTTCAATCATTATTTATAGCGGGCGCAAGTACACGTATGCCCACAAATCGGCGGCAAAGATAGTAAAAATAATAACAAGACAGCAATTTTTTGTGAAAAAATGCATGTTCGAGGCAGAATGAACACGAAATGTCGCGAATTAAACATGAATTTATGGCAGATTACATGGAAACAACATGTTAGTTTTTATAACGAACACAAATCACACGGATTGAACGAATAGATTTTCATGGCAGATTAGATGAAAATTACATGTTAGATTTTTATGACAAACACGTAATCGCTTTAGCGCTTCGCTCGTCGAAGAATTGCCCACGAATTGCCCATGAATTTTACCGTTTTTATGCCGAAAAAGTGTTAAAATTATGTTAAAAACGCGAAAATCTGCCACTACTGCCACATATCTACCACGCGTAACACACAGTAAACCAGCTCCGTGCGGCGGTGTGGTAAATGTGGCAGTATTTTTCAATACTCTTAGTGCGCGCACGCGCGCGCTAGGTGAGAAACTTTCAGCGAGATGCGAGAATTTTCAATCAAGATGCGAGAATCTTTCATCGAGATGCGAGAAACTTTCAACGAGATGCGAGAAACTTTCAACGAGATGCGAGAATCTTTCATCGAGATGCGAGAATCTTTCATCGAGATGCGAGAATCTTTCAACAAGATGCGAGTATTTTTGAGGACGGTAACGCCCTGCAGCTATAGGAAATAATCCATTGCCGTATTTGACAAATCTGTGTCATCCGTGAAATCTGTGTGACATAAAAACATGCCCTTTCCGCGTGACGAAACGTCCAAAACTTCCATCGAAGTCCGAGAAAAATAATTTGCGGTCGCACAAAGTTTTTTTCTCGGGCGTTACAGCGTTACAGTGTGACAGTTCCAAAATAGGTTATGCATAGGGTGGAAATATAACTCTATATTTATATATAAATATAGAGGTTAATTTGGGGGTCTTTGATTGGCTGC
>JAEEGL014173642.1_pt1 | contig 21932 bp, 18 predicted proteins | sample 9134231 | NCBI WGS metagenome assembly JAEEGL01 (sample SAMN16246548, study PRJNA631951) | gut metagenome | biome: gut microbiome; feature: rumen; material: fiber-attached | host: Bos | place: Iran: Karaj | collected 2018-10 | reverse complement strand
GAATTCGGATGAAGTGCGTTCTGCTTTGGAAAAGGCATCTGCGGGAGCTGCACAGATTGCAGCACTGAAAGGACAGCTCGACTCCTACAAAGCATTCTATAACGGTCTTTTATCGTATACATCCGGCGTATCTTTGATATACAAAGGCGCGACTGAGTTAAAGGGCGGAACGGACTCTCTTGTAAGCGGAAGCGCAGCCGTAAAGGACGGAAGTGCTAACCTGAAGGCCGGAGCAGACAGCCTGAAGGGAGGAATCGATCAGTTAAAAGCCGGAACAGACAGCCTGAAAGTGGGAACGGACAGCCTGAAAACCGGAACGGATAAACTCTGCGACGGAAGCGCTGCACTGAAAGCGGGAACGGACAGTTTAAAGAGCGGTGCAGACCGTCTTGCGGGAGGTGCCGGACAGTTAAAGGGAGGCATTTCAAGACTAAGCGGCGGAGCGAATGATCTGCATAACGGACTTAATACCTTAAAGGACGGAATTCCGGCACTCATCGACGGAATCGGCAGACTGAAAGACGGAGCCGGACAGTTAAAGGACGGCATCAGCCGTTTTGATGAAGAAGGCGTTTCGAAACTGGTAGAAACCAAGGAAGACAAACTGGATAAGGTATCCGACCGAATTGAAATTCTGCGCCAGGCCGCACAGAACTACACCAACGAAACATTAAAAGACGGAAGCAGTGAAGGCGTAAAATATCTGTATCGTCTGGACGGTGTGGAATAAATTAGGCAGTATCATCCTTTCAATTTCATATTTTCCCCGTAAAACAGCGTTTCGCCAAATGCGGACGCTGTTTTACGTGCGTTGAGTGATAAGCATTGCAAAAAAGCACAAAATGCACTAAAATAGGGAAAGAATTGTGAATGCATCTCGAAGGGAGATCACGAACACGGGAGGGGAAAAGATGGAAGAAAAAAAATCGGTTGTATTTAGAAGCATATTGGTCGGAATTTTACTTATTGTTTTGGGCATTTTAGCCATTATTTTCAGGTCACCTATTCTGGCAGCGGTAGCTACTATTTTGAAATGGGTTGTGGGCGGAATTTTAATTACAACCGGTATTTTTATGATTGTTGCCTTTGTCAGGGACAAATCCAAGGTGTATTCCCTGATTATCGGTATTCTGGCTATTATCGCCGGAATTTTAATGTTTATCTTTAATCTGGTTATCCTGCTGGCAGCTGTATTTATCGGAATTTCATTCCTGTTAAACGGCGGACTGAAAGTTCGTGAAGCGATAGCGGCAAGCAAAGTGAAAGCAAAAGCATGGTTTGTTTCGTTAATTATCGGTATTATCGATTTAATTTTAGGTGTGCTGGTTTTGATTTATCCGTTTGCGGCCGGAGTGGCAATCGGAGAAATTGCGATTATCATTACGGGTGTTGGCTTTATCGTAACAGGTATTCTGGATATTACACACGGACTTCTTATTTCCAAATCATAAACGAAAACGATTCATTTCAAAAGTGAGGGAGCAGTCATGGGAGAAAATCTTACAGACGCGGATATAAAGAAAATCGAAGAGGAAATTAAATATCGTGAGCTGGAACTCCGTCCGAAACTTTTGGAGGATTTGAAGGAAGCTAAAGCACAGGGTGACTTAAGCGAGAACTTCGAGTATTACGTAGCCAAGCGTGAGAATAACAAAAATAACAGCCGCGTGCGCTATTTAAAGAAACTGATTGCCACGGCGAATATTATTGAGGATTCATCGAATGCGGATGAAGTGGGAATTAACGACCGCGTAACCGTCTATATCGAGGAAGATGACGAAGAAGCTTCGTACAGCATTACAACCGGGGTACGAAGCAATTCGTTAAAGGATATTATCAGTATTGAATCCCCGATGGGGAAAGCGCTTCTCGGCCGCAAGGCAGGGGAGAAAATCGAAGTGCGTGTCAACGATAACTACAGTTATTTTGTTGAGATTCGCAAAATCGAAAAGGGAGCCGGTGTATCCGGTGATATTACCATTTAGTCGGTTCAAGGGGTTACGAGTGTGAAAACTCTTTTAAAAAACGGTTTTATCGTTCGTGTATTCACGGACGAAATCAGCAAACAGGATGTTCTTATCGAAGATGACCGTATCATCGGCGTGGGCGATTATTCTGACGAAAGTGTCGATTCCGTTCGAGACATGTCCGGAAAATTTATCTGCCCCGGCCTGATTGACGGTCATATTCATATTGAGAGCACGATGCTTCTTCCCGAAGAACTGGCAAAAGTTGTCGTTCCTCACGGGACAACCGCGATTGTAGCGGATCCGCATGAGATAGCCAATGTCTGCGGAACCGAAGGAATCGAATATATGTTAAAGGCAAGTGAAGGATTGCCGATGGATGTATTTTTCACGGCATCCTCCTGCGTTCCGGCCACTCCTTTTGATGAATCCGGTGCCGTTCTTTCGGCGGATGATTTAAGACCCTTATATGATAATCCGAGAGTTTTAGGACTTGCGGAAATGATGAATTATCCGGGTGTTCTTGCAGGGGATCCGGATATTTTAGCCAAAATAAAAGATGCCAAGAAGGCAGGAAAGGTGGTGGACGGTCATGCTCCGCTTCTTTCCGGAAAGAATCTTGACCGGTATGTGGCTGCCGGGGTAAATTCCGATCATGAATGCTCAAACAATAAAGAGGCACTTGAAAAACTGAATGCCGGACAGTATATCATGATTCGAGAAGGAACGGCGGCAAAGAATCTTGCGAATCTGAAAATGTTGTTTGAATATCCTTACAATTACCGCTGTCTGCTGGTTACGGATGACTGTCATCCGACGGATCTTTTAAACGCAGGGCATATCGATCATATTATCCGCCTGGCTTCTTCACTCGGAATAAATCCGGTGATTGCCATCCGTATGGCATCCCTTCAGGCGGCGCAGTATTTCCGCATTCCCGATACGGGAGCCGTTGCCCCGGGCTATATTGCAAATCTTACAATCGTGGATGAGTTAAAGAAGTTCCATGTGACAGATGTTTATTCACACGGAAAGTTAGTACTCCGAAACGGAAAACTGGCGGAATTTGAGGCCCCGAAGGTTCCCATGGAACTTAAGAAAATGGTCCGGGAGTCGTTTCATGTGGAAAAACTGACCAGAGACGATTTTGTTTTGGATGAAGAAAACGGTTTATGCCGTGTAATCGGTCTTGTTCCCGGGCAGATATTAACCAAAGAACTTCACGAAGAGATTTTCTTTGACCGCAACAGCGGAATCGATGTCAGCCGTGATATTTTAAAACTTGCCGTTATCGAAAGGCATAAAGGAACCGGACATAAAGGTATCGGTTTTATCAAAGGAATCGGGATGAAAGAGGGAGCGATTGCCTCAAGCGTATCCCATGATTCCCACAACATCATCGTGATCGGAACAAACGATAAGGATATGGCGTTTGCGGCAAACCGCATCATTGAGATGGGCGGCGGAAACGTGGTCGTTAAAGGCGAAAAGGATATTGCCCGTATGGCACTTCCCATTGCCGGGTTAATGTCCGATTTCTCCGCAAAAGACACAGCCGGATTCAACGCCAGGGTCCGCAATGCGGTTTACGAACTCGGCACATCCATGGACGTGGAACCCTTCATGAACATGGCCTTCCTAAGCCTGCCGGTCATTCCGGCACTCAAAATGTCCACCGAAGGCCTCGTGGATGTCGCCAAATTTGAGCGCGTATCCCTCAAGGTGTGAGGGCTGTTTTATCGAATTCCCTGTTTAGGCTCGCGTCGCACTTGGCAATACTTCGACGGGAATCGGTTGTGTTTGCAACTTCAAGTCTGTTTCGAATGAGTAAGTATATGCTGTTGCAAACTACATACTCATCCCTTACGAAGTTTGCCAATCGCTTGCTCGAGCAAGTCTTGCGAATACGTGTATTCTTTAAACGTGGTCACGCAGCTAAACCAAAATTGCAAAGCAATTTAGGTTTGTGCGTCGCCCCAGCGTTGAATCATATTAAGTGGCTGCGCGCCATAGACCCATTCGGTAAAGTATAGATATTTGAATAATATGAATTAAGGAGAAGTTGAAAGATGGATCGAATTTACAACCCCGCGGAGATTGAGCGGAAGTGGCAGAAATACTGGGAGGAGAACCAGACGTTTAAGACGGATGTGTGGGATTTCTCGAAGCCGAAGTTTTATGCGCTGGATATGTTTCCGTATCCTTCGGGAGTCGGACTTCATGCGGGACACCCGGAAGGATATACCGCAACGGATATTGTATCACGTATGAAGAGAATGCAGGGATATAACGTGCTTCATCCGATGGGATATGATTCGTTCGGACTGCCGGCGGAGCAGTATGCGGTAACGACCGGAAACCATCCGAACGGATTCACCGAGAAGAATATCGAGACGTTTTCGAAACAGTTAAAAGAGCTCGGTTTCGATTATGACTGGAGCAAAATGGTTGCCACATCCGATCCGAAATTCTATAAATGGACGCAGTGGATTTTTAAGCAGCTTTATTTGGACGGATATGCCAAGTATATCGATATGCCCGTAAACTGGTGCGAGGAACTCGGTACCGTGCTTTCCAATGACGAGGTCATTGACGGAAAAAGTGAAAGAGGCGGATATCCGGTTGTTCGTAAGAACATGAAGCAGTGGGTTATCGACCAGCCCGCCTTTGCGGAAGAACTGCTTGAAGGCCTTGAGGAAATCGACTGGCCGAAGTCCACAAAGGATATGCAGCGTCACTGGATCGGCAAGTCCGAAGGTGTTGAGGTGGAATTCGAAATCGTGGGCGGCGGAAAGTTTTCGATTTTTACCACCTGTATTGAAACCATTTACGGCATTACCTTTATGGTACTGGCTCCGGACGGAGAACTTGTAAAGCAGTTAATGCCGAGAATCGAGAACAAAGAAGAAGTACAGGCATATATCGACGAGACCTTAAAGAAGAACGATATGGACCGTACCGAACTGAATAAAACCAAGTCCGGCTGTGAGTTAAAGGGTGTGACCTGCATCAATCCGGTAAACGGAAAGGAAGCAAAACTTTTCATCGGCGACTTTGTACTTGCAAGCTACGGAACCGGTGCGGTTATGGCGGTTCCTTCCCACGACCAGCGTGACTTTGAATATGCCATTGCACATAACATTGACATGATCCAGGTTATTGACGGCTCCGAAGAAGCAGGCCATCAGGACGTATCGGAGCATGCACTTGAGAAATACGATTATCTCGGAAAAGGCTTCAAACTGATTAATTCCGAAGAGTTCACGGGTATGACCGTGGAGGAAGCAAAGGAAGCCATCACCGTGAAACTTGAAAACATGGGCGTGGCAAAAAGATGTGTAAACTACCACTTCCGCGAATGGATTTTTGCACGTCAGCGTTACTGGGGCGAGCCGGTACCGGTCGTTCATTTAGAGGACGGAAGCATTCATGTTCTCGATGATGATGAACTGCCGCTTGTATTACCCGAACTTGAGAATTACAAGGGCGAGGGCGGAAAGGCACCGCTTGAGAATGCGACGGAGTGGAAGCAGTATGATCATAATGGTGTGAAGGGCAAACGCGAGACCTCGACCATGCCCGGATCCGCAGGATCTTCGTGGTATTATTTCCGTTACATCGATCCCGATAACGAGAATGAATTTGCCAATCAGGAACTCTTAAAGCACTGGATGCCGGTTGACTTATATATCGGCGGACCGGAGCATGCGGTAGGACACCTGATGTATTCCAGAATCTGGAACAGGTATCTTTACAATAAGGGATTATCCCCGGTGAAAGAGCCGTTTAAGAAACTCGTACACCAGGGTATGATCTTAGGTGAGAACGGCATTAAAATGGGCAAGCGTTTCCCTGAATTCGTAATTAACCCGAGCGATATTGTAAGGGATTACGGTGCCGATACCTTAAGACTTTACGAAATGTTCATGGGACCCCTGGAGGTTTCCAAGCCCTGGAGCAAGCAGGGTGTGGAAGGCGCAAGAAGATTCATCGGACGTGTATGGACCTTCTTTACGAATCCCGAGAATTTAAAGGATGACAAGAAGGCGAACCTTGAAAAACTGTATCATAAGACCGTCAAGAAGGTTACCGACGATTACGAGTCCTTAGGCTTTAATACGGCGATCTCCCAGATGATGATTTTTATGAATGCGGCATATAAAGAGGGAAGCTGCCCGAAAGAATATGCGGAAGGCATCATCAAGATGTTATCCTGTATCACTCCGCATGTCGGCGAAGAGATGTGGAGTATTTTAGGACACGATTCCACGATTGCGTTCGAGCCGTGGCCGGTTTATGATGAGGCGCTTGTAAAGGATGATGAAATTGAAATCGGCGTTCAGGTAAACGGCAAGGTGAAAGATACCGTTTTAGTCGGCGTGGATGAGGAAAACGATTCCGCCATCGCGAAGGCAAAGGCTTCCGAAGCAGTCCAGAGAGCGATTGAAGGAAAGACGATTGTCAAAGAGATATACGTTAAGGGACGTATTATCAATATTGTGGTGAAATAATGATTTGGCACCCAAAGCGGGGATTAAGAGGCGGAAAGCAAAATGAAAATCATTGTGGTAGGCTGCGGAAAAGTAGGACTTACACTGGTTAAGCAGTTATCGGCGGAAAAACATGATATTACGGTTATCGATACGCGTTCCGATGCCGTTTCGGAAGCGACGAACAGTTATGACTGCATGGGAATTGTCGGAAACGGTGCAAGTTATTCCGTGCAGAAGGATGCGGATATCGATGATACGGATCTTTTGATTGCGGTTACCGGTAACGACGAGTTAAACCTGTTATGCTGCCTGATTGCAAAGAAAGCCGGTAATACGGCGACAATCGCAAGAGTACGAAATCCCGTATACAGCAAGGAAATTTCCTATATCAAGGAAGAACTCGGTCTTTCGATGGTTATCAATCCCGAGTATGCATCCGCAATCGAAATCGCAAGAATTCTGCGTTTCCCCTCTGCGGATAAAATCGACACGTTCGCACACGGACGCGTGGAGATTTTAAATTTTGTCATTACGGAAGATTCCCCCTTAAAGGGAAAGACGCTGATTGACGTATCCAAGAAGTATAAATGCGAAGTCTTAATCTGCGCCGTGGAGCGCGGAGACGATGCGTTTATCCCGAACGGTCCTTTTATTTTACGTGAAAACGACCGTGTCAGCTTTGTGGCCGCGCCACGGTATGCCAAGGAATTTTTTGAAAAAATCGGCATCGACACACATCAGGTCAAGAATACCATGATTGTGGGCGGCGGTATGATTGCCTATTATCTTGCCATGCAGCTTCGCGGACAGGGCATCAATGTAAAAATTATCGACTCCGACCGAAAGCGCTGCGAGGAACTTTCCGAACTTCTGCCGAGGGCAACCATCATTAACGGAGATGCGACAAACAAGGATGTGCTGACGGAAGAAGGCATAGAAAGCTGCGACTCCTTTATCGCACTGACCGGAATCGACGAAGCGAATATTTTCCTGTCGATGTATGCGAAGAGCGTGTCAAAGGCGAAGAAAATCATTACAAAAATCAATCGTATTTCATTCGACGATATGATTACTTCGTTCCAGGCCGGAAGCATCATCGCCCCGAAAAATATTACCTCGGACTATATTCTTCAGCAGGTAAGACTGATGCAGAATTCCATCGGTTCGAATGTGGAAACTCTGTACAAACTGGTGGATGGAAAGGTGGAAGCACTGGAATTTTCCATCCGGGAACAGTCCCCTGTTGTCGGAATTCCGCTTATGGAACTGAAACTAAAGAGAAATCTTCTGATTGCGTGCATCAACCGCGGAGGCAGTGTCATTACCCCGAACGGACAAAGCACGATTCAGCGCGGAGATACGGTAATTGTAGTTACAACCCAGAAAGGTCTGGGCGATATCAAGGATATTCTGGAATAGGACGGACCGGGGAATGAATTACTCCTTTATAGTCTATATACTTGGTTGGGTATTAACGCTGGAAGCCGGCTTTATGGTACTTCCCTGCGTTACGTCTCTGATTTACAGGGAAAAAACCGGTCTGTGGTTTTTATTGGTGGCAGCCGTTTCGGCACTGGTCGGATTCCTGTTAATCCGGAAGAAACCGAAAAATCCGCAGTTTTTTACCAAAGAAGGTTTTGCGGTTGTCGGACTTTCCTGGATTGCCATGAGTCTTGTCGGCGCCCTGCCGTTTACGTTAAGCAAAGAAATACCGAATTATATCGATGCCGTTTTTGAGACCGCTTCCGGTTTTACGACAACCGGAGCGAGCATTTTAACGGATATCGAAGCTTTGAGCCATACCGCATTAATCTGGAGAAGTTTTACACACTGGATCGGCGGTATGGGTGTTTTCATTTTTCTGCTTGCCATTCTTCCGATGGCGGGCGGATATAACATGCACTTAATGCGTGCGGAAAGCCCGGGGCCGAGCGTCGGCAAACTGGTTCCGAAAGTTAAGGAAAGTGCAAAGATTCTGTACATTATCTATCTTTCCATAACGGTTGCGGAAATGGTTCTTCTGATTATCGCAAGAATGCCGGTTTTCGATGCCATCTGTATTTCGTTCGGTACGGCAGGTACCGGAGGATTCGGAATCCGCGCGGATTCCTGCGCATCCTATAATGCCGTGTGTCAGTGGATTATTACGATTTTTATGGCGCTGTTCGGCATTAACTTTAACTTTTATTTCTTTATTATCCGGAAGAGATTTAAAGATGCGTTTACCATTGAGGAAGTACGCTGGTATGTGGCTCTGATATTATTAAGCACCGCGCTGGTTACCTTTAACACATTGAGAATTCATAACGGAGTGGGAGTAGCACTTCGTACGGCTGCATTTCAGGTGTCGAGTATTATTACCACCACCGGTTTTGCCACGGCGGATTTCAATTTGTGGCCGTCGCTTTCAAAGACGATTCTCATTATCCTGATGCTAACCGGAGCCTGTGCCGGAAGTACCGGAGGCGGACTGAAGATTTCCCGTTTTATTATCTGGTGGAAGAGCATTAAAAACGAGATAGAGGTATTTATCCATCCCCGTTCGGTCAAGGCGGTCGAGATGGACGGAAAAACCATTGAAAAGGATACGGTTCGTGCCGTGTCGGTATACATGGTTGTATTCCTTTTGGTTTACATGATTTCCGTATTTTTAATATCCTTAGACAAGTTTGACATGGTAACGAATTTTACGGCAATTCTGGCCACGATAAACAATATCGGACCGGGTCTCGGGGAAGTCGGCCCGTGCGGCGGATTTTCCGGATTCAGCTATTTTTCAAAAATCGTTATTATCTTCGATATGCTTGCCGGCCGTCTGGAACTGTATCCGATGCTTCTGCTTCTGACGCCGGGCGTATGGAAGAAGCATTAATGAGACAGGGATCAGTTCAAAGTGATTAGATAAAACAAATGACAACGGATAAAAAGGTACCTGGTGCTTATGGCAAAAGACAGCAAAATCCGCAAAAGAATATTTGATATTATTCAAATCGGAAACAAGGAAGATATCCCTTCCGCTGCCTTCGATATTTTTATCACGATTGTTATTTTCTTAAATCTGTTTGCCACATTATTTTCCACTTTTAAGGAATCCGTAAGATTTGAAAATGCCTTAAACATTATCGAAACCGTAACGGTTATTATTTTTACGGTGGAATATGCGCTTCGCGTGCTTACAGCGGATTATCTTTATCCGAAGAAAAATCCCGTTATGGCAAGGGTGGCGTTTATTTTTTCCTTCTACGGACTGATTGATTTATTTACGATTCTGCCGTTTTATCTGCCGGTATTTTTCCCGGCCGGAGCGGTTGCTTTCCGTATTTTCCGTGTTGTCCGCATTTTCCGTCTTTTCAAAATCAATGCGCAGTATGATGCGTTCAATGTCATTATCAATGTCCTGGTCGAAAAGAAAAATCAGATTTTTTCCTGTATCACAATGATTATGATTCTGACGATTGCGTCTTCGCTTTGCATGTACGGAGCGGAGCATGATGCACAGCCGGAGGCTTTTGAAAATGCCTTTTCCGGAATCTGGTGGTCGGTTTCCACGCTGCTGACGGTCGGATACGGGGATATCTATCCGATTACTCCTTTGGGAAAGGCGCTGGCCATTGTCATATCTTTCCTAGGAGTCGGAATGGTCGCGATTCCGACCGGTATTATTTCCGCCGGATTTGTCGAGCAGTATACCAAAATCAATTCGCTTGCCAATTCCGAGGAAAAGCATGACATTCATTTCGTTATCAGCGATATGAATCAAAACCATGCATGGGTCGGAAAAGAAATAAAGGATCTCATTCTTCCGCCGGAAGTTATGATTGTTGCAATCTATCGTGACGGAGAAATGATTATTCCGAATGCCAGAATGCGGATCGAAGGAAAGGACCGGCTGATTCTCGGGGCGCATTTCTATGAGGCGGAGGATGATGAAGTTGTCCTGACGGAGATTTTAATCAAGAAGGAAAATCCATGGGTCGGAAAGAAAATATGCGATCTGGATATTACCAGAAAAGAACTGATTGTAAGAATCCGCCGGAAAAATAAAAATATTGTTCCGACAAGTGATACCGTTATTAAAACGGCCGATGTCCTTTTGATGATTTCCGGAAAAAAGGCATAGCACAGGCGGGAAGTTGCCGTTGAAGAGCATGTACAAATATGATAAAATAGGCTTTAAGAATTCGCTCATTTAAATTAAACAGAGGTTTTAGACAGTGAAACTGGATAAATCGGAAAGACGTTCCATTTTGGTTTTTGCCATACTGTTTGTTCTTCTTGTTCTGGTTTTTGTATATACCGTTTTTACATGGAGAATGGATAACACTCAGGAATTCGTGACATCCATTACCAAAGAGGACAGAACGAAGAAAGGCGAAAATAACGAAGATATCAATATTTTTGTTGCAATGACGCAGAAAGAATCCTGGCCGGGCACCGATGCGAATGGAAAATCCACCATCGGCGCGGAGTATGACGGAGTGATTTTTAACAACAGCGGCAAAAATATTGTGGACTGGTCCATGACCATTTACATGCCGAAGAACAAAAACGGGGAACCGATTCCCGGAACCTTTGATTCGAGCTGGAACGGAGAATATACCAATAACGGCGACAATATCACGTTTATTCCGGCGGATTATTTAAATGTAATACCGAAGAATGAGGAAAAAACCTACGGATTTGTCATGTACGCCGGTACAAATCTGGATTTTTCCGAATTTGAAATCTGCGGTTATTACCGGACCATTCTTCCCGAATATCCGGGGTTCTGGGTTGCGACTGTCGGATTTTTAATCTGGCTTACCTGGGTAGTTGCCTGGGCGGTTATGGATGCCAGAGCCAGAAAACTGAAGAAGCAGAAAGCACACGATGAGAAAATTATCGAGGAAACCATGCAGGTTTTCGCAAACTTTATCGATGCGAAGGATGAATATACCAAGGGCCATTCAACCAGAGTATCCTTCTATTCCCAGAAGATAGCCAAGAGAATGGGCATGTCGGATGAAGAAATCAAGATGATCGGGTATATGGGACTGATGCATGACTGCGGAAAAATCGCCATCCCCGACGATGTACTCAACAAAAAGGGTGCGTTAACGGAAGAAGAGAGGGAAATTATCAAGGAACATACGACCCGCGGCGGACAGATGCTCGAGAATTTCACTTCGCTTCCGGGAATCCGGGACGGAGCTCTTTATCACCATGAAAGATACGACGGAAAAGGATATCCGCAGGGCTTAATCGGCAAGGAGATTCCATTATATGCCAGAATCATCAATGTGGCGGATGCCTTTGACGCCATGAATTCGGACCGATGTTATCGTAACCGTCTTCCGAAAAACCGTATTCTTTCCGAACTTCGTAATAATGCCGGAACGCAGTTTGATCCGGAAATCGTGGAATACATGATTGCAATGTATCAGGAAGGCAAGATTTAATGAATTTAGCTGCCCGGTGCGGCAGATAAAGAAAAAAGTATAGAAAAACTATTAAACCGGCGAATTCCGAAGTGCTGTAAAGGTACGGGGAATGGTCAGAAAAAGGAGGGGACGAGAAACCATGAAAAAATTAATCGGTGAATTTAAGGAGTTTGTATCCAGAGGAAATGTACTGGATATGGCAGTCGGTATCATCATCGGCGGTGCGTTTACCGCGATTGTCAACAGTCTGGTAGGCGACATCATCAATCCGCTTATTAACACAATCCTTGGCGGTATCAGTTTTGAAGCTTTGAATATTACGGTAAGAGCTCCGTGGATTAAGTGGCTGAACCTGAACGTGCCATTCTTCCAGAGAAATCCGATTGAGTATCCGATTCTCGGATTCGGTAGTTTCATTGCAGCGGTTATTACGTTCTTTATTACCGCACTTGCATTATTCATTTTGATTAAGTCCATTAACAAGGCGGCCAGTCTTGCAAAGAAGAAAAAAGAAGACGAAGAGGCAGCAGCTCCTACTACCAAGATTTGTCCTTTCTGCAAATCCGAAATCAATATTGAAGCGACCAGATGTCCTCACTGCACATCCGAGCAGCCCAAGGCAGAGCCTGCGGCAGCAGCGGCAGCAGCAGAACCTACGGCATAAAATCATACCGTTGTTTTATGAAAAAAGCATAAGAAAGCCCCACGGAGAAATCCGGGGGCTTTTTTTTAAGGGTGCCTGGCATCCTTATTCGTTTTAGCGGAAAATAATTTCTCCCGTGGAGGCATCCATGGATTCGATGATGGCAAGGGATTCAAGCTGTATTCCGCGGTCCCGGATGATCCGGCCACCCTGCTGGAAGCCTTTCTCGATGGCAATTCCGACACCTTCCAAAGTGGCTCCGGATTCATTGATTAAATCAATCAGACCCATTACGGCACAGCCGTTCGCCAGAAAATCATCGATGATGAGGATGTGGTCGTCGGGAGATAGGAATTTTTTCGAAACGATGATATCGAATACCTTTTTCTTGGTAAAGGATTCTACCTTGGAAGTGAACATTTCACCGTCCAAATTGATGCTGGCCGCTTTCTTGGCAAATACAACGGGAACATTGAAACATTCTGCGGCAACACAGGCAATTCCGATACCGGAAGCTTCGATGGTGAGGATTTTATTGATTGGTTTATCACGGAAAAGCCGTTTCCATTCGAGCCCCATTTCATGAAAAAGCGTAACATCCATCTGGTGATTTAAGAAGGAATCAACCTTCAGCACATTCCCTTCTTTCACAATTCCGTCTTTCCTGATTCGATCTTCCAGAAGTTTCATGACGTTAAAATCCTTTCGTGAAATGACATTATTTACCTCGTTTTTGGAGTGCCTTTCGAGTGCAGATTTATGGTAGCACAGTTTATTGTGTACTTTCAATCTTTTTTGAGGGCATATGAGAGAATTTTTGGTAATTATTTCAATGGCTATCCGATTGACACATCAAATTATCGGGGGGTATACTTTCTTTGTTATTTTAAAAACTGCCGTTTTCCGCTGTTTGAAATGAAAATAAGGGAATCGGTATTTTAAGCCCGACAGGGTTATTAGGAGGACAAAATGAAAAAATTTTTAAGCGTACTTTTGGTTTGTACCATGGTACTGGGACTTTGTGCATGCACCGGTTCCGGAACCAAAACAAACAATGCTTCCGGCATTAAGGCAGGATTTATTTTCCTTCATGATGAGAATTCAACTTATGATTTAAACTTCATCAATGCAGCGAAAGAAGCTTGCGATAAACTGGGCATTGAATATGTATTAAAGACCAACATTCCCGAAGGTCAGGAGTGCTACGATGCAGCCTGCGAACTTGCGGATTCGGGATGCAACTTCGTATTTGCGGACAGTTTCGGTCATGAAGATTACATGATTGAGGCTGCAAAAGAGTATCCGGACGTTCAGTTCTGCCATGCAACGGGAACCAAGGCTCATACCGAGCTTCTTCCGAACTTCCACAACGCATTTGCTTCCATCTATGAAGGAAGATATTTAGCAGGTGTGGCAGCAGGAATGAAACTGAATGAAATGATCGATAACGGTGAGATTACTCCCGACCAGGCAAAAATCGGATACATCGGTGCATACACCTATGCCGAGGTTATTTCCGGTTATACTTCTTTCTTCCTCGGAGTTCGTTCCGAGTGCCCGTCCGCAACCATGGATGTAACCTTTACCGGTTCCTGGTATGATGAGACAGCCGAGAAGGAAGCAGCTACCAAGTTAATCGGCGGAGGATGCGTATTAATTTCCCAGCATGCCGATTCCATGGGTGCTCCTACCGCATGTGAAAATGCCGGTGTTCCGGATGTTTCTTACAACGGAAGCACGGAAAGCGCATGCCCGAATACCTTTATCGTTTCTTCCAAGATTAACTGGGCTCCTTATTTTGAGATGTGCCTTGGCAACCTTGCAGGCATCCCTACCGATTATGTCGGAACCATTTCCACCGGAAGTGTTGAACTTACTTCCTTCGGCTCCGTTGCACCTGCAGTAGGAACCGCTGAAAGAGTTGAAGAAGTGAAAGCCGAGCTTCAGGCAGGTACCCGTCACGTATTTGATATCGAAACCTTTACCGTAGACGGAAAGAAAGTTGAAAGCTACATGGCAGATGTGGATACCGATGCTGCTTATGAAGGCGATCATGAAGTAATCAAGGACGGATATTTCAATGAATCCGGTGACGGACTCAGAAGTGCTCCTTACTTTGATTTAAGAATTGACGGAATTACACTTTTAGACGAGCAGTATTAATTCATTCGTCCGGACATATTCAGACGGGATTTGCGTCGGATATGCTTGAAGGAGAATCCCGAAATGTGATATTATTAAAGGCGGTGACGGTTGTGTTGCCGCCTTTTTGAATGACGGATGTTACGGGAAGGCGAAGCGCCGCAAAAGGGTACTTTTTGGGGACCCGGACGAAAGCGGAAGAAACTCAGGAGAGAATCGCGGGATCAGGAAATGAGCGAAACAGCAATTGAATTTAAAAATATTTCAAAGCAGTTCGGCACCGTTTACGCAAACAAAAATATTTCCCTTAAACTTTATAAAGGGGAAATTCTTGCTCTTTTGGGAGAAAACGGAAGCGGAAAAACAACACTGATGAATATGCTTGCCGGAATCTATTATCCGGATGAGGGAAGCATTGCGGTAGATGGGAAGGAGGTCAGCATCCGTTCTCCGAAGGATGCCCTCAGTCTCGGAATCGGCATGGTTCATCAGCATTTTAAACTGGTAGACGTTCTGACTGCCACGGAGAATGTTATTCTGGGTCTCCCGGGCAAACTGAACATAAAGGAAGCCGAAACGAAAATCCGTGAGATTTGCGACAGATACGGTTTCGTGGTCGATCCGAACAAGAAAATTTACGATATGACGGTTTCGGAAAAACAGACGGTCGAGATTGTTAAGGTGCTTTACCGCGGAGTAAACATTCTCATCCTCGATGAGCCGACGGCCGTTCTGACGCCGCAGGAAGCGGAGCGTTTGTTCCGTGTAATCTGGAGAATGCGTAATGACGGCAAAGCCGTAATTATCATCACGCATAAAATGCATGAAGTAAAAGAAATATCCGACCGTGTCGCCATTCTGAGAAAAGGTGAGTATATCGGTGAAATGGCGACGGAGGATGCCGATATTCAGGAACTGACCAATATGATGGTCGGCCGTGCGGTTTCCTTAAACATTGAACGAAAGACGCCGGTTAATCCGAAACCGAAGATTGAAGTGGAGCATTTAACCATTCTGGATGAAGAAGGAGTGGCAAAAATCAGTGATGTTTCCTTTACGGCAAACAGCGGGGAAATACTCGGAATCGCCGGTATTTCCGGCTGCGGACAGAAGGAACTCTTAGAGTGTATTTCCGGTCTTGTCAAGCCTCTGAACGGACATGTTTATTACGTGGAAGAGGATGAGAGCAGGACCGATCTTGTCAATTTAAATCCCCTGCAGATTCAGCAAAAAGGCATAGCTCTTTCTTTTGTTCCCGAGGATCGTCTCGGAATGGGTCTTGTGGGCAGTATGGATATTGCCGACAACATGATGCTTCGTTCGTTTCGTTACGGAGCTACCCAGCATGATATCGACCGGGTAAACAAATCCCGGTTCTTAGAGAATCTGAAACAGAAAATGCAGCCTTTTACGGATCGTAAAACACCGAGAAACCTCGCACAGACCGTGGTGGAAGATTTAAATGTGGTAACGCCGAGCATCAATACGCCGGTCAGCAATCTTTCCGGCGGAAACGTGCAGAAGGTTTTGGTAGGAAGAGAAATCGCTTCCCATCCGAAGGTGCTGATGACGGCATATGCCGTAAGGGGACTGGATATTAATTCATCCTATCAGATTTATGATTTAATCAATAAACAGAAAGAGTCAGGAACGGCTGTTATTTATGTCGGAGAGGATCTGGATGTTTTGCTGGAGCTTTCCGACCGTATTCTGGTGCTTTGCGGCGGCCGCGTCAGCGGCATTATTGACGGTCGCGGAGCCAATAAGGAAGAGGTCGGACTGATGATGACGAGCATGGGAGGAGAACAAGGAAAATGAATGAGAAAAAGAATCCCCTGTTCCATATAGTAAAACGAAAATCCATGCCGTTATCAAAGCAGATGATGGTACGACTGATTGCCGTGGCCGCTGCGATTGCGGTCTGCGCCATTGTTACGGTAATTACGACGGGAATGAATCCTCTTTCGGTTTTTGCGGCTACGTTCCGCGGTGCTTTCGGAAGCGGACGAAAAATATGGATTACCCTGCAGGATACGGCAATATTGCTTCTGATTGCGCTTGCCCTGACTCCTGCATTTAAAATGAAATTCTGGAATATCGGCGGAGAAGGACAGGTTCTGATGGGCGGTCTGGCTTCCGCTGCCTGCATGATTGTTCTGGGAGACAAAATCCCGGATCCCGTACTGAATCTGCTTATGATTGTAAGCAGTGTATTTCTGGGGGCACTTTGGGGTGCGATTCCGGCATTGTTCAAGGCAAAATGGAAAACGAACGAAACGCTTTCCACGCTGATGATGAACTATATCGCCATTCAGATTGTGGCATTTTTCACCATTTACTGGGAAGTTCCGAAAGGGTCCGGAAAAATAGGCATTATTAACCAGAGCACGAATGCCGGATGGTTAATGCAGATCGGAAATAAGTACCTGTTGCCGATTCTGATTTCGGTTATCGTTACCGTCGGCATTTATGTTTATATGAAATATACCAAACACGGATATGAAATTGCCGTAGTCGGAGAAAGCGAGCGTACGGCAAGATATGCCGGTATCCGTCCGGGGAAGGTCATTATCCGTACCATGCTGCTTTCCGGCGGTCTGTGCGGCTTTGTAGGCATGCTTCTGGTGGGCGGTATTCACCACACCATCACGACAACAATTACCGGCGGACAGGGCTTTACTGCCGTTATGGTATCCTGGCTTGCACAGTTTAATCCGTTTACAATGATGGGCGTAAGCCTTCTGATTATTTTCCTGAGTCACGGTGCTTCGGAAATATCCACATCCTGCGGACTGAACCAGTCCTTCGGAGAAATTATTACCGGAATTATTCTGTTTTTCATTATCGGGTGCGAGTTCTTTATTCAGTATAAGGTGATTTTCCGAAAGAAAGAGACGGAAAATACCAAAGAGGGACCGGCCGGACTAAAAGAAGAAACCGGGCAGGATTCGGCGGAAAAACCGGAGAACGAAGCGGGAAATGCGAAAGAAGATTCGGAAGAAAAGCCGGAAAACGAGACGACTCAGGAGGATGAGGAGGTGAAATCATGATTGATTTGGTTGCGTTTATTCCGAGAGCAATCGGACAGAGTGTTCCTCTTTTATTCGGCTGTACGGGTGAAATTATTACCGAGAAATCCGGAAACTTAAACCTGGGTATTCCCGGTGTTATGTATGTCGGAGGAATCTGCGGCGTCATCGGTGCATTTGCCTATGAGCAGGCATCCAAAGGAAACATGGTCGGTATCCTTGCAATCGGCATTCCGATGCTTTGTTCCTTAATCGGTTCGCTTTTGATGGGACTTTTGTACTGTTTTCTTACGGTTTCGCTTCGTGCGAACCAGAATGTAACGGGTCTTGCGATGACAACATTCGGTGTCGGTTTCGGAAACTTCTTCGGAGGTTCGTTAATCAAACTGTCCGGAAGTGATCTGCCTACTATTTCGCTTTCCAAAACAAGCAGTTTCTTCAGCGCGTCCCTTCCGTTTGCGGACAAGCTGGGATGGTTCGGCAAAATCTTCTTAAGTTACGGATTCCTGACGTATCTTGCAATTATTATTGCGGCAGCGGCGGGACTGATTATAAAGAAAACCAGAACGGGTCTTCATCTTCGTGCGGTAGGGGAAAATCCCGCAACGGCGGATGCGGCGGGTATCGACGTTGTACGCTATAAATACATATCCACCTGCCTCGGATGCATGATTGCCGGTCTGGGCGGACTTTACTATGTTATGGATTATGCGAGCGGAATCTGGTCAAACGACGCATTCGGAGACCGCGGATGGCTTGCCATTGCACTGGTTATTTTCTGTATCTGGAAGCCGGGTATCGGCATTCTGGCCTCCATTCTGTTCGGCGGTCTTTATATCGTATATCTTTATATTCCGGCAGGAATGGATCATATGGAGTATAAGGAGCTTTATAAAATGATTCCGTATGTGGTAACGCTTATTGTGCTTGTAATAACCAGCATGAGAAACAAGAAGGAGAACCAGCCGCCGGCCAGCCTGGGTCTGCCGTACTTCCGTGAAAACAGGTAAGAGGAATCCGTATTTTGACAAAATTCCCGGCGGGATAAAAACGTACAAAAATATAAATTTTTTGAGAAGAATCCGCGGTTTTAATGCAGGAAAAATAAAAATTTGTTAGACTTTTAATAGTGGCCGGAAAGGCCGCTTTTGCCCGTAACGGCAGAGAATGAAAGTTTTTGGAGGAAAAAGATGAGTGCATTTATTTTAACAACCGAATCCCCGGCTGATTTGAGCAAGGAATACTATGAAGAGACCGGAATTCCGTATATTCCCTATCATTTTCAGGTCAAGGACGGAGAACTGCTTACCGACTGGGTCGGAGCGGGTATGACGATAGCCCAATTGTCGGATATGATGAATCAGGGTGTGGTTCCGAAAACTTCCCAGCCGAACACGGCAGAATATGAAGAGTTTTTTGAGCCGTATTTACAGGCAGGATGGGATATTTTCCACGTTGTATTTTCGTCCGGACTTTCCGGCGCATATAATGCGTGCCTGGCAGCAGTGGAAGAATTAAAGGAAAAATATCCGGAGCGCAGAATTGTGGCAGTGGACTCCCGTGCGGCAGCACCGGGCTTCGGACTTATGGTGGACGAGGTTTATACCCGTTATAAAAAAGGTGCGACCATGGATGAGTTGGAGGATTTCGTATTAAAGAACAGAGATCATCTGCAGCACTGGTTCTATGTAACGGATTTAAAATACTTAAAGAACGGCGGCCGTGTATCCGCAGCGAGCGCAGCCATCGGAAACATGCTGAACATCTGTCCTTTGATGTTTGTAGACAAGGAAGGAAAACTGAATGTTTACGAAAAAATCAGAGGCCGCAAGAAAATCATCAATGCAACGGTTGAGAAAATGGTTCAGCATGCCAAAGACGGTACCGGTTATTACGGAAAATGTTTCATCGGACATTTCAATGCTTACGATGAAGCCGTTACGTTAAAAGAGGCGATTGAAGAGCGCATTACCGGAATTGACGGCGGAATACGGATTTTTGAAATCGGAAAGACCATCGGAGCCCATTCCGGTCCGGGAACCATAGCCCTCTTCTTCTGGGGCGATGAGAAAGTCGAGCCGAAGTCATAAGCCCGGAATCATCCGTCGGAATCATAAGTTTAGGAAAAATTAAAAAAATCCTTGCATTTTACGGAAAAGTTTTGTAGAATAACAAGTGCTGTTGAAAGCCGAGGCAATATGCCGAAACGCGGGAGGCAGCACTTGTAAGAATTTAGGGCTATCGCCAAACGGTAAGGCAACGGACTCTGACTCCGTCATTTCAAGGTTCGAATCCTTGTAGCCCTGTTGGGACTTCAGTATTTCTGAAGTCCCTTTTTTCTTGTATTTAAAGGCTTTTCGTCGATTCAGAGTATCTTGTTTTGGTTGTTTATTCATCCGACTAATCAGCAGTTTTTTTCTAATTCAGACTAAATAATTAGCATATTTTCTGTTTGCATTGTCATACGAATTGTCATATGAAGTATTTGTTTTATTTTTTTTGTAGGATAATTTACGGCATTTTTTATACTGTTGCCGACCACAATTTTTTTGGTTAATGAAATGTAGTGTTTTAGGATTGTCTCCGGGGTATCTCCCAAATAGGCGGCAATATCTTCGATGGAGCAACCATTATCGTACATTTGAGTGGCGCACGTGCGCCGGAGAATATGTGCCCCTGATATTTCGTCCGGAAATCCGATTCTGCGATAAAGTGTCTTAATGTTTTTATCGAAGTTTGAAGGGTTGGATGGTTTCTTTCTTCGGTTGAGTAAAACATAATCATCAGGATCGGTAAGAGGAGAGATGCGCAACATTTCCGACAGAGCAACCGTGGCATCATGATTCAGTATAATGGTACGGTTGTGCCAGTTTTTTACCTCGTTCTCGTTGGCGACAAATGAAGTATCCTCGTCCTTCTTGTCTCTGTTTTCAATAATGTTGCGGGTTTTGTTAATATCGATAAGATATTTTTCGCCGGAAGAGTAGCAGTCTCGTCTCCTTAATGCACAGAATTCACCTTCCCGCAGCCCTGCCTCTAAAAGAACGACTGAGCTAAGCGGCATCATTCTTTGATGCCAACACTTATCGCCTAGACTTTCGGAGTATTGTTTTAATGATTCTATTTGGTCATCTGACAGAATGGTGACAAAACCGTCGGAACTATTTTTAGTTTCCAGTTTTTTGAATATGTCTTTTATTTCATCTGCCATTTCCAAACAAGGATTTTCTTTATAGTACTTTTTGGCTACTGCCCATTTATAGGCGGAATTAATTACGTTGTATGTTTTTTCTACGGAAGATATGGAAAGGGTTCCTAAATTAATCAGCATCACGATATGGTTATAGATTTCATCGCCGGTTAAGGAAAACGCCTGCATTCTTCCAATCGGGTATTTTTCAATCTGATTCCGTATTGTTCCCTCCCTGCGGTCCCTGGATTTGGGTTTGAGCCGATTCGTTTCCCCAACGTGAAAATCCAAATGAGCATAGCATAATTCTGCCAGTGTCATTGTTTTTGCTATTTTTTCCTTGTTGTAGCAGTTTTCATATTCCGCCTCTTTTTTTTTCATCATCTTGAGACAGTCTGTTTCAGATTTGCCTGTTACAGTCAGAATCTGAGGACGGCCATTAGGAAGATTGCCGTGTTGTTTTCTCATTCTGACTCTGCCATCGGGGAGATGTTCAAAGGAACCCTCTCCGTTCTTTCGTCGTTTCATTTTCTTTTTCCTCCATTGGTTTGTTTGTAAGTATCTCTGGTTTTCGTTTGCTAATTGGGTTATTTGCTAATTCAAAGATTGACATTTTTACCGGCATTGGCTTCAAGCCATTCCTCGAACTTCACCGTTGTAACAAAATATGTTTTCCCAAGCTGCGTTGAGGGGAATGATTTGGATTTCATTAAGGCATAGGCCCTGTCTTTCCCAATGCCCAATCGTTCCATGATGTCTTTTACTTTAAGAACCTGAAAATCATCGTTTGTATTCATAAATCTGTGCTCCTTTCTTAGAATTGTTTTTTGGATGAACTATTATAGTACATGTTAGAACTATTTAGATAATACCACAACGCATGTGTATATGCAAGTACAAAAATGTACTATTTCAAAAATGTTCCTCAAATGGTTCTTTTTTGTCCTTTTACATACGACTGATTTGTGATAAAATGAAAAAGAATTGTAATTCTACAGTTTTTGAATCGGAGGTGCGCAATGATAGTTGTTAACAATATTGGTGGCAT
>JAEEGL015605658.1_pt1 | contig 21933 bp, 18 predicted proteins | sample 9134231 | NCBI WGS metagenome assembly JAEEGL01 (sample SAMN16246548, study PRJNA631951) | gut metagenome | biome: gut microbiome; feature: rumen; material: fiber-attached | host: Bos | place: Iran: Karaj | collected 2018-10 | reverse complement strand
TCCTCAAAGCCCAGGGTGATCCCCGTCTCCGCCGCCCAGGCCACGTAAGGGCCGTACCAGTCCTCCCCCCGAACGTCGGTAAAGGGGACCTGCGCATATGCCGCCGTGTCGATCCCGGTGAGGCGGCCCAGAATGGTGACAAAGGCGCCTCTGGACACCAGTACGCCAGGGGCGAAGCGGTGGGTCTCCACCCCGTTTACCACGCCCATTTCGTACAGCCGCCAGATATACGGCGCTGCCCAAAAACCGTCGGAAACATCCAGGAACTGTTCCTCCAGGGGAAGCGCGCTTTCCTGATCCACCAGGTATACCCCGTCCACCATTCCGGCGGCTTCGTCGCCGAATACCCGAATCCGGGCCTTGGAAGCCTCCGCCGCAAGATACCGGTGGTTCGCGGTGAGCAGGCTGCCGTCCGGCACGCTGCTGCCGGTGTACAAATCCAGGACCTCGCCCTCCAGCACCATCAGCTTCCCCTCGCCCTGAAGCAGGACGAAGGAAGCAAAGGCTTTGAGCTCCACCACTTCCCCATCCGCCAGATCGAGCCAGGTGTACTGGGGGGCAAAATTGCCCTCTTCGGTTTGGGGAAAGGTGATCCGGCTGAGCCGGGCATCAAACTTCTCCCCCGTTTCGTTCAGCTGCGCGGAGAGAGAGGCGTTGAAGGCTTGCTGCATCAGCCCGGTGAAGCGCTGATACAGATAGCTCACGGAGACCAACGGATCATCGGAGGAGCCCACAGCGCCGGCCAGCAGGATGCAGGCACAGCAAACCAGCAGGATCACCGCCAGCGGAATAAGCAGTTTTTTTCTCTGCAACGCTCTCCCCCCTTCTTCCGTTTCGTTCATCATGGCTTTATGACTATACCACCTCGGATGCTCTTTTTCAACCGTCACCGGTCCATAGGCGAAAGCATATTCTGGAACGAAAACGCATAAAGGGAGCAGAATGATGAAGGACCTGACATTTTTTCTGGGTGCCAATACCTACAACGGGTTTTATTCTCTCTACGGGGAGTATTTACAGGACGCCGCTTCGGACAGGGTCTGGATCCTGAAGGGCGGAGCGGGCTGCGGAAAATCCGGGTTCATGCGGCGGGTGGGCCAGCGGGCCGCGGAGGCGGGATATACGGTGCACCGTATCCTGTGTTCCGGCGACCCCGCCTCCCTGGACGGCGTGCACATCCCGGAGCTCCATACCCTGCTGTTTGATGGGACCGCCCCCCATGTGCTGGAGCCGCCTGTGGTGGGGGATCGGGGGTTTTACCTGGACCTGAGCCGCTTCTACCTTCCCGGCGTGCCGGAGCTGCTGGAGCGTGAGGAGGTATACCGGGAGCATTACCGCAGGGCGTACCGCTGGATGGCGGCGGCGGGCAGCGTGGATTCCTCCTTGACTCTGCCTGACCCGGCTGTAACGGAGATTCGGAGAAAAGCCCGGGCACTCATGAGCCGGGAGCTGAAGAAAAAGGGCCGGGAGCCCGGAAGCGTTCAGCGCTTTTTCACCGATGCGTACACCGGAGAGGGGCTGATCTCCCTCCCGGACAGTCGGCGGGCACTCGCTCCCCGGCTCATCGCCCTCCAGGGGATATGCGGCGCAGCATACTGCTTTCTGAACGCCGCGGCGGAGGCCGCGGCTTCCCGGGGCTGGGACACGGTGCTCTGCCCTGACCCGCTGAAGCCCGAGCGGATCGCCCATGTGCTTATCCCCCAGCAGGGACTGGGGCTGACCACCGGCAGCGGAGACCGCACCATCCATCTGGACCGTCTGGTGTATTCCGCAGCGGGAAAGGAGGAGGCGGCCCGGATCCGGGAAACGGAAGCCATGCGCCTGGCCCTCCTGGGCAAAGCACGGAAAGAGCTGCAGCTCGCGAAGCACCACCATGACCGTCTGGAGGAAGCGGTGAATCCCTTCGTTGACTTTGAAGGCGTCTACGACGCTGCAGAGAGCTTTGCCCGGAATCTGCTGGCGTAAGCTTGTCAGCGGGGCGGAAACATGCTACAATGCGAAAAACCGATCTGGAGGCGATACCCATGACATACGCGTTTATCGGCCTGGGAAATATGGCGTCCGCCATCATCCGGGGCATGCGTGCCTGCGCCGGGTTTCAGGACGCGGTCATCCGCGGCTTTGACCGGCACCCGGAGAAGGCTTCCGGCCTGCCCATGGAATTCTGTCCTGACCTGGAGGAACTCACCGGCTCTGCGGATATCCTGCTGCTCTGCGTGAAGCCCCATTCGCTGGAGGAGCTGCTGGGGCGGCTGAAGCCCCTGCTGAAGCCGGACCTGATCGTCGCCAGCGTTGCGGCAGGCAAGCCCATCGCCTGGTATGAGGAACGGCTGCCCGGCCTTCCCTTCGTGCGGGCCATGCCCAACATCAACGCCCGGGTGAACGCCGGGACCACGGCGATCTGCGGCGGCAGCCTTGCCGCCCCGGAGCAGGTGGCGCTGGTGAAGGCCGTATTTGACGCCGTTGGGAGCACCTATGAGCTGGAGGAAAAGCACTTCTCCGTATTCAGCGCCATTGCGGGAGCGGCACCGGCATACACCTACCTCTATATGGATGCCCTGGCCTCCGCCGGGGTGAAGGCCGGTCTGCCCAAGGCCACAGCCCTCTCCGTCGCGGAGGACATGGTGCTGGGCAGCGCCAAAATGCTGCGGGAAAGCGGGGAGCATCCCGCGGCTCTGGCGGATCGGGTATGCTCACCCGGCGGCACCACCATCGAGGGTCTGCATGAGCTGCGGGCACACGGTTTTGAAACCGCCGTATACGCGGCCATCGCCGCGGTGATCAAAAAGGACAGCTCCCTGGGCGGCTGAAATGCCCAAGAGCAATTGGGGACCAGCGTCTTTCCGGCGCCGGTCCCTTTCTCTTGGAAAACCGAGGTTCACAATTTCCCTTCCCTGTGCTAAACTGGATACAAATACAATTCCGGCGAGCACCGCCGAAGAAGGAGGAGCTTATGCACATTCCTGACCATTTTCTGCAGAACCAGACCTTCGATACCCGGGCTCTGGGCTTCAACCGGCAGCTCATCCCCAACTACACCCCCGATCCCTTTGCCCATGTGGACAAGCCCAAGGCCACGGAAGTCCTGCCGGACGGGCGGGTGAAGCTCAGCTTTTTCGCCCCCAAGGCTCAGCGCGTCACTGCGGGACATGAGGACACCTGGGTGGAGCTGGAGAAGGACGCAAACGGCCTCTGGACCGGTCTGCTTCCCTACGATGAGCCTGGCTTCAAGCAGCTGGCCTTCCTGGTGGACGGGGTGAAGGTCATCAACCCCATCGCCCCCATCGGCTACGGCAGCGGTGAGGCCATCAATTATGTGGACGTGCCCGACCCGGACTGCGATTTTCTGCTGATGCGGGACGTGCCCCACGGCACCGTCTCCATGGAATACTTCCCCTCAACGGTCACCGGGGAAACGGAGTGCTGCTTCGTCTATACCCCGCCCCATTACCGGGACGATCTAAGCACGGATTACCCCGTTCTCTACCTCCAGCATGGGGGCGGCGAGAACGAGATCTGCTGGGTGCAGCTGGGCAAGGTGAACGTGATCCTGGACAATCTTCTGGCAGACGGCAAATGCAAGCCCTTCATCGTGGTCATGAACAACGTGATGATGCAGGTGAACAAGAACGGCCATTGGGAGGAGGACGTATACCAGTTCGGGGATATGCTCATCCGGGACTGCATCCCCTTCATCGAAAAGGCCTACCGGGTGCGCCCCGGAAAGTTCAACCGGGCGATCGCCGGACTCTCCCTGGGCTCCCTTCTCTCCGCCAAGATCGTCATGGAGCACACGGACCTTTTCGGCGCCGCCGGTCTGTTCACCGGCTATACCTGGCCCATCATGCCGGGACGGCCCAGGATGGTGCAGCCCTGGGTGGAGGCGTTGAAGGACGCGGAGCGTTTCAACAAGGAGGTTCCCCTGTTCTTCGGCGCCATCGGCGACCGGGAGGTCTCCCTGCCCCTCTTTGAGGAGGAACGGGTCTTCTGCCGGGAGCAGGGCATCCACTACATCCAGAAGATCTACCCCGGCGTTCACGAATGGCGGGTTTGGCGCGCCGCTGCCCACGATTTCTTTCAGATGCTGTTTCAATAAAGGAGGTTTAGCCGATGCTGCGTAAAGTTTTGACGGAAAGCGGCTGGGTGGAGGGCATCCCCGCAGCCGACCCCCGGGTAACCGCCTTCAAGGGTATCCCCTTCGCCGCCCCGGCCACGGGCAAAAACCGCTGGCGGGCGCCCCAGCCCGCGGAAAAGTGGGTGGGCGTACGGGACTGCAGCCGCTTCGGCCCCATTGCCATGCAGGAGATTCCCGGCGAGGATCCGAACGACATCTACACCCGGGAATGGCATGTGGACAGCACCGTCCCCATGAGCGAAGACTGCCTCCAGCTGAACATCTGGACCAACGCCAAGAGCCCGGAGGACAAGCTGCCTGTGATGATCTGGCTCTATGGCGGCGGCCTGATGGTGGGCTACCCCTCCGAGATGGAGATGGACGGCGAGCGGATCGCTAGGCGGGGCGTGATCCTGGTGAGCGTCAACTACCGGGTAAACGTGTTCGGTTTTCTGGCCCACCCGGAGCTCACCGCCGAAGCGCCGGATAAGCCCACGAACTTCGGGCACCTGGACCAGCAGGCGGGCATCCAGTGGGTGCGCCGGAACATTGCCGCCTTCGGCGGCGACCCGGAGAACATCACCATTTTCGGCCAGTCCGCAGGGGGCGGCAGCTGCCTCATCCAGGTATGCTCCCCCCAGAACAAGGGCCTGTTTCAGCGGGCGATCCTTCATTCCAGCGGCGGTCTCCTGCCCCCCTCCAGCCTCAGCCTGCACCTGCGGGAGGCGGAGGAACAGGGCAAGCGGCTGTTTGAGGCGCTGGGGGTGAAGAACCTGGAGGAGGCCAGGCAGGTGGACGCCCAAAAGGTCTGGGACGTGGCTGTGGGCTCCGGGAAGTTCAACTGGGGCAGCGTCATCGGCGACGCCTTCCTGCCGGATACGCCCCACGACATCATCTGCCGGGGTGAGCAGAACAACATGGATTTGATCATCGGCAACACCGGCGATGAATTTCTGTTCAGCCCCAGGGTGAAAACCGAGGAAGAGTTTGACCGCTACGTCCGGGCAAAATACGGGGACTGCGCGGAGGGGTATCTGGAGCTCGCCCACAGGGGCGCCGGCGGCCTCGCGGAGATGAAGGCCAACGCCACCTACAACAGCTTTGAGCTGGGGAACGTGCTTTGGCTGGATTTGAACGCCCGCAAGCCGGTGAACAAGATGTACTTCTACCGCTTCGACCCGGAGATTCCCGGTTGGGACGACCCCGGGGCCTTCCACTCCTCCGACCTGTGGTTTGCCTTTGAGACCCTGGCCAAGTGCTGGCGGCCCTTTACCGGGAAGCATTACGATCTGGCCCGGCAGATGTGCAACTATTGGACGAACTTTGCCCGCACCGGCGACCCCAACGGCCCGGATGCGGACGGCACGCCCATGCCGGAATGGCTCCCCTATCAGGCCGGACAGCGGAAGATGATGTTCCTGGGGGACAAGCCGGAGCTGCAGGAGCTGGAGGAAAGCGAGTTCTTCAACTACCTCCAGCGGTGCTGCGAGGAGGGCAGGCTCTCCCACATTGTCCTGAACGCCTTTGCGGAGGGCTGGCAGGGCTGAACCTGAATATAACAGCAGAGACCGGGATTTGCTCCCGGTCTCTGTTTATCTATGCTCTTTATTCGGTGGCAAAGTTGGTGAAATAGTTCTGGATGAGCACCACAGGCGTACCCCGATCGCCGCTGCCGCTGGTCAAATCGCAGAGGGAACCCAGCAGGTCCGTCAGCTGTCTGGGGGTGGTGCCCTGGGAATTCATGTTCCCCTTCAGGTCCGCGTCCTTGGCCCGGATACGCTCCCGCATGGCGTCTGCCAGGGCCTCCCCTTCCAGGTCCTTCAGCTCATTATCGGCGAAGTACTTCATCTTCAGCTCATTGGGGGTGCCCCGGAGCCCTTCCGTGAACGCCGGAGAGACCACCGGATCGGCCAGCTCCCAAATGCCCCCCACCGGGTCCTTAAAGCCGCCGTCCCCGTAGACCATGACCTCCAGCTTCTTGCCGCTGGCCTCATAAAGGGCCTTCTGCAGGCCATCCACAAAGGTCTGGCAGTCCCTGGGGAAGAGCTTCACCTTTTCCTCTGTGGCCTTATTGGCGCCCAAGAGGCCGTAGGTCTCGTTCCAGCCGCTCCCGTCCACAGAGGCGGTGAGAATCTCGTCCAGGCTGAAGGCCCGCTCCGCGCCGTTTTCCTTCAGGATGCGCAGGGTGCGCTTCCGGGTATGGATGTCGCAGTTGATGACGTTTTTCGTATAGTGCAGAATGTGCTTGGGGTTATTGGAGAACAGAACCTCGATATTGTTGCCCAGGCTCTTATAATATCTCACATAGTCCACGCCGGTGAACCGGTGCACGGTGCGGTTGCCGAAGATCGCCCGGAAGCCCCGTTCGTCAAAGCTGTCCGTATAGGGATTGATGCCGTTCCGGTCCAGCTCGTCCATGCCGATGAGCTCATTGCCCACTTCGTCGGAGGGATAGGAAAACTGCACATAGAGCTTACGGCAGGCCATGGAAAAGGCGCGAAGGATGATGGCAAACCGGTTGCGGCTCATGATGGGGAAAATGATGCCCATGTCCTTGCCGCCCAGCTTCTCCCGCACATCGGCAGCGATCTGCTCGACCGTTGCATAATTGCCCTGGGTACGGGCAACCACCGCTTCGGTCACGCCCACCACGTCCCGGTCATGCAGGGCAAAGCCCTCCTCGGCGGAGGCCTTCATGATGCTGTCGCACACCAGGCGCACCAGATCGTCTCCCTGGCGGAAAATCGGGGTGATGATGCCCCTGGAGGTCACTCCGGTATATCTCATTCTCGTTCACCGCTCCTTGTTGACGGATTACTGCGCGGAAACCGCGCTAACTTTATGAGTATACATAGAGCGACGGTGCTTTGTCAATTGGCATCTTTCACATCTTTAGTCTCCTGAAGTGCCGCGTTTTTCTTCTTTTTGCGGCGCTTGGAGCGGACGATCAGGATGACCGCCACCACGATGATGGCCGGAATCACCAGGAGAGGCAGGGCGGAGACCAGGAACACCACCAAATCCTTCCCGAACTGAGCCAGCCAATCCAGCGAGGACTGGATGCCCTCCCGGATATCATCCCCGAAGGTCCGGGCGATGGGCTTTTCCTCGGTGAGCTCCTTCACCTCCTGCACACTGAGGCGCAGGGTAGAAAAGTTTATTTTGCTGTCCCAGTTGTTCAGGGTGGTGGTGAGGGATTCGATCTGATACCGGACGCTGCTGAGCCGGTCCTCGATGTCCAGCATATCCTCCACCAGATCCGCCTTTTTCAGCATATCCAGCAGACGCTCCTCCTCCACCCTGTAGGTCTCCAGGCGGGACTGGGTATCCATATAGGCGCTGGTGATGTTCTGGGCCTCGACGGAGGTATAGGTCACGCTGCCCAGCGCGTCCAGATTGGTGCGCATGTCGGAAAAGCTCTCCCTGGGGACCCGGATGACGAATTCCGCCGTGCGGTAGCTGTACCGGTTGTAATACTGGCTGCTGTAGTCCTTCCCGGTGACGTAGGCACTCTCCAGGAAGCCGTTGTAGAAGTCGATCATTTGATAGACCTTCTCCACCGTTTCCTCAAAGTGGATGGTCTCCACGTTTGCGCTGCCGGAGTAGATGATCTTATCGTAGGCATCCGCCCGGGCGGACTGCTCACCGGCGCCGCCGGACCCGTCATACTGCTCCGCCGTCTCGTAATCATACTCGTCATAGCCGCCGTTCGCGTAAAACATGGTTCCGCCCGAGGCGCCGTCATACATGTAGCTCTCCGCCGCCTTGGGGGCCGAAACCGCGCTCTCGCTGCTGCGGTTGTCCACAGGTACTGACCTGCCGCCGCAGCCGGCCAGAAGGGTCAAAAGAAGAATTGCCGCAACGGTGATTCTCAGCCATCTGTGCTTCATCGTTTTATCCTCCCATCATTCCGTTCCGCAAAGAACGGTCGTTTCTGCTTTACACCCCTATGGACGCCGGTTACGGAAAAAGGTTCCGCCGGGTCGGGCGGAACCTTTGCAAAACCGGAATCAATACTGCATGCCCCAGTAGAGCATATGCTTCGCGGGCTTGCCGCAGATGGGGCAGACCGCGTCCAGCTTTTCCTCGCTGAAAGGGATACAGCGGGAGGACATGCCGGCAACTTCCTTGACCTTCTCCTCGCAGGCGACGTCTCCGCACCACATGCTCTTGACAAAGCCCCCCTGCTCCTGGGCGATGGTCTTCATTTCCTCCAGGCTGTGGGCTTCCCGGATGTTCTCCTCCAGGTGCTTCTTCGCTTTATCGTAAAGGGCGGTCTGCACGGTCTCCAGCATGGCGGGAACGGCGGTTTCCAGCTCGTCCAGGGAGATGAAGGTCTTTTCCCGGTTATCCCGGCGCACCAGCACACACTGGTTCTTCTCCATATCCTTGGGGCCGATCTCCACCCGCAGGGGGATGCCCTTCATCTCATACTCCGCGAACTTCCAGCCGGGGCTCTGCTCGCTCACGTCCGCCTTCACCCGCACGCCGGCCTTCTTCAGCCGGTCCACCAGCTCCAGGGCCTTCTCCGTCACCCCGGGCTTGTGCTGGGCGATGGGCAGGACCACCACCTGAATGGGGGCCACGTGGGGCGGCAGAACCAGGCCGTTATTGTCCCCATGGGTCATGATGATGCCGCCGATGATCCGGGTGCTGACGCCCCAGGAGGTCTGGAAGGGGTAGGAAAGCTGATTGTTTTTATCCGCAAAGGTGATGTCAAAGGCGCGGGTAAACCCATCCCCGAAATAATGGGAGGTGCCGGCCTGGAGAGCTTTGCCGTCGTGCATCATGCACTCGATGGTGTAGGTATTCACCGCGCCGGCGAACTTTTCCTTATCGGTCTTCCGGCCCCGGATGACCGGCATGGCCAGCCACTTCTCCGCCAGCTCCGCGTAGACCTCCAGCATCTGCTCCGTCTCCTCCACGGCCTCCTCGGCGGTGGCGTGGATGGTATGGCCCTCCTGCCACAGGAACTCCCTGCCCCGCAGGAAGGGACGGGTGGTCTTTTCCCACCGCAGGACGCTGCACCACTGGTTGTACTTCATGGGCAGCTCCCGCCAGGAGTGGAGCACATGGCTCCAATGATCGCAGAACAGGGTCTCGGAGGTGGGCCGGATGCAGAGGCGCTCCGGCAGCTCCTCGCTGCCCCCGTGGGTGACCCAGGCGCACTCCGGCGCGAAGCCCTCCACATGGTCCTTCTCCCGTTGGAGCAGGCTCTCGGGAATCAGCATGGGCATGGAGACGTTCTCATGTCCCAGCTCCTTGAACCGGTCGTCCAGCCAGCGCTGGATATTCTCCCAGATGGCGTAGCCGTACGGCCGCAGGATGAACAGACCCTTTACGCCGGAATAATCCACCAGCTCCGCCTTGGTGCAGACATCGGTGAACCATTGGGTGAAGTCCACTTCGATATCCGTGATCTGCTCGACTTTCTTCTCTTTCGCCATCGTGAATATCTCCTTACCTATCAAGATTTTTACATTTTACTCGCGGGCCGGGCAAAAGTCAATAGAAAGCCGTCCCGCCGGCTGATGTTCGGCCGGCGGGACGGTTTTTCCGTTTCCGCTCAGTTTCTGACTTCGACTTCGTAACCCACGCCTGTGTATCTCACAACGGCGTTGACGATATCCACGATGGTCTGCTCGTCGAAGGGATTGCTCAGTCCGTTTTCCTCCAGAGTTTCCTTGAACCCCAGCTCCGGGTCCGACGAAGCGATGCGGTTGTACAGGTCGATGGCCCGCTCCCGGTTATCCAGGGAAATGTTGAAAATCTCCAGAGACGGGATAACGCTGGTGGCATAGCTGATATAGTACATGGGGGCCTCAAAGTTATGCAGCACCGTCACCCAGACATATCGGGTGTCGATCACATAGTATCCGTCCCCGATGCCGTAGGAGGAGGAGATTTTCAGATAGGCTTCGTTCAGTTCATCCAGGTCGGCAATGTCATGGGTATATACATATTGCTGGAATTCATCATACAGGCAGCCCTCGATCAGGGTACTCAGGTAATCGGACATTTTGTATTTCAGTATTCCGTTAAAGGTGGTCTTGGGGTACATCTCCTTCAGGGCGGGCATGAACAGCAATTCGTTTGCCTGGGAGTTGATCTCCTTCACATCCAGGCTGGCCCCGCGGTAATAGTCATAGCCGCCCAGATAATCGGCGTAAAAATGGCCAAACTCATGGACAAAGGTGAACACATCCTCAAAGCCGTACCCCTCGTGGATGTAGATGAAGGGAACGTCGTAATCGGAAACGTACGTCGTGAAGGCTCCGTCCTGACTGGTGCTGCTGTCCGTAATGATGCTGAGCTTATAGTCGATGAGATACTGAAGCGCCTCCGCCATCCAGGGGGAGATCTCCTCGGCATGCCGCTGAATCTCATCCTGCCGCAGGGTGATCTGATCCTCCGCGTTCCGGGCGTTCATCATGGCGCTGCGCTCCTGCGTGGTCAGCCCGTACTCCAGGTCCTGGGCCTCGTTCAGCACGTACTTTTTCACATAGCTCCACAGCCGCTGGGAATCCTCCACCGAATAATCCCGCTGGTATTCAAAATCGTAGGAGAATTCGGGATAGCTGTCGTAGCCGGCCTTCTCGCCGATGCGCTTGTTGATTTGGATCAGCTCCAGATACAACTGTCCGACCTTCTTATTCAGCGCCTTATAATACTTGCCCAGGAGGTTGTAATACTGCTGCTGGGTGAGGCTGTCCAGCTCCAGGAGTTCATCCAGGGTCAGGTCCTGATCCTGGAACCGGATCGTGGTGTTTTTCTGCGCGTCCCAATACTCATTCACGATCTCCGTGGTGCGCGCCTGCAGCTCAACGTACTCGTCGTCATAGAGCTTCTCGGCGATGCGCAGCATGCGGAAGTCTTCCTCCGTCCAATCATACAAGACCACATCCTTATGCTCGGACTCATAGATGGCGACCTCCAGCTGCGTCACCGTTACCGCAAGCTCTGCGGACTCCCTGGAAAGCAGCTCCGTCTCCTCCGAAAAGTATTCATCGTTTACGTCAATGGCGGAGTAGATGTTGGCCAGGCTGTACCGGCTGGAGATCTGCTTGAAGTCATCCGCCAGCTTCTCATATGCTTCCTTGATGGTCTCACTGTCCGTCCCGTCCGTGAGCATTGCCTTCACGTCTTCCACTTCCCGGGCCAGGGCCTCACAGTCCGGGTGGCTGTACTGGAACTCATCATAGGATACCAGGCCGCGGATATACTCCCCGGTGGGCTGGGAGGTGGGTCTGGGGGTGGGCACGGGTGTCGGCTCCGGGGTGGGTTCAGGGGTGGGCTCCGGCGTCGGCTCCGGGGTGGGCTCGGGAGTGGGCTCCGGCGTGGCCGTGGGCTTGGGGGTAGGCGTGGGAGTGGGCTTGGGCGCGGCGGTGGCCTGGGGTGTGGACTCAGGCGTGACCTCCGGCAGCTTAACGATCCTCGCGCTGCAGCCGCAGGCGAAGAGCAGGATCGCGGCAAGAACGACGGCAATGAGTTTTTTCATGGTGCTTCTCCAATCTGATACTGCTGAGGTTATCTCTCCTGACGAAGGACGATGGTATCCCCGGACTTATAGATGCTGTCAGCGGGAACGGTGCCCCTGACGCAGGAAAGCGGATAGACGCTGCTGCGCCTGCCGATGATGGTGCCGGGATTCATGACGGTATTGCAGCCGACCTCCACATAGTCCCCCAGCATGGCGCCGACCTTTTTCCTGCCGCTGGGGATCTGCTGGGAACCGTCCCGCATGACCACCAGGGTCTTGTCGCTCTTCACGTTGGAGGTGATGGAGCCCGCGCCCATATGGGCCTTATGCCCCAGGACGGAATCTCCCACGTAGTTGTAATGGGGCACCTGCACGCCGTCAAACAGGATCACGTTTTTCAGCTCGGTGGAGTTCCCCACCACGCAGTTTTTCCCCACCAGGGCGCTGCCCCGGATGAAGGCGCACTGGCGCACCTCCGTCCCCTCATCGATGATGCAGGGACCGGCGATATAGGCGGAGGGGAACACCTTGGCGGTCTTATGGATCCACACGTCCTCCCCCACTCGATCGAATTCGCTCTCCGGCAGGGTCGGGCCCAGGGCTTTGATGAAATCGGAGATATCCCCCAGCACCTCCCAAGGGTAAGTCTTTCCCTGGAACAGAGGCGCCGCGATGGTTTTGCTCAGATCGAACAGATCCGCAATGGTATACATGATTTCCGCTCCCTTCTTATTTGATCGCCAGGAGCAGTCCCTTCCGGGACATGACCTCCAGGACCGCGTCCACATTCTTCTCACAGGTCTCCAGGTTCTGGGCCTCCACCATGACCCGCAGCACGGGCTCCGTGCCGCTCTTCCGCAGCAGGATGCGGCCGTAATCCCCCAGGCGGGCGGTGACCGCCTCCACTTCCTTCTGCACGTCGGGATCGTTCAGGGCGGCGTCCTTATCCGTCACCTTCGCGTTTTTCAGGACCTGGGGATAGATGTGGATATCCTTCACCAGCTCGGAGAGCGAGCACTTCTTCTCCAGCATAACCTGCATCACCTTGATGGCGGTGAGAAGGCCGTCGCCGGTATTGGCGTACTTATGGAAGATGATATGGCCGGACTGCTCGCCGCCGATGAGATGGCCGTTTGCCTTCATGTTCTCATAGACGTACTTATCCCCCACGGCGGTCTTTTCGTAGCCGATCCCCAGTTCATCCAGGGCCTTGTACAGGCCGAAGTTGGACATAATGGTGGTGACGACCTTGGTATCCCCCAGACGGCCGTGTTCCTTCCTGTGCCGGGCGCAGAGATACATGATCATATCCCCGTCCACCAGGTCGCCGTGTTCGTCCACCGCCAGGCAGCGGTCCGCGTCGCCGTCAAAGGCGAAGCCCACGTCCAGGTGGTTCTCCTTGACGAACTTCTGCAGATTGGCGATATGGGTGGAGCCGCAGTCCAGATTCACGTTCACCCCGTTGGGACGGTTGCCCATCACGAAGGTCTCCGCGCCCAGGGTCTCAAAAATATGCTTGCCCATCTGCCAGGTGGAGCCGTTGGCGCAGTCCAGACCCCCCCGCACATTCCGGTAGGAATGGGTGGCCAGGCTGATGAGGTAGCCGATATACCGGTTGCGCCCGGCGGAATAGTCGATCACCTCGCCGATGTTCGCGCCGGTGGCCAGGGGCAGATCGGCAGGCTCGCCGTCCAGGAACTTCTCCACCAGGTCGATAACCTCGTCGTCCATCTTCTCCCCCTGCCCGTTGAGCAGCTTGATGCCGTTGTCATGGAAGGGATTGTGGCTGGCGGAGATCATGATGCCGCAGTCAAATTCCTCTGTCTTGGCGATATAGGATACGCTGGGGGTGGTGCTCACGTGGATGAGGTATACGTCCGCGCCGGAGGCGGTGATGCCCGCGCACAGGGCGCATTCATACATATAGCTGGACCTGCGGGTATCCTTGCCCAGGACGATCCGCCCTTTATGATCCTGGCTGTAATACCAGCCTAAGAAGCGGCCGATCTTCAGCGCGTGCTGAACGGTCAGGTCAACATTGGATTCGCCGCGGAAACCGTCTGTGCCGAAATACTTGGACATGGGTCATCATCCTTTACTATAATTTGGAATGGATTATCTCATACCTTCCCGGAGAAGTTAAAGCTGCCGGGAGGGGGTATTTCCTTGGTAATCGTCATTATCCGAACCACCATCGTTTTTCTGTGCATCGTCGGCGCCATGCGCCTTATGGGAAAACGGCAGTTGGGCGAGCTGGAGCTTTCCGAGCTGGTGGTTGCCGTTCTGATCTCCAACGTCGCCGCCCATCCGCTGCAGGACATCGGCATACCGCTGATGAACGGGCTTCTTCCCATCGCCATCCTGCTGAGCTGCGAGGTGCTGATCTCCTGGCTCTCCCTGAAGAGTGACCTGCTGCGCAGGCTGCTCTTCGGCAAGCCCAGCATCCTTATCGATCACGGCGAGATCTGCCAGAGGGAGATGAAGAAAAACCGGTTTTCCCTGGACGAGCTCACGGAAGCCCTGCGGAAAAAGGGAATCACGGACATGAGTACCGTACAGCAGGCCATTCTGGAGACGGACGGCACCCTGAATGTGCTGCCCTATGCCAGTCACAGCCCCGTGACCCCTGCGCAGATGCAGCTCAACACGGAGGAACGGGGCATGCCGGTGACCCTCATCAGCGACGGAAAGCCGGAGGCCGACAATCTTCGCATGCTGGGGAAGGATCAGGCCTGGCTGAAAAAGAAGCTGAAGGAATCCGGTCTTGATGCCCCCGCCCAGGTCTATCTGATGACCATTGACGCCATGGACGGGATCTATCTGCAGCGGAAGGAGCGCAGAGGATGAAAAAGGAATGGTTCGCGCTCCTGCTCCTGCTGGGCATCATCCTGGGTTCTGTGCTGAATCTGCGTTTTCTTCGGAATTTCACCCAGGAGCTGGGACAGGAGGTGGCGGAGGCCGCAGAGGCCGGTGAACAGGAACGGTGGGATGCGGCGGAGGAGCTGGCGGCTGCGGCGATGGAACGCTGGACGGAGGCGGATAAATACACCCATGTGTTCATCCGCCACGGGGAAATCGACGCGGTAACGGACGGGTTCTGTTCCCTGCTGGGGGCGATTCGGAGTCAAGACCACGGTTCCCTGTATGCCAACCAAATTGCCCTGCGCTCACGCCTCCTGGGGCTCTATGAGATGGAGCGGCTGAAACCGGGCAGCATCCTCTGACGCGGCTCAGGTGCTGGCCAGCAGCTTGTTCAGCTCATCCAGGAAGGTGCTGATGTCTTTGAACTGGCGATACACCGAGGCAAAACGCACATAGGCCACCTGATCCAGATCCTTCAGCCGGTTCATCACCAGTTCGCCGATGTGCTCGGAGGAAACCTCCCGGTCCAGGGAGCCCTGGAGCTCCTGCTCGATCTCATCCGCGATCTGCTCCAGATCGCTCACGTGTACCGGACGCTTTTCGCAGGCCTTGATCATCCCGCCGATGAGCTTCATCCGGTCAAAGGCCTGACGGCTGCCGTCCCGCTTGATCACCAGCAGGGGAAGCCGCTCGACGATCTCGTAGGTGGTAAAGCGTTTTCCGCAGGACAGGCACTCCCTCCTCCTCCGGATTGTGGTGCCCTCCTCCGCAGGCCGGGAATCGATGACTTTGCTCTCATTGAAACTGCAATAAGGGCAGCGCATAGTATGACCTCCCGCTAATTACGCCGTTGCCCGGCGTATCTTTAACTAACAATATACCGCATTTCCCTGCCGCAAGTAAAGACCGGGAAACCGAAAAGGCAGGATTTCCCGCTTGTTTTTTTCTCTCCGCCCTGCTACCCTCCTGATAGGAGGTGGTCTCATGCTGATCCGCAAAATTTTGGACCGGGCGGGAAAAATGTGTGAACCTGCCTATCTGGTGCAGAAGCTCACCGCCATCACGGCCCTGGTTCTGCTCATGCTTTCCCTGATTCTCCATCTCTCCGTAGGTGAGCTGACGGTGGATACATACCCCACCTACTGTCTGGCCCAGGAGCTATTCCGTATGCCCGCCGGCATCCTGCTCATTGGTATCCTCGCTGCGGTATGCATCGAGGATATCCAGGGCAATGCGCCCTGAGGCCAGCAGAGCATTCAGGGCCTCCAGCAGACCGTCCGCAGTGATCCGCTCCGGCAGGTCCAGCCTGCGGGCAAGGTCCCGGCGTTTCCCGGCGCTGTTCTCGCCTCCGCTCAGGCCCAGGAGATACAGATCCCCCTTGGTCAGTTTCTCCGACGGCTGCGTCGCCGTCTGCTCGTCCAGGACCGTTGCCCCGGCGCGCAGGAGGCAGTCACGCAGGACCTGCGGGTCCATACCCTCTACCCCGAGCTTGCCTTCCCTGGAGGGCGAGTTTTTTCGTTTTTCCTTGCCGTAGATATCCGGGATATAGGCGTGCTTCAGATACCGCGCGGGAATGGCGCTGCGGATGCGGTTCCGAATCAGGAACCCCGCTCCGTCCCCGTCCGTCAAAACGATCAGGCCCCGGGTCTCCGCGTACAGACGCAGCAGCGCCATGCGCTCCGGGTCCCGGAACAGTCCGAAGCCCCGGGTCTCGATGATGGTGCCGTCCACCACCTGGCTCAGGGTGTTTTTATCGTACCGCCCTTCCACCACCAGGACTTCCTTCAGGCGCAGTTTCATGCGCCCCGGTCTCCCGCAAGCTGGAGGAACAGACTTTTCAGCAATTCCTCCGGGTCCGCCGAGCTGCTTTTCAGCCGGTAATCCAGCTCCGCGCAGCGCCGCAGTCCCCGGCAGTACCAGCCTGTGGAAAAACCACTGCAGGTTCGGAGATACAGCCGGCACTGATAATCGTTGACCTTCCCAAGAATGGACATGAGGGCATCCGCGCCTCCCCCGCTGTCCTTCACCAGCCGGGCCGCGTACAGGCGGCGAAGCTGGGAGGCGATGGTGGCGTTGAGGTAAATGGGCTCCGTATTCAGCTGGAACAGCTTATACATGAGCTCTGCCGCCTCATCATACCGCTTGCCGGAAAGGGCGTCCGCGAGGCGGAAGGCCTGGGCTTCCACCACTGGCACGGCCACGGCGTCAATATCCGCCCGGGTGATCTGCTTATCCTTGGCATAGACGGCGATCTTGCCGATTTCATTCACCAGGCCCTCCATCAGGCTGCCGCAGAGGAAGATCAGGTAAGCCGCGTCGTCCCGGCTGATCTCCTTCTTCTGGGCGGCAAAATGGCGGATGACCCACCGGCTCAGCTCTCCCTGTCCCTGCACGGGAAACTCCACTGCGGATGCACATTTGCCGATGGCCTCATACAGGAGTTTTTTCCGCTTGTCCGGCTTATACTCCAGGGTATCAAAGAGGAACACCAGACAGCAGTAATCCGGCAGTTCCTTCAGCAGAGCGATGAGCTGCTTGGTCTCTCCTTCGTCACAGTGGAAGAGATCAAAATCCCGGACCTCCACCAGTGTACGCTCCGCAAAGGAGGGATAGGCATCCACCGCTTCGGAGAGCTCCGTCAAATCCAAATCCTTCCCCTCATACTGCCGGAGATTGAAGGGGTCGTCCTCCTGGCCCAGAACAGCCTTGCGCACTTCTTTGGTATAGTATTCCCGCAGATACCGTTCCTGTCCGTATAGAATATAACAGTGCTCCAGCTCCCCACTCTTCAATTGTTTCCGGAGCGTATCCATCTTTATCTCGCCCATCGTGCCTCCCCCTGCCGAACACGCAGGATCACATCACCGTATTCATCCGTACGATACACCGCCGCACCGCAGTCCCGTATGCGCTGCAGCGTGTTTTCCGCGGGCAGTCCGTAGCTGTTTCGCCCCACGGATACCACTACTGCCTTTGGCTGCAGCGCTTCCAGCAGTTCCTGGGAAACGCTGCCCGCCGAACCGTGGTGGCCCGCCACCAGCAGGCCCACATGCTCCAGCCGCAGCCGCTCCAGCAGCCGTTTTTCCGTCCCTCTTCCGGCATCGCCGGTACACAGGAAAGAAAACCCATCTCCAAGGGCGGCGATGCACAGGCCGGATTCATTCTCCTTTTCCTGATTCAGCGGCGGAACCAGAGCCAGGGTCAGGTCCTGCTCCCCAAGCCATAGAATATCGTCCTCCACATAACTGATCCCCGCGCCCCGCTCCCGGGCAAAGTCAAGCAGGGATAAGGCCGCCCCATCGTCCTCCGCCGGTCTGGGACAGTACAGGCGTTCTACCTTCATCCTGCGCAGGAGCTCCTCCACGCCGTTCACATGGTCCTCGTGAAAGTGGGTCAGTACCAGCGTCTCCACACGGAAGCGTCCCATGGACAGCAGGTATTCCGCGGCCAGGTCTCCCGCGTTTGTCACCAGGCTCCCGCCGCAGTCGATCACCGTCACCCCGGAAGGTGCGGACAATACCAGGCATTGTCCCTGCCCCACATCCAATGCTCCAAAGCGCATATCCTCCAGGGCAGGTTCCCCGTAGGACAGGCCCAGGAACATCACCAGGCCGACAGCGGCGGTGATAAGGAATGAACGGAAACGATGCTCCAACCCCGGCAGCAGGCGATACAACGCCATGCAGAACCAAGTCAGTCCGATCCAGCAGGGCAGGTAAAGGGAGCGGATGTAAAGCGCGGAAAGCGGGAATCCGCCGATCCAGCCGGTCACCAGCCGGATATAGGAAACAAGCCAGGAAAGGGGCAGGCGGAACACCATCCCCGCAGGCAGGTAAACGAAGCTCACCAGCAGCCCGATGAGGCCCAAGGAGAAACACAGGGACACCGCCAGCAGCACCAGGAGATTGGTCAGCGGGGCCAGCAGGCTGATCTGCCGGAAGAACAGCGCGTTCAGGGGAACGGTGAATACGGAAGCCGACAGGGTGACGGCGAGGCTTGCCCGTATGCCGTGCCAAAGCCGCGCGGGAAGCGAATGTTTGCCCCATTTCTTCGGCGGTGCGGGAAGGACAGCCCGGATTTCTCCGTAAAACAACAAGATCCCCAATGTGGACGCAAAGGAAAGAATAAGACCCATATTGCGGACGCTGTAGGGATTGATCAGCAAAAGCAGCAAGAGGGCCAGGCCCAGGGCGGACAGACTGTCATACTCCCGCCGGAGAAGCTTTGCTCCGCAGACGGCCAGCTGCATTACCCCGGCCCGCACCACAGAGGCGGTAAAGCCGGTCATGGCCATGAAAGCCAGGGTCACGGGGATACAAACGGCGGCGGAGAGCTTACCTCTGCCCAGCAGGGTATACAGGAACATGACCAGGAAGGACAGGTGCATCCCGGAGACCGCAACCGTGTGGCTGACGCCGGAGGTGCGGAGCATGGAATAAAACCAGGTGTCCTCCCACAGTTCCCTGCGCTCCCCGGTGAGCACCGCCAGGAGGAAGGATGCGCTGTTCCGGTCATACAGAGTCCGGATCCGCTCACGCAGGATCCTTCCCAGCTTCGCCGGCAGGAACCGCCAATAGGCCTCCGCGTATCCCAGCACCACCGGGTCTTCCCTTGCATAGCCGAAAATCGGGACGCCCTGGGTGAGGTAGTAATCGCTCCCGGTTTTCTCCGCCGTGGAAACGAAGCTCGCCCTTACCCGGATTCGCTGCCCCGCCTCCAGCCGTTCTTTTCCGTTCGTAAACAGGCAGCAGCGCAGACGTCCGATACGCACCTCCGTCCGAAGGCCGAAGGAGGCCTCCGCGGAATCCTCCAGCACCGTTGCCTCCACGGTCTGCTCCCGCGCCAGCAGGGCTTCCGCATCCCGCTGCATCACGGTCTGCCAGAGCAGGACATACAGGCAGCCCACGGCAAACCCCAGCAGCGCCGTGCGCAGAAGCTGCGCCGGTTTTTTGTGCCGCCAGCGGCGAGCCAGGGTCGGGCACATGCCGGCGAGGAAAACCGCCGGAACGATGAGCAGGAGCTTTTGTGCCTCAATGGGCACCCAAAGGATAAACAGGGCCGCCGCGGCGAAGAAGACTGCAAACCAGGCAAGCTTTCTCACTACGGCGGCTCCTTTTCATTCGGCGGCTCAGCCCGGAGGCCAGGTCATATCCCTGCCGGAGAGCACATGGAAATGGAGATGGCGCACACTCTGACCGGCACTCTCCCCCACATTGGATACAACGCGGAAGCCCTCCAGACCCAGCTCCTTCGCCAGACGGGCAATCACCTCAAAAGCGTGAGCGATCACCGGGGAGTTCTCCGGGGTGATGCACGCCGCCGAGTCGATATGGGCCTTCGGAATCACCAGGAAATGGGTCGGCGCCTGGGGATCGATATCCCGAAAGACGTAGACCTGCTCATCCTGATACAGGCAATCAGAGGGGATCTCCCCCGCTGCGATTTTGCAAAACAGGCAGTCTGCCATGGTTCCGCTCCTTTCCCTTACGCGCCGAGCTTTTCACGGATGGCGCTCTCCACAGCCGCCAGGGCTTCCTGGATGCGGGAGGCGTCCTTGCCGCCGCCCATGGCGCTGTCCGGCTTGCCGCCGCCGCTGCCGCCGGTGATCTTGGTCACCAGCTTCACCAGGTCGCCGGCCTTGATCCCGGCAGCCACGGCCTTCTTGCCGCAAACCGCCAGGAAGGTGATCTTCTCCCCGTTTACCGCGGTGAGGACCGCCGCGACGCTCTCCTCCCGGTCACGGAGTTGGTCGCCCGCGCTGCGCAGCCAATCGGTGCTCATGGCACCCACGTTCTGCCGCACCAGCTTCAGATCGCCGACCTCCTTGGCCTCCCGCAGGAAACGCTCCACTTCCCCGCCGATGAGCTTGGCCTGGAGCTTCTCCACCACACGGGCGGATTCCTTCAGCTCGGCCATTACGGCGCGGGCCTTGTTTGCCAGCTCGTTGGGGGTGGTTTTCAGTTCCTCCGCAGCGGCACGACCGCGCTTCTCCGCCTCCGCCAGGGTCTCCAGGACCTTCTTTCCGGTAACGGCCTCAACACGGCGGACGCCGGAGGCGATGGACGCTTCGGAAATGAGGTGGAGGGAACCGATCTTCCCGGTATTGCTCACATGGGTGCCGCCGCAGAATTCCTTGGACCAATCCCCCATGGTGACCACCCGGACCACGCTGCCGTACTTCTCTCCGAAGAGGGCCATAGCCCCTTCCTTCCGGGCTTCCTCAATGGGCATCTCCCGCACGGTGACCGGCAGGTCGTTCAGGATCTGCTCATTCACCAGGGCTTCGATCTCCTGCAGCTCCTCGGGGGTGATGGCGGTATAGTGGGTGAAGTCGAAGCGGAGCAGGTCGGGGGTCACCAGGGAGCCGGCCTGCTGCACATGATCCCCCAGCACCTTCCGCAGCGCGGCCTGGAGCAAATGGGTGGCGCTGTGGGCCCGCATGATGGCCTTGCGGTTATCCTCATCCAGCTCAGCGTTTACAGTATCGTCCACCCGGAAAGCGCCGCTGCGGCAGACGCCGTGATGCAGCACCTTATCCCCCTTGCTCAGCTGGGTATCCGTGACCTCGAACCTGCTGCCGTCCGCCAGGGTGAGAACGCCCTTGTCCCCCACCTGGCCGCCCTTCTCCGCGTAGAAGGGCGTACGGTCCAGTACGATGATGCCTTCCTTGCCTTCCCCCAGGAGGGAGCTCAGCTCCCCATCCTCCACGATGGCCAGGATGCGGCCGGTATCCTTCATGGTTCCATAGCCGGTGAAGGCGGTGGGGGTGTTGTCCAGCCCCAGCTCAAGGCTCTTCCAGGCCTCGGACATATCGCCCCGGGCAGCCCGCGCCCGGTCTTTCTGCTCCTGCAGGCAGGCGTTGAACCGCTCCCGGTCCACGGTCAGGCCCTGCTCCTCCGCCATCTCCTCCGTGAGGTCGATGGGGAAACCGTAGGTGTCGTGCAGCTTGAAGGCGGCGTCGCCGCTGAACTGCTTGGCCCCTTCCTTCTTGAAGCCCTCCAGGTAATCGGCAAAAATTTTCAGGCCGGTGTCGATGGTGCGGGCGAAGCTCTCCTCCTCCGTACGGATGACCCGGGTGATATAGGCCTGCCGCTCCTTCAGCTCCGGGTAGGCGCCCATATTCTCATGGACCACCATGTCACATACCTTGTACAGGAAGGGCTCGGTGACGCCCAGGAGCCTGCCGTGGCGGGCAGCCCGGCGGAGCAGGCGGCGGAGAACGTAGCCCCGGCCCTCGGTGGAGGGCAGGACGCCGTCACAGATCATGAAGGTGGAGGACCGGATGTGGTCCGTGATGATGCGCAGGGAGACGTCCTTTTCATAGCTCTGTCCGTAGGTGGCGCCGGTGATCTCGGAGACCTTATGGGTGATGTTCATCACCGTATCCACGTCGAAAAGGCTGTTCACCTCCTGGCAGACCACGGCCAGACGCTCCAGACCCATGCCGGTGTCAATGTTCTTGTGGCTCAGGGGGGTG
>JAEEGL015659081.1_pt1 | contig 21934 bp, 15 predicted proteins | sample 9134231 | NCBI WGS metagenome assembly JAEEGL01 (sample SAMN16246548, study PRJNA631951) | gut metagenome | biome: gut microbiome; feature: rumen; material: fiber-attached | host: Bos | place: Iran: Karaj | collected 2018-10 | reverse complement strand
CAGGAAGTTTGCCACGAGGTTCAGGTCGCGGTCGAAGAGCCAGCAGACCAGTCCTAAGGCGAACATGTTGCGGCACTTCATCATGGCCTTCATGTCCATGCCTGTGTCGGCCAGACAGTCCTTGACCATCGTGGTCAGCGGGCACTGGATGACGCGGTCGGGATCGATGCCCATCTCGCCGAGGTAGTCCTCGGTCTTGAACTGTGCCTTCTCCAGGTCCTTGGGACCGAAAGAGTCGGTGTCGATGATGATCGTTGCTCCCGGCTTGGCATAGCGGTACTGCGTCTTCAGCGCAGCAGCGTTCATGGCCACCAGCACGTCGCACTTGTCCCCGGGCGTATAGACCTTTCCTGCGCCGATATGTACCTGAAAACCTGAGACACCAGTCAGCGAGCCTTGCGGGGCGCGAATGTCCGCAGGGTAGTCCGGGAACGTAGAAATGCCGTTTCCTACCGTGGCGCTGACGGTTGAAAAAATGTTTCCGGCTAACTGCATACCGTCGCCGGAGTCACCTGAGAAGCGGACCACTACCTGGTCAAGCTCCTTCACTTCCAATTGTTCTGCCATAATTTATCGTTGTTTGCGTAAACATTTCTCAAAAACGCCTGCAAAAGTACCTATTTTTTGTGATTCCACAAAGCGTTTTCGAATAAAAATTCACTTTTACCCCTCAGAAACGCAATGATAATGAATAAAGATACGAATAAAAGGGTTAAAGAGGGAGTGTCATTACAAAACGGGCGCCAGAAGAGTAGGTGGTGTCGAGTACCACGTTGCCGCCTAACCGGCGGGCGATGCTCCGTGCCACCGTCAGACCAATGCCTGTGCCATCGTAAAACTCATCAAGCTGTACGAACTCTTCAAAAATGTGCTCCTCCTCATTGGCGGGGATGCCAATGCCCGTGTCCTCGACGGTAAACTTGACAACCGTCGGCAGGATGGATGTTACGAGCCGGACGGTGCCCTGCTTAGTGAATTTCTGGGCATTGTCGAGGACTTGTGTCAGGGCGCGGGCGGCCTGACGCAGGTTGGTCGTTAGCATCGTGGTGTCGGCATCGGTACCCATCTGAAGTTCAAAGGTCAGATGGTGGGCATGGCTGATACCCGAGGCATCGACGGCGCGGGTGGCAACCTGTGAGACGGGTATGTGGTCATTGCGCTGGATGACGGCCTGGCTGTTGGCCTCCGACAGTTCCAGCATCTTGTTCACCAGTGAGGTGATGCGGTTGGTGTTCTCCGTTATCTGACGGTTGATGTCCTGTCGCTCGGCGTCGTCGAGCTCCATGCCTGGCGTAGTGACTATCTGGGTGAAGCCGCTGAGGATGTTGAGCGGCGTGCGTATCTCGTGTGAGATCTGTTGGATGAAGTTAGTCTTCATCTTCGACGATTCCTCGGCCTTGGCACTGGCCACCTTCAGCTGCTCATAGCTCTTCTGGAGCTCGTCGTTGCTCTGCTCCAACAGGGCATGGGCGCGGCGAAGTCGGTGGGCGGCACGTTGGCGGAAGTAAATGAAGAGCATCAGCAGGAAGATAGCGACAACGGTGGCCCAAAGGTAGATGCGCAGCAGCTCGCGGTCGTGCTCCAGTTCCGAGCGCTCCTGCTGTGCTTTTAGCTCGTCTACCTCGAAACGCTTGTTGAGTTCGTTTAGCTGCTGTCGGCTGTCGGCCTTGATGATGGAGTCCTTCTGCTGGTCGTAGTCGCGATAGGCCTTGAGGGCTTCCTCGTAATGACCCAGTGTCTGCAACACCTCGGTACGGTGGCGCAGGGCGTTGAGGAAGGTGTTGAAGTCCTGTTGTCGACACAGGCTGATCTCGATGTCGCTCCATGCCATGGCCTCGTTATAGTCGCGGCGGGCCATAGCCAGCTGTGTGCGGAAGCCTGCCACCTGAGCCTCATAGAGTTCGCGGTCGTCCTCCAGGCTGAGGTAGTGCTGCATCCGGTCGAGCTCTGAGGAGGCCAGCTTGTAGCGTCCGCGGGAATAGTGGTATTTGAAGTTCTCGCGGTGGTAGCGGAAGTATTTATGGGCGTGCTCCTTCGTGTCGGAACGCCCGTCGGTCAGGTTGTCGAGGAAGGTGTGCCACTCGCCGAGCACCCGCTCCATGGTCTCATACTCACGGGCATCGGCCAGTACCTGACAGTAGTAGCTGTAGATGTTCAGCTTTACACTCTGGTCGGCATCGTCGGGGAAGTGCTTCAACGCCTGCTCGTAGCAGCTGAAGGCCTCGGTGTCCTCATTCTGGAAGTGGTAGGCAATGCCCATGGCTGTGTAGGCTTCCGACAGGCCGAACTCGTTGTGCCGCTCGATGGCATCCTGGTGCATCTGCCGTGCCTCCTTGAAGCCTTCGTCCATTTGTCCATTCCATACCAGGTCGTTGACCAGCAGGCACCAGGTGGTATAGTACTGCTGCCACTGCTCATGACGGCAGAAATAGTCCATGGCGACGGGCGTCAGCTGTGCTAACGAGTCGTGCTCCACGTTCTTGTAGTAATGGTCTACACGCTCCATCAGCACGGTCGCCGAGTCCACGGCCGTTGTGTCGACCGCCGCGGTACTGCCACGCTCCGTCTGCCGACCGCATCCTATTGCAGCCAGTACCGTCAGAACCAGTATGAGTCGCAGAATCCTATGCACTTCTCACTTCATAAGTATCTCGTACAGCTCTTTCATGCCCTCCGAGGCGCCTTTTTGTATCTGTTTCACGCGTTCGCCGGCACTGATGGGGCTCGGGTCGATGAGGTAGATGGGTGTCGACGGCTTGGCATAGTGCAGTAGCCCGGCAGCAGGGTAGACGGCGAGCGATGTGCCGATGACAATCAGAATGTCGGCCTCCTGCACCACATCGGCAGCAATGGTGATGTTGGGCACCGCTTCGCCGAAGAAGACGATGTAGGGTCTTAGAAGTGAACCGTCACCAGCCTTTGTGCCCGGCTCCACCTCGCAGTTATCGGGCGTCAATGTCTGGATATAGCGTGGGTCGTCTACGTCGCGGCTGGAGCATACCTTCATCAGTTCGCCATGCAGGTGGATGACCTTCGACGAGCCGGCCTGCTCGTGTAGGTTGTCGACATTCTGTGTCACTACCGTTACGTCATACTTCTCTTCCAGCGCAGCTACCAGCCGATGTCCCTCGTTGGGCTTCACACCCCAGCACTTACGGCGCAGCATGTTGTAGAAGTTCGTCACCAGCGTGGGGTCGGCCTCCCATCCCTCATGTGTAGCCACCTGGGCTACGGGATATTCCTCCCACAGTCCGTCGGCATCGCGGAAAGTCTTCAAGCCACTTTCCACCGACATACCGGCACCCGTCAAAACAGCAATCTTCTTCATAGGCAAAAAGTTTAAGATATGCAAAATTAGTGATTTTTTTGGAAATAACAGCAAGGTTATCAAGGAAAAATAGTACCTTTGCAGCCGATTTTTAAGTTTTTCACATTATTATTAATAGAAAGCATGGATAAAGTAAGCTACGCCTTAGGCTTGGGCATTGGTCAGCAGCTGGCACAAATGGGTGCTACAGAGCTGAGCATCGATGATTTTGCACAGGCTATCAAAGACGTCATTGCTGGCGCGGAACTGAAGGTTCAGCACCGTGAGGCCCAGCAGATTGTACAGGACTACTTCGCCCAGCAGGAGCAGAAGATCAACGCCCAGCGCGCTGAACAGGGTAAGGCTCAGAAGGAAACTGGCGAGAAATATTTAGCTGAGAACGCCAAGAAGGACGGTGTCGTTACGACAGCCAGTGGCCTTCAGTACAAGGTGCTCAGCGAGGGCAGCGGCAAGCAGCCAACGGCTAAGGACACGGTGAAGTGTCATTATGAGGGTTTCCTCATCGACGGCACGGTTTTCGACAGCAGCGTACAGCGCGGTGAGCCTGCCACGTTCCCCCTGCAGCAGGTCATTGCCGGTTGGACAGAAGGACTGCAGCTGATGAAGGAAGGTGCGAAGTACCGCTTCTTCATTCCCTATCGTTTAGGCTATGGCGAGGGTGGTGCCGGTGCTGCAATTCCTCCCTTCGCAACCCTGATTTTCGATGTAGAACTGTTGCAGGTTCTTTGAAGAATTGAAGAATTGAAAAATTGAAAAATTGAAGAATTGAAAAATTGAAAAATTGAAAAATTGAAGAATTGAATCTCAAATAAATAAAAAAAATGAAAAAGTTAACTATTGTAGCCGCTATGGCTATTGTTGCTGCTGGCTTCACAGCTTGTGGCAACCAAACTCCGAAAGCAAACCTTAAGACCGATGTTGACTCGATGAGCTACGCCATCGGTATGTCTCAGACCCAGGGTCTGAAAGAGTATCTCGTTAACCAGTTGCAGCTTGATACCGCCTACCTCGGTGAGTTCATCAAGGGTCTCAACGATGGTGTTAACGTTGGTGAGAACAAGAAGAAGGCTGCTTACTATGCCGGTATCCAGATTGGCCAGCAGATTGGCAACCAGATGATGAAGGGTATCAACCGCGAAGTCTTTGGCGATGACTCTACGAAGACCATCTCACTGAAGAACTTCATGGCCGGCTTCATCAGCGGTACCACCGGCAAGGGTGGCCTGATGACGATGGACTCTGCCCAGGTTCTTGGTCAGCGCCTCTTGCAGAGCGTCAAGGCTAAGGAGCTTGCAAAGGTCTATGGCCCGAACAAGGAGGAGGGTGAGCGATTCCTCGCTGCTAATGCCAAGAAGGCTGGTGTGAAGACGCTTCCCAGCGGTGTTCAGTATCGTATCATTAAGGAAGGTACCGGTGCCATTCCCTCTGACACGTCTCTGGTGAAGTGCCACTACGAGGGCCGTCTGCTCAACGATACCGTCTTCGACAGCTCTTACAAGCGCAATGAGCCGCTGATGATGCGTGCCAACCAGGTCATCAAGGGTTGGACTGAGGCTCTGACCCACATGCCCGAGGGCTCTATCTGGGAGGTTTATATTCCTCAGGAGCTGGCCTACGCCGAGCGTGAGCAGGGTGACATCAAGCCTTTCTCTGCCCTCATCTTCAAGATTGAACTTATCGAAGCAAATGCAAAGCGTTAAGTCATGAAGAAAATGATAGCCATCACAGCACTCGCCCTCCTGGCGAGTGCTGCTGTTAATACCGCAGAGGCAGCTAAGAAAAACAAGAAGGTTGCTGCCGCACCTGTTGTGACACCCATTGTCCTTGCCACTGGCTCCGACTCCGTCAGTTACACTGCCGGTATGGCCGTTACAGGCGGACTCATCAGTTATCTCAACACCCAGCAGGGTGTTGACACTGCATACATGGCCGACTTTATCCGTGGCTTCAAAGAGGCTGTTGGCAACGCCGTCACTCCTCAGATGAAGGCCTATGCCGCCGGTCTTGAGATTGCCAATCAGGTACAGGGTCGTATGCTGACGGGCATGAAGAACGAGTTCACGGACACGCCCGACTCAATCATTAGCACCGTCTTCTTCCGCGGTTTCACCGACGCTCTGAGTGGCGATACCACCCACTTCCAGCAGGAGGCAGCCGAGAACTTCTTCAGACTGAAGCAGCAGACCAACAAGGAGGCCAAGGAGGAGAAGCTTTACGGTCCGAACCGTGACGCCGGTTACAAGTTCCTTGAGGAGAATGCCAAGAAGGACAGCGTCATCGTCACTCCCAGCGGTCTGCAGTACAAGGTCCTCGTTCAGGGCAACGGCCAGGTGCCCCAGTCTACCGACAAGGTGATGGTCAACTACGAGGGTCGCCTGATTGACGGTACCGTCTTCGACGCCTCTGCCAAGCACGGCGACAAGCCCGCAGAGTTCACGCCGACACAGGTCATCAAGGGCTGGACTGAGGCTCTGACCATGATGCCCGTCGGTTCGAAGTGGCGCCTGTTCATCCCGCAGGATTTGGCCTACGGCGAGCGTAATGCCGGACAGATCAAGCCTTATTCCGCACTGATCTTCGACGTTGAGCTGGTAGGCATCGTCGGCCAGAAGCAGGAGACGCCTGCTGCCGATACGAAGACGAAGGCCAAGACGAAGAAGGGTAAAAAGTAAAAAAGCCCCAAGGGAGAAAGCTCTTTTGCAGGACTTTTCATCAAGTGTGCCATAAAAGGCACACTTTTTTTTGTTTTTTTTCGTGCTTTTATTGCATAATTCAACGGAAATGTTTACTTTTGCTGACAAATTGTAAATAAAAACACTAATTCATGGAAAAAATTGATAATCTTGACAAGAAAATCCTAAGTATCTTGTCGAAGAACGCACGCATACCGTTCAAGGATGTGGCCGCAGAGTGTGGCGTCTCGCGTGCAGCTATTCACCAGCGTGTGCAGCACCTGATAGAGGGCAACGTCATCACTGGCAGTGGCTTCGATGTGAACCCCAAGAGTCTGGGCTATTCTACCTGTACCTACGTAGGCATCACGCTCGAGAAGGGCTCTATGTATAAGGATGTCGTCGAGGAGCTGCAGCACATCCCTGAGGTTGTGGAGTGTCATTTCACCACAGGCCCCTACACCATGCTGGTGAAACTCTATGCCCGCGACAATGAGCAACTGATGGAGCTGCTTAACGGTCGTCTGCAGGGCATCCACGGTGTCACCTCTACCGAGACCCTCATCTCTCTTGAACAGAGTATCAAACGCGAAATAGAAATCAGGGAGTGAACAGATTCGACCTGCAGGCACATCTCGGACAGGTGTACAGCCAGTTTCCCGCTGCCGAGCGGCGTCCGGTCATCGGCATCACCGGTAACTACGAAGACCTGACCTGTCGGTTGGGTCAGGGCTACTATAAGTCGGTCATTGAGGCAGGAGGCGTGCCGGTGGTTATTCCGCCGTCGGCCGACCGCCATGTGCTCATGACCACCCTCGACCACCTCGACGGCCTGATCCTCAGCGGTGGTGGCGACATCAACCCCCTGTGGTGTGGCGAGGAGCCAGTGCCCCAGCTGCACAGCATCAATAGCGAGCGTGACCTGCCCGAGCTGCTAATCACGCGTCTGGCCTACAACCGCCAGCTGCCCATCCTCGGCATCTGCCGCGGCATCCAGACGCTGGCCATGGCCTTGGGCGGGAAGGTGTGCCAGGATATAAGCCTCTCCCCCGACCCATCCCCCTTAGGGAGGGGAGGTAAGGTGAAGCATTCGCAGGATGCCGACCGCTCGGAGCCTACCCACTCCGTCACTCTCGAAGAGGGCTCCACCTTATATAATATATACAAGGAGCACATGCTCCCCCTTCAGTCGGAGGGGGCAGGGGGAAGGCTCTTTGTCAATTCCTTCCACCATCAGGCAGTCAGCGTCCCTGGCGACCGCTTCCGTGTTGTCGCCACCGCCCCCGATGGCGTCATCGAAGCCATTGAGAGTGCCGAGTTCAAGAGCATCCTTGGTGTGCAGTGGCATCCTGAGTGCTTAGGCGCCGACGGACAGCCCCTGTTCCGCTGGCTCGTCGGCGAGGCTCGTGCCTACCGCGAGGCCCAGTCGCTGCACGACCGTGTGCTGACGCTCGACACCCACTGCGACACCCCGATGTTTTTTCCTCAGGACATCCATTTCGACCAGCGCGATCCGCGCATCCTCGTCGACCTGCATAAGATGACCGAAGGTCGTCAGGACGCCACCATCATGGTGTGCTACCTGCCTCAGCCGGCTCTTGGCGAGACCTTCTCGTCGAAGGTCGCCTTCGACGTGGCTGGTCCTACGGCCTATGCCGACCTCATCTTCGACAAGATAGAAGACATTGTGCGCCAGAACGCGCAGTATCTGAGTATTGCCCGTACGCCTGCCGACCTCTATGAGGACAAGCGCCACGGACGCAAGTCCATCATGCTGGGCATTGAGAACGGTTTGGCACTGGGCGGACAGTTGCAGAACGTCAAGCATTTCGCCCAGCGCGGCGTTGTTTACATCACCCTTTGTCATAATGGCGACAACGACTTGTGTGACTCGGCTCGCGGCTGTAATACCCATCATGGCATCAGCCGTTTTGGCGAGCAGGTCATCCGCGAGATGAACCGTCTCGGCCTGATGGTCGACCTGAGCCATGCCTCTGAGCAGTCCTTCTTCGATGCCCTTGACATCAGCGAGACTCCCATTGTCTGCAGCCACTCCTCCTGCCGTGCGCTGTGTGACCACCCGCGCAACCTCACCGACGAGCAGATGCGGCGCCTCGCCGCTGCCGACGGTGTTATGCAGGTGACACTTTATAATGGTTTCCTGAAAAAGCAGGGCGAGGCCACTATCCTCGATGCCATCCAGCACTTGGAACATGCCATTCAGGTCATGGGCATCGACCATGTTGGTCTGGGCACCGACTTCGACGGCGACGGTGGCATCTGCGGTCTGCGCGACTCGTCAGAGCTGTTGCAGTTCACCCGCCAGCTCCTCAGCCGTCGCTATGCCGAGCGTGATATTCAGAAGATATGGGGAGGCAACTTCCTGCGTGTCATGAGTCAGGTGCAGAAAGTGCGCTAATCAGTCAATCGAAGAGAAATTATTCCGTCGCTTCAACGAGCTTGAAGAGCTTGTCGCTGGGGCGTACCTTCTCCGGTACGGCTATCGAGACACGTGTGCCCTGTTGAGCCACCTCAACGGGGCCATTGTCATCGTGTATCTCGTCGGCCGTGACGTAGATGACACCCGTCGTGGGACCAGTGATGAGCATCCGGTCACCCACCTGGAAGGTCGTGGCCTCAACAGTGAACTCAGCCACGCCGAGCTTCGAGTAGTACTTCGTGCCCTTGCCCACGTAGACCTTGCGCTCGGTGGCGTTCGAACCGTAGTTCTTGTTCCACTCGCCCATCTTCTGTCCCTGGTAGTAGCCGTCCCAGAAGCCGCGGTTGAAGACGGTGGCCAGCCGCTGGTCCCACTCGTCCTTCCGCTCCTCGGTGAAGGTGCCGTCGATGACGGCCTGGATGGCCTCCTTGTAGCAGCGTACCACGGTATAGACGTATTCGGGTCCGCGGGCACGTCCCTCAATCTTGAAGACGCGCACGCCGCTCTTCATCAACCGGTCAATAAAGCGCACGGTCTTCAGGTCCTTGGGCGACATGACGTACTTGTTGTCAATCTCCAGCTGGTAACCCGTCTCGTTGTCGGTCACGGTGTACGAGCGTCGGCACACCTGTATGCACTCGCCACGGTTGGCTGAGCGGTTAGCGGCGTCGAGGCTCATGTAGCACTTGCCGCTGACGGCCATGCAGAGAGCACCGTGACAGAACATCTCTATGCGCACCAGCTGTCCCGACGGTCCGCAGACGTGCTGCTCCTCCACCTGGCGGTAGATGTCGGCCACCTGATCCATGTTCAGCTCGCGTGCCAGCACGACGACGTCGGCAAACTGAGCGTAGAACTTCAGAGCCTCGATGTTCGAGATGTTCAGCTGTGTCGACAGGTGCACCTCCTGTCCCACCTCGCGGCAGTATTGCATGACAGCCACGTCCGAGGCGATGACGGCCGAGATGCCGGCCTCCTTGGCGGCGTCGATGATCTCGCGCATCAGGGGCAGGTCCTCGCCGTAGATAATCGTGTTGACGGTCAAGTAGCTCTTCATGCCGTGCTCGTGACACGTCAGTGCTATCTCCTTCAGGTCGTCGATGGTAAACGTTGAAGCCGAGTGTGCGCGCATGTTCAGTCGTTCTATGCCGAAGTAGATGCTGTCGGCGCCAGCTTGTATGGCCGCAGCCAGAGCTTCGCGCGAGCCCACGGGAGCCATTATTTCGAAGTCTTTTGCATTCATGGCTGCAAAATTACGCATAATTTCCTGATTGACCAAATTTCATTAAAGGCAAATGGCACCTTCTTGACGTTGTAGCCATTAGAATAACGATTCTTCAATCAGTAATATCTTGATCTTCAAGTATAATCCTCTTTATTACTTCAAAGATACAAAGAATATTCTACAAAACAATCCTTTTATGATTCTTTCTGTGCAATATGGTCTAAGCCCCTCATGCCGAAACCCCAGTGTACAAAAACGTTTCGGAGGATTTAGAGGGAACGAGGGGGTAATTCGGGCCATCCGTCTGCAGTCCACACGATGGGGCGCTGGATGAGCAGAGCTGCTCCGTTCTGTGTAGTGCTGTAGCCGTGACAGACGAAGATGTCCTCGCCGTCGAAGTTGTAGGCTGAGCAGTGGCCGGCGGCCTCCCACTGCTTCTTGTCACCCTCTAAGAAGAGTGTGCCGCCACCATTGGCCATATCGTTGCCTGTGCGGTCGAGATAGGGTCCTTCAACGTTCTTGCTGCGGCCTACGGCTACCCGGTAGTTGCTCTTTGCTCCGCGACAGCAGTAGTCCCACGATACGAAGAGGTAGTAGTAGCCGCCGTGCTTGAAGATGAACGGTGCCTCGATGGCGTTTGTGCCGGCATACTTGGACGTGGGGTTTTCTTCTGTAGGCTTGTAATTCGGGTCGTAGCGGCGGGCGATGGTACGAGGCTTTACACCGCTGGCAAGGTGCATGGAGGAGTCGAGTCGGGCCAGTTGGATGCCATCCCAGAAGGAGCCCCAGACGAGCCACGGCGTATCGTTGTCATCGATGACGAAGTTGGGGTCTATGGCGTTCCAGTTGTCGCCCGTCATGCGTCCGCTGGCATCGCGTTTCCGTTCGTGTGAGGTGACAATGCACCCCTCGTCCTTCCACATGTTGGAGCGGAGCGAGCGACTGCTGAGCAGGCCGATGGCAGAGCCGTTCTTGCCGAAGGTCGAGCAGCTATAAGCGAGCCACCAGCGTCCGTGCCACTGGATGACGTCGGGTGCCCAGACGTGATTGCTGAAGCCTGGCACGGAGTCTGTTGCCCAACCGGGAATGACGGTCATCACGGGCTGTGGCAGCACCGTCCACGTTTTGCGGTCGCGTGAGGTCATCTGCTGGATACCCATACCCGTAGCATAAATGTAATAGGTGTCGCCTTCGCGGGCCATGACGGGATCGTGAACCATGGGAGTCTCTGTGGCGTAAGCCTCGCGCTGGAAACCGCGACGGCGCTCTTGTGCAGCTGTTGTCAGGCTGAGGGCTGCAAGGACTAATGTTATTGTTTGTTTTAGTTTCATGATTTTTTTAGTTAGTTTTATAGTAATCGCTTGCAAAAATACGTTTTTTCTTTCATTTCCTTTGTGTTTTTGTGTCATTTTCTTTCTATTTGTGTCCTTTTACCATGAAATAGTTCAAAAAGACAGGTCTGAGCCAAGGCGCTCTCAAAGTTTTTTTGTACTTTCGCAGCGAAATTAAATGTAACTACAACCATGCAAAAAATCTTTTCGCACACCAGAGGCCTCGTCTTCGGTCTGACGGCAGCGTGTTCGCTGCAGGTGAGCGCACAGTACCTGGATCACATCTATGACTATGTAGAGAATACGGCAGTGTTTGAAGAAGGTCAAGAAGAGGGCCATGCCTACTACCAGGTTAGCGACCGGATGTCGCTGAACGGGACGTGGCGTTTCCTGTTCGCCAATACGCCCGAGGAGGTGCCGCAGCAGTTCTTCCAAACGAACTTTAAGGACAGCAAGTGGGCTGCCATCCAGGTGCCGCTCAACTGGGAAATGGCAGGCTATGGCGACGCGCAGTTCCGCAACGTGCCGGCGCCATTCAAGGCTAATCCTCCCCTCGTACCGAGAGAATATAATCCTACGGGTGCTTACCGCAAGACTTTCACGCTACCCGCCAAGTGGCAGGGGCAGCAGGTGTTTCTGCGTCTGGAGAAGGTGCAGAGCGCCTCGTTCGTTTGGCTGAACGGACAGCAAGTGGGCTACAACGAGGGCGGACAGGAACCGGCAGAGTATGACGTGACGCCCTATCTGAAGCCAGGCAAGAACGTGCTGGCCGTCTGTGTGCTGAAGTACAGCGACGGCTACTACCTGGAGGGACAGGACTACTGGCGACTGGCGGGTATCTTCGATGACGTGACGCTCTACGCCACGCCCAAGACGCGATTGTTTGACTGGTACGTCACGACCGACCTTAACGACCAGTACCGCGATGCCACGCTGAAGGTGTGTGTCGATGTGAAGAAGTATGAGGACACGCAGGGCACATACGCCGTGCGCGCCACGCTGACCGACAAGGCTGGACGACAGGTGAAGCAGCTGACAACCGACCGCTTTGCGATAAACGGCAAGGGCAAGAAATCGGTGACGCTATCATCGCTCGTTGCCAATCCCGACAAGTGGACCTGCGAGACGCCCGTGCTCTACAACCTGAAGCTGGAATTGCTCAACGAGACGGGCAACGTGATGCAGGAGATTACGAGCAAGATGGGCTTCAAGGAGACGGAGATAAGGCACCAGACGTTCTATCTGAACGGCAAGCCCATCAAGGTGAATGCCACCAACAGCCATATGCAGCACCCCGAACTGGGACACGCCATGAACGAGGAGACCATTCGCCGCGATATGGAGATACTGAAGCAACACAACTTCAACGCTGTGCGTACGTCGCACTATCCGCCTGTCAATAAGTATCTGGAACTGGCCGACGAGTATGGCCTCTACATCATTGACGAGGCGGGCACAGAGGCTCATGCCACGGAGTATATCTCTAATGACCAGCGTTTCCGCGAGATGTACCTGGAACGTGTGCAGAAACTGGTGTTGCGCGACCGTAACCACCCCTGCGTGCTCTTCTGGAGTGCGGGCAACGAGAGTGGCGAGGGACCGCTGATTACCGAAGTGGTCAAGGAGGGTAAGCGACTCGACCCCACACGCTATTTTATGTATGGCGGCAACGCCTACGCCCATCCCGGTGAGGAGATTATAGGTCCGCGCTACCCGACACCCTATGAGCTGGAGATGAACACGGCGATGGTGCCCGAAACGGAGGACCCGCGCCCGTCGTTCATGGACGAGTACCTGTCTGTAGCTGGTAATGCCGGTGGTGGACTGGATGAGTATTGGGCCGTTATCCGTCGTCATCCGCGACTGATGGGCGGTGCTATCTGGGACTTTGTGAGCCCTGGTATTACAGAGCATGTTCGTCCGCTGACTGACAGTTCGCCTTTCAAGACACCTGCTCATCTGATGGGCAATGCCAAGGTCGAAAAGGGAACGCTGCGTCTGAGTGGCCACGATGAGTGGGTGGAGGTGTACCGTGCAAACAACGTCGAACTGTCGAGCAAGGCTCTGACCATCAGCTTCGATGTGAAGCCCGGCAAACTGAGTGGTATGTATGAGGGTGCACCCTACATAACGAAAGGTAATGCACAGTTTGGTGTCGTTCAGAAGGGTAATGAGAAACTGCAGTTCTATCTGCACTCCGGCGTCAGACATACGCTTGACGTTGCCTTACCTGCCAACTGGATTGGCAACTGGCATCACGTTGTAGCTTCATGGGACGGCAAGGAAATGCGCCTCTATATCGATGGACAGCAGAAAGGTAGTGAGAAGACTGTTGCTCAGGATCTGGGCAACCAGCGCCGGCCCGGTGGTAGGGGCGGCAGCGCAGAACGCGGTATGCTGAGCAACTTCCCTTATCCCATCAACATCGGACGTATTGCTGGCAACCACGCTATAGACCCCATGACTACCTTTACAGCTGATGCTGAGATGGACAATGTGGCTATCTACGACCGCTGTCTTTCTGATGACGATATCCGTGCAGCACGCTTTACATCTGACAATGCCGTACTCTATCTGACCTTCGACGGCAACGGCGATACAGGCACCTACTATACCATTGGCGGTAATATGCGTACCTACGGCAGCATCTGGCCCAATCGTACTGTGCAGCCTGAGATGAAGCAGATGAAGTGGACCACGCAGCCCGTCAGCATTCGTCTGCTCAATGCCGAAACGGGCGAGGCAGAAGTTACCAACCGTCTGTTCTTCACTGACCTCTCGCAGTATGCTTCTCACTGGACGCTGATGGCTGATGGCGACGTGATAGAGGAAGGCGATATCCAGTTTGCGGTAGCACCGCAGAAGTCGCAGGTGGTGCATATCCCTTATCACAAGCCATCTATCGTGCCTGGTAAGGAATATCGCGTGACAATATCTTCTAAGCTGAAGAATAATGAAGTATGGGCCAAGGCTGGTCACGAGGTGGCTTGGGACCAGCTGGAACTCACGTCGTGGAACCTTCCTGCTCAGGAAAACCTGAAGGCGCAGACCACAAGTCTCACCGCTTTGGAAGACGACCAGCAAATCAAGATTAGCGGCGATGGCTTCGGTTACGTCATCAGCAAGCTGACGGGTAATCTGGAACAGATCGAGGTGGCTGGCAAGCAGGTGCTGAAGGCACCCGTCTCGTTCAACCTGTGGCGTGCGCCGATAGCTAATGAGTTTGACTCATGGGATGCTTATCGCGTCAACGGTGGCTATGCCGAGGGTTATGGCAACCAGATAGCTACCCTGTGGTTCTCGAAGGGTGTGCAGCAGTTGCGCATTCGTCCTGCAGAAGTCCGTCTGAACAGAACTGAGCACGAGACGACTGTCCGTGTCAGCCAGTTGGTGCAGGTCGGTGCTTCATCATATGGTGCTCTTGACCTCTACATATCGGGTGTTCAGTTAGCCGGTTTTACGCTTGACTATACCTATCATTTCTATGATGACGGTACGGTCAAGATAGACAACCACCTGAGTCCGCAGGGACAAGGCCGCTTGCCGGAACTCCTGCCGCGCATAGGCTTTACAACGTCTGTAGCTAACGATTTCGACAACATTACTTGGTATGGTCGCGGTCCCGAGGAAAACTACCCTGACCGCAAGACGGGCTATCAGGTGGGTGTCTGGACAAAGACGGTGAAGGATATGTACGAGCCTTACCTCTTCCCGCAGGATCATGCCCTGCGTACCGACAACCGTTATGTGCAGCTTCTGGACAAGGAGGGACGTGGCGTGCAGATAGCCATGAACGAGCACTTCAACTTCAATGCTTATCAGTTTACGACCGATAACCTGACGAAGAGTCAGTTCACCTATCAGCTGCAGCCGCAGAAAGACCGCTATACGCTCAATCTGGACTATGCCACCACCGGCGTCGGTTGTACTTGTATCTATGTGCTTGACGAATACCGCGTGAAGCCTGAGGCCTACGATCGCGTGATAACGATTAAGCCTAAAAAGTAGAGATAGCCTTTCTTACTTTTGATTTCTCAGAACATTTACAGCGTTTAAGCCGTTCTTAATGCTCGCATAGCATTAAGAACGGCCAGAACGGTGACGCCCACGTCGGCAAAGACAGCCATCCACATCGTGGCCAGTCCGACGGCGGCCAGCACCAGTACCGCCACCTTCACGCCGATGGCGAACACCACGTTTTGGCGGGCTATTCCGAGCGTGCGGCGGGCTATCCGGATGGCGGTGGCTATCTTCGATGGGCGGTCGTCCATCAGCACCACGTCGGCTGCCTCGATGGCGGCATCGCTGCCCAGGCCGCCCATGGCGATACCCACGTCGGCACGTGCCAGCACCGGCGCATCGTTGATGCCGTCGCCCACGAACGCCACAGTTCCTCGTTCCTCGTTCCTCGTTTCTCGTTCCTCGAAATACTTCACTTTGTCAGCCGGCAGCAGTTCGGCATGATACTCCGAGAGGCCGAGTGTCTGGGCCACATGCTCGGCCACCTCGCGGCGGTCGCCCGTCAGCATTACGGTCCTCTTGACACCCAGCTTCTTCAGTTCGCTGATGGCCTCCTGGCTGTCGCCCTTAATCTGGTCGTTGATGACGATGTGGCCGGCGTACTCACCATCAATAGCAACGTGGATGATCGTTCCTACGTGGTGGCAGTCGCGCCACTGGGCGCCCACGGCCTCCATCATCTTCGTGTTGCCCACGGCCACCAGCTTGTCGCCCACACGGGCACGGATGCCGTGGCCGGCCACCTCCTCGACGTCGCTCACCACGCAGCCGTCGGTCGCCTCGTCGGGGAAGGCGTCGCGCAGGGCGGCGCCGATGGGGTGCGTCGTGAAGTGCTCCACGTGAGCGGCGAGGTGCAGTAACTGAGAAGTGAGAGATGAGAGATGAGAGATATGATTACCTGAAGAGGCTGATTCTAGGCTTGCTGTGTAATCATATTTCTCACTTCTCATTTCTCCTTTCTCATTTGGATGAACCGCCTCAACGGCAAACTGTCCGTGCGTCAGCGTGCCTGTCTTGTCGAACACCACTGTGTCGACCTTTGCCAGCACGTCCATGAAGTTGGCACCTTTGATGAGGATACCCTTGCGCGAGGCACCGCCGATGCCGCCGAAGAACGTCAGCGGCACGCTGATGACCAGCGCACAGGGACACGACACCACAAGGAACAGCAGGGCGCGGTAGAGCCAGGTGGGAAGCGCTTCGCTAAATGATAAATGATAAATGATAGATGATAGTAGCGGCGGCACGATAGCCAGCAGCAGCGCGGCCACCACTACGATGGGCGTATAGACACGGGCGAAGCGGGTAATAAACGTTTCGCTCTTCGATTTCCGTTCGCTAGCATTCTCCACGAGACTGATAATCTTCGAGACGGTGCTCTCGCCAAACGACTTCGTGGTACGCACCCTCAGCACACCGCTCATGTTGACACAACCCGAGATAACCTCGTCGCCGACAGCCACCTCGCGAGGCACGCTCTCGCCCGTCAGCGCCACCGTGTTCAGTGCCGACGTACCCTCGATGATGACGCCGTCCAGCGGCACCCGTTCACCCGGTCGGATGATGATGACCGAACCCACCGCCACCTCGGCAGGACTAACGTCATGAGGCTCCCCTCCTTCGGAGGGGGTGGGGGATGGGGGGCAGTTCTCCCCTCCTTCGGAGGGGGTGGGGGAGGTTATATGCGCCACGTCCGGCCGGATATCCATCAGGTGGGCAATGCTCCGTCGGCTCTGCCCTTCGGCGTAACCCTCGAACAGCTCACCAACCTGGAAGAACAGCATGACGAAGACTGCCTCTGGAAACTGCGTCTCGGCACCGGGCAGGAAGCCGATGCACAGCGCGCCGATGGTAGCCACCGACATCAGGAAGTGCTCGTTCATGGCGTCGCCGTGAGCCACACCCTCAGCAGCCTCCTTCAGCGTCTCGTGGCCTATCAGCAGGTAGGGTACGAGGTAGATCAGCAGCAGCTGCCACGTGGGCAGCGCCAGTTTGTGTTCAATGACGACGGCAACAACCAGTAGCACAGCCGTTGCAACGATGAGCGCCAGCTGCCGACGCAGCGAGTGCTCGTGATGATGGTGCTCGTGCTCATGATGATGGTGCTCGTGTTCATGATGGTGTTCATGGTGATGCTCATGACAGCAGCACTCATGCTCGTGTTCGTGATGATGATGTTCGTGTGCCATATCTTTACGTTTACAATTTTACGATTTATTTTTCAATTTTCAATTCTTCAATTCTTCAATTTTTCAATTTTTCAAAATTCCGTTGCAAAGGTACGATGAAGTTTTCGCAACTCGGTTGCAAAGTACAAGGACCATGACGCTCCACTTCTGATTCTTGTCGTTCGATATACCCTCCGAGGCCTCGCCGCTTCGGAGTTTTTTTGTTTTAGGCAGAGATATACCTATGCTGGCCGGAAATGCCTTTGTACAAAGGCGTTTCGAGAGATTGAGGAACCTCTATGGCATCTTTGAAAAAACCCCGGGCTTATTGTAAAATACTCGGGGCTTATTGAAAAATACTCAGGGCTTTAGGAAAAATACTCGTGACGCTCTACTTTTTATTCTTGCTGTTCGATATACTCTCTACATATACACTCCGAAGCTCGCCGCCTCGGAGTTTTTTGTGCATTTTCTTGGAAGTTTCAGGATTAATGCCTATCTTTGCGGCGTAGTTGTAAATCGGAATGATGAAGGAAGAAAAGTTCAAATATCAGAAGCAGATTGATACGTTGCTGGCTTTAGGCTGTCAACTACCGGAACTTTTTGCTCCAAATGATATGAATGCCTGCCGCTTTGCATTCTCGGGAGCAGATTACCAGAATCATATCCCACAATACTTGAGCAATCCGAAACGGATGCTACAGGACATTAACACTGGGAAAGGCAACACCTCATTGCTTGCGCTTTCATGCTTTTCGACCACAGAAAAGGCAGAGTTGTTCTATCTCAATCTGCGTAAAGCATTCAAGAATATTGCAAGTACGATTGGCGACTCATTGTCAGAAGGAATATTATGCAATGAAGATGGTAGGAAGGCGAAGACAGCTTCTAACGGTCACTTCGATTTCTACGAATATGAAACTTGCGATTTGAATAAGACCTTTCAGATAACCAAGAACTTAATAGAGAATAAAGATGAGAAAGATTGAAGGTTACGACATACAATATGATTTCAGCGGTTTCAGGAAGATGGCCGATCTGATTACTTTCGACGGCCCACTCCTGTCACACTATGTCAGCCCCAAGGGCGACGATTATCTGTTCTATTGGGTAGACCGTGACAGTCAGGACAACCGCTGGCTGGTACTCCGTGTCAGTCTGGCTAGTCTTCAGAAATACATAGGTAAGGAGCTAACCCTTCTCGAACTGATTGAGAACCCCAACGACGGTTATCTTTACTCCGTCGATATTGACAACGACATTCATTATCATGATATCAAGCTCGTACAGCCATCAGCTATCCCAGAGGATTATCTTCCTGAAGCAGACTCCTACTACGAGTTTGAGCCAGTTCCTGCTGAGGATGCACGTGAACTGATGACCTACGAGTTAACCATTCCTTATAACGAACGTACTCGCTTCGAAGAGATTCTTCATAAGATAGGTTTCCCTGTCTCAGCCTTAAAGAAGGTCGTCACCCGGGCTGCCATCTTCTAAAACAGATCAATTATCGTCTAACCAAACCGTACTGCGTATGATGACATAACGACATAACAAGGACATATCGTGACGCTCCACTTTTGATTCTTGTAAACGCAGTAAACAACTCACGTTTTTCTTTTGTGCTTTTCCGAACGAATATCCTTTTTGACAAATACTAATCATGATGAAGAAACAACTCTTATTACTTATTGTCGCTTCTCTGCCGCTGATGGCAAATGCTGACGACAGCGGTACCTGCGGTGATAACCTTACGTGGACTTACGTCGAGGCTACTCACACACTTACCATTTCTGGTGAGGGTAGCATGAGGAACTATAGTTCGGACTATCTTTATGCTTTTATCCCTTGGTATGATTATAGAAATAAAATAACTAAAGTCATTATTGAAGATGGCGTGACGAGCATCGGAGAGTATGCTTTCTATTATTGCAGCGGCCTGACCTCTGTAACAATTGGTAACAGTGTGATCAGCATCGGAGATAATGCTTTCTCATACTGTAGCGGCCTGACCTCTGTCACAATTGGTAACAGTGTGATCAGCATCGGGGACTGTGCTTTCAGTGGATGTAGCGGCCTGACCTCTGTAACAATTGGTAACAGTGTGATCAGCATCGGAGATAATGCTTTCTCATACTGTAGCAATCTTTCGAATATTATTCTTCTTGCGACAACTCCACCGACGATTTCTGGCAGTATAGGAAATGTACCAATCTATGTGCCATTTGGCTATTTAAATGACTATAAGAATGTAGATGGCTGGAATCGTATGAGTTCATATCTGCACGAGACTCCTGTTGAACAAAACGGAATATACTACAATACGCTTAATGACAACTCCGTGTATGTAGGTAAAACTCTAGATGGTAGCAACTATAAGGGAGATATTGTTATCCCAGAATCTATAGAATATGAAGGAAAGTCATACGGAGTTACAAGTTTGGGATATGCCTTTCGAAATTGTACGGAATTGACATCCATTATTGTCCCCAACAGCGTGACGAGCATAGGAGACGGGGCATTCTCTGGTTGTAGCGGTCTGACCTCAGTCATAATTCCCAACAATGTGACGAGTATCGGGAATAATGCTTTTTCGGGATGTAGATGCCTTACCTCTATCACTATTCCTAATGGTATAACAAGCATCGGAGGCTCTGCATTCGATGGCTGCAGCGGTCTAACCTCCATTACAATTCCAAACAATGTGACGAGCATAGGATACTCTGCTTTCTCTGGTTGCAGCGGCTTGAGCTCTGTAACATTAACCTGCAATACCATTGGCAGCTGGTTTAGTGGGAATACTTCAATAAAGGAAATTGTCATTGGAAGCGAGACGACATCTATTGGAAGGTCTGCTTTCGCTGGCTGTAGTGGCCTAACTGCCATCACGATTCCAACTACTATTACTTCCATTGATAACTATGCTTTTCAGAATTGTAGTGCTTTGACCTCTATAAAGATTCCGAGTAGTGTGAATTCTATTGGCCAGTCTGCTTTTGCTGGTTGTAGCGGTCTTGCCTCCGTTCATGTAGCAGACTTGGCTGCTTGGTGCGGTATTCTGTTTGAAAATGACGACGCAAATCCGTTAAACCTGGCACATCATCTCTCTATGAATGGCAACGAGGTGACAGACTTGGTCATACCTTTCAACGTCGAGAGCATCGGTAAATATGCTTTCTCCGGTTGCACGGCTCTAACCTCCGTCACGATTCCCAATAGCGTGACAAGCATTGAACAGTATGCGTTTAATGGCTGCGACAACCTCCTGACAGTGAACTCGGAGATAACGGAGCCCTTCAACTGTAGCGGTAGTTTCTCAACGAATACACTTCGCAAGGGAACGCTATATATTCCTGTAGGTACGAAGGACCTGTACACCCGCTTCGACGGCTGGCGCGAGTTTCTGAAGATAGAAGAGGTAGGTGGAGAGCCGGAGATTTACAACCTCGCGTTTGTGGTTGACAACAAGGAGCTGTCGGCACAGAACGTGGAGGTTGGAGCAAACATAACTGTACCAATGACGAAGGACGGCGAGGGGAACACCATCACGTGGTACACCTATCCCTCGACGATGCCTGCCCACGATTTAGTGGTCTATGGCATGGTGGTGAAACCAACACCTGAGCCGGCACCAGCGAAGTACACCCTGACCTATATGCTGGACGGTTTGCAGTACAAGCAAGGGACTATTGAGGAAGGTGCGACGGTGGCGAAGGAGACGGAGCCGGCTAAGGAGGGCTATACGTTTAGTGGCTGGCAGAACGAGCCGACAACGATGCCTGGACGGAACGTGACGGTGAATGGTAGCTTTACCATTAACAGCTACCGTCTGTCGTTCATTGCCGAGAACAAGGAACTGTCGGCCAAGAACCTGAAATATGGCTCGGCGATTACTGCGCCGACAGCGGACGGCGAGGGCAACGCTATCACGTGGTACACCTATCCCTCGACGATGCCTGCGCACGACCTTGTGGTCTACGGCATGGTGGTGAAGCAGCCAAAGCCAGAGGTGTTCGTATGGCTGACATTGAAGAACGGACAGGGCACGACGAGAATGCGCGTAAAGCAGGGCTCGGAACAGGTGCTGAGCATCACGCCCGAGGAGGGTTGGAAGCTGTTGACGGTGACGATGGACGGACAGGACGTAACGGCACAGGTGAAGGACGGCGGCATGCTGACGACACCTGCCATCATGCAGGACGCCACCATCGCTGTGGTCTACGAGCAGGAGGTGCCGTCGGAGGTTTTAGCGGCACGGCAGTCGCAGGCCAACATCAAGGTGGTGGACGACGGCGTGGTCATCTCGAACGCTGAGGCGGACACGCGCTGCGCTGTCTATGCGTCGAACGGTCAACAGGTGGTTAGTACTATGCTTGACGGCGGTACTAGGAAGATTACCCTGCCGAAGGGGCAGGTATATGTCCTGACGCTTGGTGCGAGGACGCTAAAGTTTGCACTATAAAAGCCCACGACAGCATAGAGCCTTGTTAGAAGTCCTCGCGCCTGCGCGCGTATATATGACTGTCTAAAGGAAAAATACCCCACACTTCCTACACCTCTTACACCTAAATTGGGTGCGGGAGGTGTAGGAAGTGTAGGGTATTTTCTTGTTTTGCTATATATACGCGCGTATAATACGCGCGCGCATTACGCGTATATGTATAGTTTAAGCGGAAAATAACCTCCCTATCCTACCTATCCGACAGAAAATGGAACCTGCGGATAGGTAGGATAGGTAAGATGAATTTTT